>CEQG01151608.1_pt1 | contig 11220 bp, 9 predicted proteins | sample 350301 | NCBI WGS metagenome assembly CEQG01 (sample SAMEA2621242, study PRJEB7988) | marine metagenome | isolation source: saline water (ENVO:00002010), including | reverse complement strand
GCCCTCAAGTATGGCAGATATCATGGCGCGGGTGTATTTTAATTTAATACGCGTCCCCACGCCGTAGGCGCCACCGGTCCACCCGGTATTGATCAACCATACATTTACATTATTTTCCTTGAGCTTATCAATTAACATCTCAGCATAGACAGTGGGGTGCAAAGGCATGAACGGAGCCCCAAAACATGCCGAAAAAGAAGGAAGGGGTTCTACGATTCCTGCCTCTGTACCGGCAATCTTTGAGGTATAGCCAGATATGAAATGATAAGCGGCCTGATTGGGCTGAAGCTTTGACATGGGCGGTAGCACCCCAAAGGCATCTGCGGTAAGGAAGAATACATTTTTAGGGTTCTTGCCTATGGAAGGTCTCTGTATGTTGAGTATATGGTCCAGGGGGTAACTTACACGTGTGTTTTGTGTTATTGAGGTGTCCTTATAGTCCACTGCGCCTTCAATGACGGTCACATTTTCAAGCAGGGCCCCTTTTTTAATGGCATTGTAGATATCAGGTTCTGTTTCTGGGTTGAGGTTGACCACCTTTGCATAACAGCCTCCCTCAAAATTGAAAATGGTGTTCTCCTTTGTCCAGCCATGCTCATCATCACCTATCAATTTACGGGATGGGTCTGCTGATAATGTGGTCTTGCCCGTACCGGATAACCCAAAGAACAATGCAGTGTCACCTGCTTCTCCAACGTTTGCGGAACAGTGCATGGGTAAAACATCTTCATGGAGTGGAAGTAAGAAGTTGAGCGCAGAAAATATACTTTTCTTGATTTCGCCCGTGTAGCCGGTACCACCTATCAACACGGTTTTTTCCTTAAAGTTCAATACGGCAAAGTTGCCCTGTCGGGTACCATGTATCGTGGGGTCTGCAATAAAACCCGGGGCATCTATCACGGTCCACTCTACTTTAAAGTCCTGTAGGTCCGTTTCACTGGGACGTATGAACATGTTGTGCGCAAACAGGCTTGACCATGATTTTTCGGTGATGACCTCAATATTGACCTTATATTTTTCTTCGGCGCAAGCCTGGCAATATCTCGAGTAGATCTCCTTATCCTTGAGATAATCCAGTATGTCTTTTTTGAGTTTTTTATAATTCTCGGGGGCAAAGGGCAGGTTTACATCTCCCCAGTCCACTTGAGGGCGTGTGATGTCATCTTTTACAATAAAACGGTCCAGGGGCGACCTTCCGGTAAATTTTCCCGTGTTGATGGCGATGGCACCGCTAGCGGTCTGTTTACCCTCTCCCTGAGCTAGGATGTCTTGTGTAAGTGCTTCAGGGGTGGCCTGAAATTTTGCAGCTTTGGATTTAAAGTCTAGGTTCTGAATCATTCCGAAAAATTTTGCGATTCATCAAATATTTTAAATTTTTTTCAAAAAAATGCCGTTTTAGCGATTTTTATTAAATTTTATTGAATAATAAATATTTTTATTGATTTTATACCTGACGTCTTTACAATGGTGGTCAATATGCCTGGAAAGGATTAGTAAACCTTTTTGCCGTGCACCAAGTACCTGCTCCATACACGGGAGTACACATGTACTTTCTGGGTGGGCCTGCCTTGTGCATCAACTACCGGAAAACCGGCATTTTTCCATGAAAAAATACTGCCGTACAGGTTTTTTACCTGGGTGTACCCGGCTTTTTTTAAGGCAATGCCATAGCAGTCACTGCGTATGCCTATGGTGCAATACACGATGATCTTTGCATTTTTATCTGGGATGATTGCGGCAATTTTTTGTGGGTCAAAAGTTTCGTTTACCCAGATAGCCCCATCGATGTGGGACACGTCATATTCTTTTTTGGAGCGGGTGTCGAGGAGGATGCACTCAGATTTTTGTTCATCAAGTTCCCGGGCCTTGATTGTGGGCAGGTCTGGAGTAAGCTGTTTTTTCAGTACTTTTTCCAGGTGGGGCCTGGTCAGGATCTTAGCAATACATGCAATCATGATTTTCAACCGCGATTTTGATGGAGAACATATTCCTTTCGCTTTAAGCGAAATAAGGTTCACGGCCTCACCGTCTCGTCTTTTGTAATGGGTTGCTGGGTCTTCATATCATAATGCTTGGTAAAAAACTCGTCGCACCACAGGCACACGTTGCCTAGCTCAATAGATCTTTTTAATCCTTCTTGTGCATCAATGCCTATGCTCTCGCCCATACCGTAGGCATCCCCTTGATTGATCTTGCGCATCACTTCATGCTTTGACATCCTGGTCAGCACGTCAGTGACCTTCTCTGTACGGGCATCGCCCATGGCAGATGCGGTACCCGGGCAACAGGGGTTGATTGCCCAGAGCTGGATGCTGATTTCCTGGATGATGTTCTCGCCATTGCGCCCCAGAAAACCTCGCCCACCAGAGTGGATGTTGCAAAAATTATGGGTGCCATCCTTAAGCCATATCCCTTTTTTTAATGCTCGCCCACGGGCCCAGTTCCCACCCAGCCACATGTCTTCGGTAGCGCCAAAAAATCCATAGATCAAGTTGCGCTGCTTCAAGGTGTCGCGTCCTTCTTTATCCAGGTTTTCCTCACGACCCATAAGGCCTATGCCCCTGCTTTCAAAAAGTTCAGAGAGCACTTCTTTTCTCGCGCCCTGCTTTTTATGGTAACGGTCAATGCTCGCGATGGAAAATTGATCTACACCTTTATCGATGAGCTCGTCGAGCACCTTTGGCGTAAGCAAATCGCCATTGAACTGTAGGGTTATGTGCAGGCTGTCGCCATATTTTTCCCCTAGGCGTTCCAAGATGGCATAGAGCAGTTTTTTATCAGCAAGCGGCTCACCGCCACTCAGGATGAGGTGCTGTAATCTTTGTGGGAGGTTATCAATGATTGCCATGCAATCTTCGTGCGAAATACGTTTTCCCTGTGGGCCGCTGTTATTGTAGCAGTGGTCACATTTATCGTTGCACAACTGGGTAAACACCCAGTAGATATTGTAATAATCTTCAAATTCATCCTGCGTTTTCATAATAATTTATTATTTGGTTGAACCAAAATCTCCCGTGCTTGCACAAGCAGGGATTTTCTCTCTTCAAGGTCAAGGCTCAAGGGTAGTTGTGCCAGGCCTAGTATGCGCCTCAATATTTCTGCCGCCATGAACCGCTTGCACAGTTCAATATCCAGTGGGGCCAGGGAAGTGTATATGTCCAGGGCTTTTTGTGTCAATGCTTTGGGCTGGGCAGCCATCTTTAAATGAGCCAGGGTTATCCCTATTTCAAATTCGGCATCGCCAAAAAAACAGAATTCTGGGTCGATGATTTTTATGCCTTTTTCCGTTTTTAACCAACTACCGGGAAAATAATCGCCATGCAATAGGGTCTTACCATCTGCCAGGTAACGTTCGCCCAGCATTTTTACGGCTTTTTGCAAGCTGGCATCCTTTTTATAGATCATGCCCACCTTGCGCAGTCCAGGTAAGATATCATCCAGGTCAAGGCCGTTTTCGGTGAGGTAGGGATAGATAAAGATATGTTCATGGTTGAGCTTGCGCATTTCCCGGTTGGGCAATGGGGCAGTGGTGGTCGTGGTATTGATACCGGTATGCAGGGATGCAGCAAACTGCATGATCTTTTCAAGTTCACCGGTATTCAGTATGTTACCCCTTTGATATAAAAATGAATAATCGACCCCATCGCCCAGGTCTTCAAGGTTAAGTACATGATTGTCCACATCAACCCCGTTGAGGGTGGGCATTTGCTGTTTAAGGTGTTCTTGTGTGGAGACCAGTTCATAAAACTCTGCTTCGCGAAGGGCGCGCTCAGCGGGAGCGGCAACCTGGGGATATTTCTCAACATACCCCCGGCTTTGTTTTATGATAAAACTGCGATTTGAGGTTTTTACACGCAGGGTAAGATTCATGTTTCCCGCGCCGGGGATTTCCACGGCGGTCACCTTTTCATCAAGGTTTAACCAGCCTTGCCCTTTGAGGTAACTTTCAATGGAGGTTCTATCAGTCGTAAGCTGCTGTATGTCTTTCAATTTTCTGTTTTTTAAATTTTTCACAAAAGGCTTTGCATCAATTTCTCATGATAATCCTTGACCACATCATGGCAATACGTCACAGGAAACCCAGCGCTTTTATCGCAGATCAAATACTGTTTGAAATTATGTCCGGGGGTGTCCAGGAGCATATCATTGGGATGGATTTCAAGATGAGCATTGAGCTCTTCCATGACTAGGTCTTCTGGGGCGATGAGGTAGTGGCTGGCCAAGACGTCAAAGGGGTTGAAACCTGCCTCGCCACCGTCCAGCCATTGTTGTAACCAGGGCTGTGACTCTTGGGAGAGCCAATCGTTTCCGGGTTGGCCGTTTTTAAGCGTTGCAAGGTCTTTGGCCGTGAGCCATACCTTGTTTGAAATCTCAAAGGGGCATAGCACGACCTTGACCCCGTGCTCAAACAAAATCCTGAAGGCGTCATTGTCCAGGTCAAAATTGAGGTCTGGAGCGTGGCGCGATTGTGGTTTGCCTATCTTAAAATAAGAGGTGGGCGTACGCCTACCCGCGACCAGTACCACTTCTTTAATCTGAGATTTTAATTCTGGATGAAGCAATAAGAGGATACCCACGTTAGTTGCCGGGCCTATGGCCATGATGCTCAGCGGTTCTTTTTTTAAGGCTTTCGCCAAAGCTTTCACGGCTGGATTGGTTTCCACATTGGTGAGGTCTATTTTATCGCTTGCACCCTTATAAACGGGTATTTTATACGGGGCAAATGCTGTTGACATCTTGTTGCAGAGCCTGAAGGCATCATCGATCTTAGTATTGCCAAAAACGGCACTGATGCCATGGACTTTTACATTTTTTGCCTTAAAGAGCTGTAAGAGTGCATAACCATCATCAACATCGCTGTACCCCTCGCGGTGATACCTTTTCATCCCCACGGAGAGGTCAGTATCTATCCAAATATTCTTTTTCATATCCTTTTATTTTAAGTTTTCCCAGAAGTTGATTTCCTCCTGGACGCCGGTTGATGCATCCTTGATAAAAGCTTCCCTATCTTCATAGACCTTGAGGTTTCCAGATTTCATAAAACCTATTTTGTCACCCATCAACACGGCTTCCTTTAAGTCATGCGTTACAAAGAGCGAGGTGATCTTATAGGTTTCGGTAAGGTCTTTAAACAGTGTTTGCATCCGTTTTCTCGTGCCTGCATCCAGACTGCCAAAGGGTTCATCCAGCAAGAGCAGGGAGGGGTTTGTGATTATCGCCCTGCCAAATGAGACACGTTGCCGCTGACCGCCCGAGAGCTGATTGGGCATTTTGGTTGCTTGCCCTTCAAGTTCCAGGCTGGCAATCATTCTATCCACGTTGTCCTTTATCTGGGACTCAGGAATCTTTTTTAGGCGTAAGCCAAAAGCAATGTTTTCAAAGGCATTGAGGTGTGGAAAAAGTAGGTCTTCTTGATAGAGATAGACAATATTGCGTTTTTCGGGTTTTTTTAAGGTGACATCCTCACCCGCAAGCACGATGGTACCGGCATCTGGCCGTACCAGCCCCGCAATCATCTTGAGCATCGTGGTCTTGCCACAGCCAGACTTGCCCAGGATGCTGAGCGTATGCCGCGCATCAAGGGTTAGGCCCAGGTTCTTGACCACCTGCTCCTTGTTGAAATTTTTTATGAGGTTGTTTACTTCCAGAAACATTAAATGGGGTTTTTAAATACGTACCGCTTGTTGAAATATAGCAGCACGACAGGTGGAAAGATCAACAGGCAACAGGCCAGCGCGCCATAATAATAGTTTGACTCCTTGATGAACAGGAATACCTTGATTGTTAATGTCTGTACCTTGCCCACACCTATAATCGAGGTGAGGCCATACTCAAACCAGGAGATCAAAAAGGTCTGAAAAAAGCATATCAACAACATGCTTTTTGCTAGCGGCAAGATTACTTTAGTAAATTTTTGCATGGGGCTTCCGCCCAAAGTGGATACCAGATCCTCATAGCTGCGTATCTTTTTGTTCCAGAAACTACTGAAAAACAGGAGGGCGTATGGAAAAGCAATCAAGAACTGGGCGACGATAACCCCCGTGATATTGCCAAAGAGCCCCAGCTTTAAGAAAAAATAACTGAGACATGCAGCAAATACCACCGGTGCCAGTATGTATGGAAAATATGTAAGCAGGTTGAGGATTCTTTTTTGTGGATGATGGTACACCGTGCGGCTTATCAAGAATCCCGTGAGGGTGGAGGCCACGGCCACGGCAAGTGAAATAATTACCGAGCTAAAAAAACTTTGAAGCAGCCCCACCTCTGAACCCAAAATGGTCTCCCAATTGCGCAATCCTATATATTCTGGGATTAGGTCAGGAAAGCGCCAACCACTTATAAATGACAGTAAAACCATATAGGTAAATGGAAACAATACCAGGATGACAAAAAGGCTCAATATGAAGGGTTTCCAGTTATGTCTCATACCTTCCACTTTTTTTGGGCAAGAAAAGGGCAATGGCAGCCAGGGCGACCACGGCCGTGTAGATCACGGCGACCACATATCCTTCAGATATTTTTGTCAAGTCATATTGCTTTATTTCCCGTATGATCAATACTGACAGCATTTGCGGGGATTCTTGCCCCAAGATCAAGGGAATTTCATAAGAACCCAACAGGAAAATAAAATAGAGCACGATGAGCACCCACGTTTTTTGCAGCATGATGGGCAGGAAAACCCTGCGTACCACCTGGTTTTTTTTCGCGCCAAGCGCCTGTGCAAGTATTGATAGTTCTGCGATGCGCTCATTTTTATACACATTCATGAAGAGCAGTACAAAAAATGGCAGCACCATGGTGGCAAAGGCCAAGATGATGCCTATTGCATAGGTGTCGTTCACTAGATCTGGAAACTCAGTGGCCTGGTCAATCCATCCCAGGGTATAGCTTATGCGTGAGAAAAAACCACCTTTTGAGAACAGCTGGAGCGTAAAAAATGCGGCTACAACCCCGGGGATGGCGAGGGGGAGATAGCTTACAAAGGACAGGAATCTATGTTCAAGTTGATTTCTAAACTTTAACGTCATCCATAGGGCACCGCCCACAGAGATCAACAAAGAAACAAAAGCAATCGCCGCGCTGTATGCAAAGGATTTAAAGAACTCCCCAGATGCGGTTACGGCTTTCCAAAACTCAAGGGTAAAACCATCGTTGACCACGCCTATCACCCCAAAACTATACAAGATGGCATACACAAATGCCGCTGCAAAGGGTATCACCCCGATGAGGATAAAAAATACAAGGCCCAGTTTTTCGGTTTTATTTTTCAATCACTTGGGTTCTAAAATCTTCATATAAGCGTATCATATATTCAGGTGCCGGCTCTGAGATAGCATAATCCTCAAGCTCCTTTAAGTTCATGCCATACTGCCTGCCAGGAGCATTATTGAATTTTTCCTGCCATTCTCTGGGTAATTTATCAATGTCGAGAATGGTATTTGAATCCATGCCATCTGCATGTGATTTTTCAAACTGGGCCTCAGGAGACATCATGAAGTTGATGACCTGCATGGCCGCGGCCTTTTGTGGAGCGTTGCTTAAGATGCCCAGGTAATTTGCATTCTTGATCGTGCCGTTTTTCCAGGGGTAGGCCTTTGTGGTCTTGGGGTATAGCCCACTGGTCACCCGTTCTTCAATACCGCCTTCACTAAAGCCATAAGTGATGTACAGTTCGCCATTGGCAAAAAGCTGGCTCATGATGGATTGTTCTTTGGGGAAGGTAGTGCCCTCTTTCCAAAAATATTTCTTGTTTGCATTGATCCAGTCCCACAACTGGCCACTGAGCTTGGCATATTTATCATTATCAAATTTGCCATCCAGGCTGGTAGGGCTTCCGCCCAGTTCTGCAAGAAAACTTTTCATCAAGGTCATCCCGGTAAAGTCATTGGATATGGTAAACGTCCCCGGATGTTTTTTTATATAGGTCTCGAGTTTGCCCAGGGATGCAGGTGGGCTATCTACCTTTGACGACTCATAGACCATGGCAAACTGGCCCATGCTCCACGGGGCTTCCATACCCTGTATGGGCTGTTGAAAATCGATACTTATAAAAGGGTCGTCAAAATCTATGTAACCACTGTGGGGCAATTGGGACACAAAAGGTCCCCAGAGGGCATCAATCTTGCGCAATTGAAAGAACGTCTCACCATTGATCCACACCATGTCCACCTGGCCCTCAGTGATGTTAGCCTGCATCTCGCCCATGGCCAGTTGCACGATTTCTGGCCCCTGGCCACCGCTTATCTGCAAGTTGATGCCATATTTTTCCTTAACAGTGGGAATCACATAATTGTTGATATACTTATTGATAACGGGACTACCCTGCCACATCATGAAGTTCACGGTTTTACCTGCAGTATCCTTCGTGATGGTTTCCCATGTAGCGGTCTTGAGTCCCTCGTCACTTTTTTTGGCCTCTGAGCCACAACTTAAAAGTATTGCGGCCAGTATGAATGTCCAGATTTTATTCTTCATATGCTCTAACTCGTTTTTTATGGTACCACGCCCCGGGATTTAGGGGCGTAAAATACCTTAATTTACTTTTCCCACCAGCTTTTTATATTGATGTTGTCACCCCCCATGCGCGATACCGCGGCTTCATAACTTGCCTTGTTTGCCGCCTGTTCAGACTCTGGGTAGAGGTAGCGCGAGGGGTATTTATCATCATTGAAATTGTCTGGGCCGGGCGTCAACGCAGGGATGTCCGTGCGGCGTATATTAAACCATGCCTCATGCCCCACCATAAAGAGGCTCAACCATTTTTGGGTCAATATCTTCTGTAGGTTTTCATCCTGTGTGCCGTTTAGTGCTATCGCTTCACGCGAAAAATAATCAGCCGGGAGGGTTGCCCCATAATACTCAAAATGCGCCTGAATACCCTGCTGGTAATACACCTGTGCATCACCGTTGATAAAGCCCCTTTCCACGGCTTCTGCAAGGGCAAATTGCACTTCGGCATACAGCATTATCTGTGCATCGACGCCATCAGCAATTGCCCTAAACCGGTCAGACATGATGGAGAGGTCATTGAGGTTGATGCCACGTTCACTTATGGTCTGCGTGCTCAATCCATTGGGCAGGCCTTTATATTCTGGGGTTCCGGCAAGCACGCTCTCAGGCGTGGGATTGAAGAACACGGCAATCCTGGGGTCATCCCAGCTCTTTAATATTTCTTCAACGGTCTTGCTCATCTTCAACCCTTGATAGATTCCCGTGGAAGCACTGAATAACGGAAATTGATTGGGTGCCGCACTTAAATAAGGCACTACGGCATTGTCAGCATTTGACTGCATGAGCATATTGTCATCTGCCAGCCGTTGCAGTTTGGTAAAGTCTGTCACGCGCTTGCTAATGCGCAAACGGTAACGCACCTGCAATGAATTTGCAAAGCGCACCCACTTGGTCAAATCGTTGCCAAACATGATATCACCGCTAATGCTTTCAGAGGTGTTTTGCAGTTGTGCCGCTGCCGCTTCAAGTGTTGCAAGGATTCCCGTGTCTGGGTCAGTATAGATACTTTCCTGGGTGTCATATGCCGGGGTAAAGTTGAGCTCTTTAAACTTTACCGCTTCGGTATAGGGGACATCGCCCCACATATCGGTAAGTTGAGAAAAAAGGTAACTGCGCATGATTTTGGCAACACCATCATACGCCTCGTTGTAGCCTGGCAGGTCCTTCATGGATTCCAGGTCAGTGAGCAGGCCAAAAATCAAGTTCCAGTAGCCGCTATTGCCGCCCAGCTCATAACGGTCAATGCGTTCAAACTCAATATCTGCATTAAACTGGGAGAGGTAATTATTGAGCCTCAAGCCCTGATTGTAGGTATTCTCATTAGTCTCTGCCGCGATGACATTGGTCAATAAAAACTCTGGGCTCACTTCTTGTGGAGCATTAGGGTTGTCATTGATGTCCTCAAAATCCTCGGTACACCCCGTAAGGTACAGGCTGAGCAGGCAAATTAATAGGAGTTGTATATTTTTCATGTAAATGTTCTTAAAAGTTTGTTTTAAGGCTTACGCCAAAACTGCGTGTGGAAGGATAAGAGAAATCATCAACACCATACACGATGTTACGTTCCTGTAGGGCATTGAGTTCTGGGTCAAAGTGGGGGTTTTCTGTAAAGAGCAACAGGTTGCTGCCCACAAGTCCTATCTTCAGGTTATCGACCCCTATGGATCGTGCCGTATTATCAGAAAATGTATAGTAGATGCTCAATTGCCTTAACTTGAGGTAAGAAGCATCATACAGTGCACTGGCCTCATTGCCCCTGTCATAATAGGCATTGTTGAAGGTACTCGCGGCCACGGCCGTGGTATTGGGCACATATTGCGGGTTTTCTTCAGTACCTACATTTACTACACCGTCTCCTATGACACCGTTGCCATCAACAAATTGTGTGCTTGCAGAACCGCCCTCGCGGCCCAGCAAGGTTTCTTTTAAAACCCCAGACGTACTGCCCAGTGCCTTGATGCGCGATACGATGGTGCCTCCCTGGCGCCAGTCAAACAGGATGGTGAGGTCAAAGTTTTTATATGAAAAATTATTGCTGAAGCCCAGGGAGAAATCAGGGTTGTAGTTGCCCAGCTTGCGCAAATTACCGTCCTGTACGGGTAGGCCATTGGCGTCATAGAGGTCTTTGCCATCAATTTGCACAAAACCGGTACCGTACATATCTCCCACACGGCCATCTTTTTTAGCGATATAAAAGACGGTATTTGACCCGCCGCTACCGGCAAAAACACTTGCCGTGGCGGTCACAAATTGATCAACGCCTTGGGGCAGCGCTGTAACCACGCTCCTAAAGGTGCTAAAGTTCACTGAGGTGTTCCAGGTAAAATCTTCATTTTTTACGGGTGTGGCACTGAGCATCAGCTCAAGCCCACGCGTCCTTATCTTTCCGCCATTTTCATTAAAACTGGCAAAACCACTGGCGTTAGATACGGGTCTTGAGATAATCTGGTCCTTGCTCACATTTTGATAAACAGATCCTTCAAACTGTAACTTGCCGTTCAAGAACCATGCCTCGAGGCCCGCTTCATAGGCATCGAGACGTTCTGGTTTAAGGTTTGTGTTTTTCAAGACCGTTTCATTTGTCACCCTAAAGTTTGAACCATAGTTGCCGTTGAACTGAAAGGTCTGTGTGTTTTGAAAAGGATCAGTATCATTGCCCACCGAAGCCGCACTTAGCCTAAACTTTAAAAATGATATTGCATCGGGCAG
>CEQG01276060.1_pt1 | contig 11231 bp, 11 predicted proteins | sample 350301 | NCBI WGS metagenome assembly CEQG01 (sample SAMEA2621242, study PRJEB7988) | marine metagenome | isolation source: saline water (ENVO:00002010), including | reverse complement strand
CCTAAAGCTTGATGAGCGCACCCTGCTCTTTCATCAAGAATATGTACTCTCGTGGCAGCCCCTTACCATGACCTTACCATGGCAAAGGCCAGTAGATACCTATTGCTTGAACTATAGGTTCCTGTACAGCAGCGAGCAGTACCGCCCTCCCATTGTGTAAGCATTCTTCCAGTTAATATGGCTTTCGCCAAAAGCGACAGGCCCAGAATATCTATGCTTAATTTTTAATAAAAACACAATGTACAATACCTATATAAAACCACTTTTATGCCTTGCCATAATCACCTTCTCAGCCTGTTCTTCTAGCGATGAGGATACAGATGCCATGACGGGCACAAATGACCTTACCCTAGAATTTGACAACGGCGTCAATGGAGATGACCTCCTGCTGGGCACGGCAAACTACACAAACTCAAATGGCGAGACCCTTACCATAGACCGCCTCAATTATATCGTGAGCAATTTTGTGCTCATTGACGATCAGGGCGGGGAGTATGTATATCCCAAGGACGACAGTTTTTTTGTCGTGAGCGAGGAGACCGGCAAGACACAGGTTGTCCTTAAAGGTATCCCTGCCGGGAAATATACCCGCATCCGTTTTGGCCTGGGCGTTGACCAAGAAAAGTACCAGCAGGGCGCCGAGGGTCAGGGAGATTTTCTTGCCATTGCCGAAGATAACGAGATGATGTGGTCCTGGCAGGCAGGATACAAGTTCCTCAATTTTGAGGGCACGTTTACCTCTTCAACGGTTACCACTGCAACAAACTTTAAAATCCACATGGGCAGTCACGGCAGCAGCCTTGACAATTACCGCACCACAGAAATCCCACTGCCCACGGCAGCACTCGTGAGCGGTTCATTGAGCCCCGTGGTACACCTTGCGGTGGACGCCAATAAAATCCTGGATGGCACTACAAAAATCAAACTCTCTGAAGCGGCCGTCGTGATGGTTGACGAAGTCAAGAGTCCGCAGATTGCGGTCAACGCCTCACAGATGTTTGTGGTGGACCACGTGCATAATGGAGAAAACATTGACCATTAAAAAGAACCTGTCCCATTGCCAAAAGGCAATGGGACAGTATTTCTAGGATATGAAAACATACATTATGCTGTGCATGGCGGTCATCATGACCTCATGCACAAAAGACGATGACGGCTACGCACCCATAAACCGGGCACTGGAAGTAAATATTCCCGTTAACTTCCCGCCCATACAGTACGACCTCAGCGCAAACCCACCTACTGAAAAAGGTTTTGAGCTGGGCAAGAAACTGTTTTATGATGGTGCGCTATCAGCTAATGGATTTATAAGCTGTGGTTTTTGTCATGAGCAGCGTTTTGCCTTTACCCATCATGGGCATCAGTTCAGTCACGGCATAGATGACCAGCAAGGAATACGCAACGCCCCCGCGATACAGAACATGGCCTTCCTTACAGAATTTGCCTGGGATGGTGCGACGGCGCACCTGGACCTTTTTCCCATCATCCCCATCACCAATGAGGTGGAAATGGGAGAGACGATGAGCAATGTGCTTAGCAAGTTGCAAGGAGACAGCACATATCAAAAGCTTTTTGCGGAAGCGTTTGAAGATGGAAAAGTCAACAACGAGAACTTCCTAAAGGCGCTCTCGCAGTTTATGGTGCTGATGATTTCGGCAGATGCCAAGTATGACAAGTACGTGCGCGGGGAACCTGGCGGTGAATTCACCACACAAGAATCTCAAGGGCTTGCCGTGTTTGAGAACAAATGCGCCAGTTGCCATGCCACCGATTTGTTTACGGACAACAGTTTTCGCAACAACGGCCTCCCCCCCTATCCCGGCATCAACGACCTGGGTCGAGCCGAGGTGAGTGGCAGCCCGGCAGACAATTATAAATTCAAGGTGCCCAGCCTGCGCAACGTAGCCATCACGGCTCCGTATATGCACGATGGACGCTTTGGCAGTTTAGCGAGTGTGCTCAATTTCTACAGCCACGGCGTTCAGGATAGCGAGACGCTGGACCCACAACTTAAAAACAACACCACATTGGGTATTGACCTGAGCGATGATGACAAGACCGCCCTCATCGCCTTTCTCAACACCCTCACTGATAAAAACTATTTAAATGATGAACGATTTGCTGAATATTAAAACATTGGGACTTTGCCTATGCATTGGGTTTGTTTCCCTTTCGCTTAAAGCGAAAACACCTCACCTGGACTCCATACCGTCCCCACGGGCATCGCTGCTTGCGCTGTATGACCTGTATGAAGATTGTGATGTATGCGGCTGCGGAAGCAGTGGCGGCGGCATGGGGTATGGCACCCTGGGCAACGCTAATTTTGTAGGGGTGCGCTACATCAACCAGCAATACCGCTCCCGGGATGGTATTTATAACAACAGCCCGTGGATTGATGAACATTTTAACACCCTCCAGGTGTGGGGCCAGATACCGCTGGGCAAACGCGTGGCGGTAAATGCCATTGTGCCCTTTCACCTGCATAACCGTGAACTCGTGGATGGCAGTACCCAGAACATCAATGGTCTGGGAGATATCAATATCCTGGTTTCTTATGCGGTGGTGCAACCTCGGGAAATTCCCTTTGTGCAAGATGTAAGCCCGTTTAAACACAGTCTTTCCATAGGTGTGGGACTCAAGTTGCCCACGGGAAGTTACAACAGGGCAAACAATGTGGGAAGTGTCAACCCCAGTTTTCAATTGGGTACCGGGAGTTGGGATTTTATGCTGGCAAGCAACTACACACTCAATTATCAGCAATGGGGCCTGGGCGTGCTGGCAAATTATGTGTTTAAGACCGAGAATAACCAGCAGTATGAATTTGGAGACCAAATCAACTATGGCATCAACTTATTTAGGACATTTGAGGATATGCAGATGCGCAGCTACTCGCCGGTGGTAGGGGTTGCGGGAGAAGTTTTTGGCGAGAACCAAAGCTATGGTATCGCCGTGCAGGACACCGCTGGCCATGTGCTTTTTGGCAAGGTAGGTTTTGAGGCAGACCTCTGGAAATTCAATACGGGTATCAACGTGATGCTGCCCATCACCCAAAACCTGAATGACGGTAACGTGGAGGCCAAGAGCAGGATTGGTCTTCATTTTAACTATAAGTTGTAACCTGGACCTGCCCCCGGTTCAAGGCGGCAAAATATACCCACTATTGGGTAGGGTATGGGTTTGAGATAAAAGATACATTTAGCCCTCATTTAAATATTGAATTATGAGAACTTTACTTTTATCCATTTTCCTTTTTGCAATGTGCTTGACCGCAACAGCCCAAGAAGCCCACATGTTTGGTTTTAAGGGAGGTGTTACCTTTTCTAATTTTACTGATGATGCAGAGGGTGATGCACTCACTGATTTTCACGTGGGATTTTCAGCCGGCGAATTTAGACTGGCCAACCATTTAATGCTGGAGGTAGAAGCGTTTTATAACCGTGAGGGATCTGTTGACCCAGAGGACGAGGACCTTAAGATTAAATTAGATAATATACACATCCCCCTGACCTTTAAATATTATGCTACACAAGGTTTCTGGCTGGGTGCCGGGCCATTTGTGGACATCAATATAGGGGCAACCATTGAAGGAAATGGTGAAGAGGTGGACGTTAAAGATGATTTTAAGAGCTCTACCTATGGGGCAGGCCTTGGTGTGGGATATGAGTTTGGTGATTTTTTAATCCAGGCAAAATACAACCTGGGCATGAGCGATGTATTTGAAAGCAACGGTGCCTTTGGTGAATTTGATAGCAAGAAAAACAGTTTCATGCTCTCCATAGGATACCGCCTTATAAAGTCTTATTGAGCCTTATCCATATAGTTTATGACCTCCTCTATTTGAGGAGGTTTTTTTTGGCTTAAAGCCAAAAGTCAAAAGCTATGCATTCATCCAAATTAATTTTTATATTTAAAAACAAGAGATAAAATCCATTAAGATCAAATTTTCAGTTTTGACAATAAGAACAACGCTAGTCCTTGCATGCTTAATTTTAACTTTTACAGGTTTCTCACAAGAAAAGTTATTTGAAAACGGCAATCTGAGTATTGATTACAAAAACGCCCAGAAGGTTTCAAGCACCATGCACCTTAACTCGGTAACTAAAATAAAGTCTAAGGATTTAATGAAAGTAAAGGTGAAATGCAAAATCAGGTCACTTAACAAAGAGCGGGTCGACCCTAATAAATTTTCACTGGTTGACCATACTAATAAGCTGCGTTATCGACCCACCGATATTTCTCACCAGCCAGTGGCGATGTACATGGCTTATGTGAGATTGCTCAAGGACAATATCAATTATCGCGGAAGACCAGGTTTTATGATGAGTGCAAATCCTTCTCCCATCAAATATGACCCAGAAATTAAAGATTCATTTGACGACTATTCCATTGATGGATATACAAATATTGAGCTGCCTTTAAAAATTTCAAAGAAAAAACAATCGGTAGTGTATTTTGAACCCCATAAGTTTAAGAAATTCAGTGCCCTATTCTTCTTTGCTATTCCTAAAAACCTAGAAACCCAGTCTCTTGAATTTTATTATGGAAAGAATAAAGTTGCTGATGTTGAGCTTTAAAAATTAATTCTATTTGGCTTAAAGCCAATAGAAGTCATGGGAATTCTTCAAAATGTACTACGACTGAAAAAGGGAACAATGGCCTTTCATGATGATTGGCCCGAATAATCAATGATTTATCGCATGCAGTAATTATAAAATCTGAAAAACACCTCTTTAGCTCCACAATCTAAATTCATTTCCCCAATACCAGTAATTTTGGCCTTCGCCAAAACCACTTCCCAGTGTTAGTATACTTGCTATGATATTATAAGAGGAATACAGTATCAATAAAGCCACCGCCACATAGTATATATTTTTAAATGCCTTGCCCCTACTCTTGACCTTAATTAACCTATCAATAAAGAACTAACACACACCCCAAATAATGCTATTTAGGGCCAGACCTGAAATACTATAAAAGTACTCCATAGAACTGGCCAGCGAGTTTTGCTTAAATATAAACGGACTGGCGTAGTAGGTAGGTAATAAGTCATCGTAATCGCTACCATATTCAAACCCGATGACCATAGAAAGAACCAAGCCTATGGCTATATATGCAATAATGATATATCTAATTCTCATAAATACTATTTAAAATTGGCTTTCGCCAAAGGTGCTCTGATGTATTATTAAAATCATGTGGCTAAATTGAGTTAAATGCTTTTGGTTTTCACTTAGTTGTTTGTTAGATGTCGTTTTTCTTATTTGGTAACGATGGAAAATTAACGATTTTGCCAAGTCCATCCGAAATTGCTTTTCTACAATCCTTCTTAAATCTTTCATTTTTATTTTGCTGTAAAAAGTTTGCTACAACAAATAAATCTGTGGTCTTAACAAGAGCAATTTTTTCTCGTTCCGCTCCTGTTTTGCACTTTTTTGTAAAATCTAAAATTCTTTTCGAAGGTTCTAAAAGTCTTTGTGGATTACCAAACAAAATACCATATGCTTTTTCTTCTACATCTTCTCTTGCAAAATCAGCATTTAATGATTCTAATAATTGTCGAAATTTGGTGATATTTATGTCCTTTGTGTCTTTTCCTTCGCATTCTCCGATATACCTGATTTTTTCAGGACTTTCTATCACATGGTCTAGTTCTAACTCTCCATCGTTGTAATTTTCAGCTTTATATCCGAGAATATCAAGAGCTTTAGTCACAGCATTCTCTAAAGGTTTACCTTGTTCAAATAGCAAATCTTTCAGTTTATTCTCGGACTCTAGTTGTTGATTAAATTTTTCAATCTTTTTTTTGACTTCTTCTATTTTAGCTAAACTGTTTTTGATTTGATTTTCAATACCTAAGGACTTTTTCGTCGAGTAAATTTCATCAAGTGACCATTTTGGTGGTGGTGTTTTTTCATTGTTTGAAGATAACTGCGTATCAATACCTTTTAAGACATCAGATAGTTTATTTCCAAATTTTATGGCCTTATCATTCCATAGTTTCTTGTTAGTCTTTTTGTCATATTCTACAAAGGCATTATATTCATAATGTATTTGAGGCAAAATCACAAGGTGACCTGAATCTACCTTTATAATTGCACCTAGAATTTTTGATTTATCTTTTCCGTGATAGGTAATCGTGGCATTTTCAGAATTCTCTATGTAAGATTCATATTTCAAGTATCCACTGAAATTTCTATTAAATTCACTCAATACTTGATTTCCGTTAAATATTACACGCTTACCAGATGCTGAAGTAATATTTCCAATTTTTATTGGTAAAAAATCATAATTAGTTTTAGTTATGGTGGAGTACAGGTTTTCGCCTTTTCTTGGGTGTGTTACATTAGTTGCTAATAAAAATTCTTTTTTTCCTGCGAGAAATATAAAAACTGTTTTTCCTAGTTTTAGGGAATCAGAAACTTCTTTTTTTAAACTACTAGAGTTCTTGGAATATTTATTAGATGTTCCAGTATCATAACATCCTCCACCTGACGAAAAACGTATCCAATCTCCACTAGGATAGATTTCTTCTGGCGAAATAATAATTATGTCCGCATCCATAAAAGATTTACTTGAGCCAAAAGGGATATGATTCTCTGAATGTCCTGGAATCTCGAAACCTATTGAAAGTATGTCTTTTTTCTTATTCATAAATTGAGTGTTGTTCAAATGAAACCTAACGGTTAGTATATGAAAAATAGCGGGATTTCTCTCTTGCCTTTCAGTTTTACAACGACTTTAAATCTGTAAAATCAATTTTGAGCCAAGCGCTTAATCCGCTAATTTTTAAATACCGTGTTGTGGTGTGTTCTTCTAAGTCAAAATAGTATTAAATAAGTAAAATATTGCCAATGTCAATAAAGTCATATAGCCAAATATACCCATTATAGTTACCCAAGCTAAATCCCCTCCTGCAATAACAATGGTTCCTAGTGTGTTATAAAAATTAAATTTTTTTCCTCCTTTATAGAATTTGGATACTTTGTAATGATGCTTAATATGAGTAATAAAACCAACAGGTAACATTATCATTGCGATTAAAATGAATGGAAGCATAATTAATCCAAACAGACTAAAACCTACAATTAAAATCATATGTATCTTGCTCCATATTGTTTTAAAATGTACCTGTTCACCATTGACCCTTAAAGTACTTCTAGCTTTGATGTAGATGCCAGTTGAAACTATGGATAAAATTTGAGCATCCAAAACCCAATTAGGTATTCGCATTGATGGAAAAATCCAATAGATAGGTTTGTAAAGAAACTGAAATATTGGAGAGGTTAAGTCTCTGTAATATGAAAGCATTTCGGACAAGCTAACGGCTAATGTGATGTCAAATCTACGTTCTAACAAGCTAAAAATTGATGAAGCTGAAACTATCACCCCAAGAATACCCCATATTTTGTTAAACACAGCACCCATTTTTCAATTTAATTTACTGTTATCTCTATATCCTGAAAAATCTTCAAAAGATTGAAAATACTGTTTGTATACTTTATAATTTGAATGAATAGAATCCATATCCGCATAAGGGATAATATACATTCTATATCGAATTTTCTTTCTTAAAAATTTTCGTGAAACAATGGTTTTGACAAACAAAACACCGACAGATGGATTCTCTGAATTCATAGCTAGAAAACCATCATTTGCAAATTTTGAAATGTTGTTAGAAATAAAACTATGTATAGAATAGCTATATCCCTGGTTATTCATATGGTTAATAAAACTTAATGTTCCTTCAATTTCTTTTTGATTGAAACTCGCTCTGATTTCAGATGTACTTATTTTAATATTCTTAAAATTTGTAGTCATTATTAATTTTTATTTTCCAACTTAATCAAATTATCATTTTTCTGGAATGCACCACAACTCGTTATATCAATCCATTTAATCCTATTGTCCCAATATTCTCATCGGGATAACAGCATTCGTCAATACACATTATAGGGGCGGTAAATTATCAGGGGAGACCACTAAGATACTAAAATCCTTGACTTTGCCTAGCCCTAACGCATTCATGTATAACAAATACTAGATTATCTGGGATTTCTATGTATCTTATCTGGGTTAACCAAAATCCAAAAATCCATGTCCACCACCCGTAGAAGTTTTATTAAAAAGTCCGCAATGGCCACACTGGGCGCTGGCGCTTTAAGTGCATTCCCGTATAAAATTTTGGCGCAAGCCAACAAAAAAACCTACCCCATCTCGCTGGCACAGTTCTCCTTTGCTTCAGATTATTTTGCCGGCAAAGCCGATACGCTGGACTTCCCCGCGCTTGCCAAAAACACCTTCGACATCGATATCGTGGAGTATGTCTCTATGTTTTTTGCCGATAAGGCAAACGACGCGCAATTCTTTAAAGACCTTAAACAACGTGCAGATGATGTGGGCGTTACCAATAACCTCATCATGGTTGATGATGAAAACATCGCAGACCTGGATAAGACGAAGCGTATGCATGCGGTGGAGAGTCATTATAAATGGGTGGATGCGGCCAAGGTTCTGGGTTGCGCCTCGATACGGGTTAACCTGGGTGCCATAGGCCAGGAAGGTACACCTGACCAACTTACCGATGCGGCCCTGGATGGGTATGCAAAACTACTGGAATACGGCACACAAAACGACATGAACATCATTGTGGAAAACCATGTGGGCATCAGCAGCAATGGGGCCTGGCTGGCAAACATCATGAAAGAGATCAACAATCCCCGGGCAGGAACGTTGCCTGATTTTGGAAACTTTTGTGTGCAACGTACCATGCCCAAGACCATGGATATCGAGGGGTATATGAATACCACATGCGTTCAGGCATATGACACCTATAAAGGAATGGAAGAACTCATGCCGTATGCCAAGGGCGTGAGTGCAAAGGCACACAAGTTTGATGCTGATGGCAATGAACCTGAGATTGATTTTGACCGCATTTTTAGGATTATTGAAAAATCAGGTTTTGATGGTATCGTGGGTATTGAGTATGAGGGCGGCCTGATGGCTTCTTATGGCCAAGAAGGATATCTGGACAATGAAGAAGGGGTCAAGGCCATTCAGGCACTTGTGGAAAAGGTCATGTAGCGCTTACCCGCACAAATCGCTAGTTTTGCGGTATGGCAAATTTTCCCTTTCTCCACACCCATCCCTACCCTCCCTTTAACCTGGAGCATGCCACAAAACTCATTGTGGGCACGTTGCCGCCGCCACGGTTTACCAGTGGTGAATTGCTGGAAAGGGATGTTGATTTTTGTTACGGCAGCGCCCACGGCATGCTCTGGCCCATCCTGGACAGGATTTTTGGGCTTGACCTCAAGTTTGAGAACACCTATGCCGCCATCAAGCAGCGCGAAGACTTCTTGATCCACAACCACATAGGCATCTGTGACATGGTAGCTTCCGCCGAAAGGCAAAAAATCGACGCTTCTGACGTGGGGATGCAACAGGTTCAACTGCGCGACCTGGTACACTACCTCAGGCAGCACCGCCAAGTAAAAACCCTCCTCTTCACCGGTGGAAACAGCAAGAATGGCCCTGAATATTTCTTTAGGCAAAATGCCAGGGCACACGGCCTCAAATTAAAAATCAAGCATGACCAGGTGCCGCGCATCCATACGATTGACATAGATGGCCGCACGGTAAAAACGGTCTCCCTCACCGCACCCAGCGGTAGCGCAAACAGGGCAATAGGCAGCATGCCATTATATAAAAAACTAAAGGCACAGGACCCCTCATTTACCACGATGGATTTCCGGGTGATGCAGTACGCGCCGTTTTTTAAGGAAGATTAACCCTTGTTTTCACAGCCAACTATTGATTAAATTTGGCATACTAAACCACCATTATGAAACTACGCTCGCTCACTATTCTTGCCGCCTGTTTTCTTGTTTACGCTTGCGCGGAAAAACCTCATCCCGAAGACTTTGACCTTACCACACGTTTTGAGAAAAGTGGCGGTACACAAACGGAAACCTATGATGAAATCATGGAATTCTATGAAAACCTGGACCAGGCATACGTGAGCATCAAGACCTATAAAATAGGAAAGACAGATAGTGGCGAACCGTTGACGCTTGTGACTTTTAACCCGCACCGCACCTTTGACTCAGAGTTTGATGACCGCATGGATGTGACGCGTTTATTGATCAACAATGGCATCCACCCCGGGGAGCCAGATGGCATTGACGCCACCATGCTCATGATGCGCGACCTTGCCGAAGGTAAGCTAAAAGCCCCCGAAAACCTGTGGATAGGAGCAATCGCCGTGTATAACATAGGTGGGGCACTCAACCGCAACAGCACCAGCCGTACAAATCAAAATGGACCTGAGGAATATGGTTTTCGCGGCAATGCAAGAAATTATGACCTCAACCGTGATTTTATCAAGGCTGACACCTGGAATGCCCGCACCTTTGCAGACATCTACCACATGGTAAACCCTGATTTTTTAATCGACAACCATGTTAGCAATGGCGCAGACTATCAATATGTATTGACACATCTATTGACGCAGCACGATAAACTGGGCAGCAGGCTGGGCATGTACATGAAGAATGAATTTCAGGTAAAGCTTGAAAATTCACTTAAAGAAAAAGGATGGCCCATCACCCCATACGTCAACGTTTTCAATGCCGTGCCAGAGCAAGGGTTTTCACAGTTCATGGATTATCCCCGCTACTCCACGGGCTACACGACCTTGTGGAACACGGCCGGCCTTATGGTGGAGACACACATGTTAAAACCTTACAAGCCCCGGGTAGAAGGCACTTATGAGCTCATGAAGACCGTGCTGGACATCGCTGAAGAAGATGGCGAGAAGGTACGTTTACTGCGCATCGCCGAAAATGAAATCTATAAAACCGGTGAAAAGACGGGTACACGATACCCCATCGCCTTTGATGTGGACAGCAGCAAGGTTTCTACCTATGATTTTTTGGGCTATGAGGGCAAGATGATCAACAGTGACATCACGGGACTGCAACGCCTTAAATATGACCGGGACAAGCCTTTTACCAAAGCGGTGGACTACTACGACAATTTTAAGGTGACCGCCCAGGTGACCATACCAAAAGCATACATCATCCCCCAGGGATGGCACAATGTCATTGACCGTCTTAAAGAAAATGAGATAGACTTTAGCAGGTTGCAAAAAGACACAATCATGGAGGTAGAGGTCTATCACATTGCCAGCTACGACACCCGTAACACGGCATACGAGGGCCACTACCCGCATT
>CEQG01107735.1_pt1 | contig 11243 bp, 10 predicted proteins | sample 350301 | NCBI WGS metagenome assembly CEQG01 (sample SAMEA2621242, study PRJEB7988) | marine metagenome | isolation source: saline water (ENVO:00002010), including | reverse complement strand
CGAAGCTCTTGTCGATGACGACGTTGCGGCCCTTGGGGCCCAGGGTCACCTTGACCGCGTCGGCCAGGATGTCGACGCCACGCAGGATGCGCTCACGCGCGTCACGCGAAAACTTTACGTCCTTCGCTGCCATGATCTTCTACCTTTCGAATGAGTGGGAATATTAGGAAAAGCGGGATGCGATCAGGCGATGACGCCCAGAATGTCGCTTTCCTTCATGATGAGCAGGTCTTCGCCATCGACCTTGACTTCGGTGCCCGACCATTTGCCGAACAGGATGCGGTCGCCGGTCTTGACGTCCAGCGGCGTGACCTTGCCGTCTTCGGCCTTGGAACCGGTGCCGACGGACACGATTTCGCCTTCCTGCGGCTTTTCCTTGGCGGTGTCGGGGATGATGATGCCACCAGCAGTCTTCTCTTCCGCTTCTACGCGGCGAACGAGAACACGGTCGTGCAACGGACGAAATGCCATGTTAAGTGCCTTTCCCTTGGCGATGGGAGGGGATAGCGGCGGTGGCGAAGCCCAGAGGCCCGCTGATCCGTCGCGCCGGTCCTTCTCCCGATGAACTTTCCTGTGTTAGCACTCTTCGATGTCGAGTGCTAGCGACGCGAATATGGCCTGCGCGGGCCGAGCGTCAAGGGGCATTGCACAGCTTTTTTATGGCGCGCGGAACAAAATTTATCGACCGTCCTGCGCCAGGGCGACCATGGCGGCGGATGGACGCCTTGCCGCCTCCCCCGCCGCTTCTTACCTGTCGCCCATCTTTCGGCGTCAGAAGGAATTTTCGATGAGCGATACCCCCTATACCCCGCCCAAGGTCTGGACCTGGGACAAGGCCAGCGGCGGTCAATTTGCTAGTATCAACCGCCCGATCGCCGGTCCCACTCATGACAAGGACCTGCCGGTAGGTAAGCACAAGCTGCAACTCTATTCGCTCGCAACGCCCAATGGCCAGAAGGCCGCGATCATGCTGGAGGAGTTGCTGGAGGCCGGCGTCAGCGCGGCGGACTATGACGCCTGGCTTATCAAGATCGGCGATGGCGACCAGTTTTCCAGCGGCTTCGTCGCCGTCAATCCCAACAGCAAGATTCCGGCGCTCATGGACCATAGTGTCTCTCCGCCGCAGCGGGTGTTCGAATCCGGCGCGATCCTGCTCTATCTTGCCGAAAAGTTCGGCAAGTTCCTGCCGACAGACCCCGCCGCGCGCACTGCCGCGCTCAGCTGGCTGTTCTGGCAGATGGGCGCCGGTCCGCTGCTGGGCGGCGGCTTTGGCCATTTTTACGCCTATGCGCCGGAAAAATACGAATATCCGATCAATCGCTACACGATGGAGGTGAAGCGCCAGCTGGACGTGCTTGACCGGCATCTGGCGGACAATGACTATATGGCGGGCGAGGATTACAGCATTGCCGATATCGCCATCTGGCCCTGGTATGGCGGACTGGTGCTGGGCCGCGCCTATGACGCCGGGGAGTTTCTGGACGTCGCGAGCTACAAGAATGTGGTGCGCTGGGCCAAGCAGATTGACGCCCGCCCCGCCGTCAAGCGCGGCCGCATGGTGAATAAGGCCAACGGCCCGCTGGAAGAGCAATTGCACGAACGCCATGACGCCAGCGATTTCGACACGAAAACGCAGGATAAGGTTCAGGGCGCGGCCTGATCCCATTGAAATATAACGGACTGGACGGCGGGCCGTGGCATGGCGATAACACAGCCCTATCGACATTAGGGAGTCGCCCCATCATGGACCGCCGCCTGTTTCTCTCCACCGCCGGAGCCTCCGCTCTGGCCGCCGCCACGCCCCGCGTCTTTGCGCAGGCGGCCGGCATGTCCGGCAATGGCGACGACGCCCGCCTCTCCGCCGCCTTCGCCGCGATTTTCGAGCGCGCGCTCGACCGCTCGCCCATGTTCGTCACCAGCCTGGGCCTCGACAAGGGCGCCCGCGCCGGTGCGAAGAGCCAGCTCGACGACAACAGCAAGTCGGGCATGATGAAGGACCTGGCGGCGACGCAGGCGGCGATCAGGGAACTGGAGGGTTTCCAAGGCGCGAACCTGTCCGACGCGCAGCGCCTGAACCTCGACGTCATCCTCTATTCGCTGGGGCAGCAGACGGTCGCGCCGGGCACGTTCGGCCTCAACAGCGTGCAGCGGCCGTATCGCATCTTTCAGCAGGGCGGCAGCTACTTCCGGGTGCCCGATTTCCTCAACACCGCGCACACCATCAACGACAGCGCCGATTGCGATGCCTATGTCGCCCGGCTGGACGCCTTCGCGCGCAACCTGCGGACCGACACCGCGCTTCAGCGGGACGAAGCCGCGCGCGGCTATCTTGCTCCGGCATGGTCGCTGGACCTGACGCTCGGCCAGTTGAAGAAACTGCGCGGCCAGCCCGCTGCGCAAAGCTCGATGGTGCAGTCGCTGGTCAAGCGCGCGTCCGCCAAGGGCATCAGCGGCGACTGGCAGGCGCAGGCCACCGGAGTCGTGGAAAAAGCGATCTATCCCGCGCTCGATGAGCAGATCGCCGCGATCGAGGCGCTCAAGGGCAAGACCGCGGCGGGCGATGGCGTCTGGCGCACGCCGCGCGGCGATGAAATCTATGCCGCCGCGCTCAAGCAGGCCACGACGACCGATCTTAGCGCCGACCAGATTCACGCCATGGGGCTGGAGCAGGTCGCCGATATCAGCGCGCAACTGGACGGCATTCTGAAAGACGCCGGCTATAGCAGCGGCACCGTGGGCGAGCGGCTGGCGAAGCTCAACGTCGAACCGTCACAGCTTTATGCCGACAGCACGGATGGGCGCTCCGCCCTGCTGGCACAGCTCAACCGCGACCTCGACGCGATGAAGGCGAAACTGCCGCAAGCCTTCACGACCATTCCCGACACGAAGCTGGAAATCCGCGCGGTGCCGGTGGAAATTCAGGATGGCGCCTCCAACGGCTATTATAACCGCGCGGCGCTCGACGGGTCGCGCCCGGCCATCTATTTCATCAACCTCAAGGATCTGGGCGACTGGCCCAAATATGGCCTGCCCGCGCTCACCTATCATGAAGGGGTGCCGGGGCATCATCTTCAGATTTCCACCGCGCAGACCGCCGGCGACATTCCGATGCTGCGCAAGACCGCCTTCATGAGCGCCTATACCGAAGGCTGGGCGCTCTATGCCGAACAGCTGGCCGATGAACTAGGCGGCTATGCTACGCCGCTCGATCGCGCCGGCTATCTTCAGTCCTTCCTGTTCCGCGCGGCGCGGCTGGTGGTCGACACCGGCATCCACGCCAAACGGTGGAGCCGGGAAAAGGCGACGGACTATATGGTGGAAAAGACCGGCTTTGCCCGCCCCCGCTGCCAGCGCGAAGTCGAACGTTATTGCACCCAGCCGGGCCAGGCGACCAGTTACAAGGTCGGCCATGGCGTGTGGACCAAGGCGCGCGCGGCCGCGCAGGCCGAACTGGGCGATGCCTTCGATATCAAGCAGTTCCACGCCATTCTTGAGGAAGGCGCGATGCCATTGTCGATGCTGGAACAGCGCGTGGCGGCACGGGCAAAGGCGGCGAAGGGGGCATAAGCCCGCTCCATTTGCTTGGAGCGAAGTCGAGAAGCGGCCATGCGTGTGCTTCAGGTTTCTCGACTTCGCTCGAAACGAACGGATCTACGGCAAGCCGGCGTCACTCATAGCTCATATCCTGATAGCCATCGTCGGCGACATCGGAAAAGCGGGTGATCTTCGCGTCGAACTTCATGCGGATACGGCCGGTGGAACCGTGGCGCTGCTTGGCGACGATCACCTCGGCCAGGCCATAGATGCGCTCCATATTCTCTTTCCACGCGGCATAGGCGGCCTCGTCGTCGGGCTTGGGCTCCTTGGCGGCCTCGTAATAGTCCTCGCGGAACACGAACCACACCATGTCCGCATCCTGCTCGATCGACCCGGATTCGCGCAGGTCGGACAGCTGCGGCCGCTTGTCCTCGCGCTGTTCGACCGCGCGGCTGAGCTGGGAAAGCGCCAGCACCGGCACATGCAATTCCTTCGCCAACGTCTTCAATCCGCGCGAGATTTCCGAAATCTCGTTGACGCGGTTGCCGTCGCCCCGGCCCGTGCCCTGTAGCAGCTGAAGATAATCGACCACGATAAACCCGATGTCGTGCCGCCGCTTCAACCGCCGCGCGCGCGTGCGCAGCGCCGCGATGGTCAGGCCCGGCGTATCGTCGATGAACAACGGCAATTCCTGCAACTCGCGCGCGGCGCGGGACAGATTCTGGAAATCCGCGCGGCTGATCTTGCCCATGCGCAGCGCTTCACCCGAAATGCCCGACTGTTCGGCCAGAACGCGCGTCGCCAGCTGGTCGGCGGACATTTCAAGGCTGAAGAACGCAGTCTTGGCCCCCATATTCTTTTCGGGCGGAATGCCGTCGGCATTGTCGCGCACCCATCGCGACGCGGCATTATAGGCGATGTTGGTTGCCAGCGACGTCTTGCCCATGCCCGGTCGCCCGGCCAGGATCATGAGGTCGGAATTGTGCAGACCACCGATCTTGGCGTTGAGGCTGTTGATCCCGGTCGTGATCCCAGACACATGCCCGCCGCTGTTGAGCGCGCGCTCTGCCACCTGAACCGCCATGGTCGACGCCATCAGGAAACTCTTGACCGATCCGGTCTCGCCCTCGCCTTCCGACACCTTGTACAAAGCGACCTCGGCCGCTTCGATCTGCTCGCGCGGGTTGACGTCCTCGCTGGTATCCAGCGCGTTTTCAACCAGTTCGCGCCCGACGCTCACCAATTCCCGCAACAGCGCCAGGTCGTAAATCTGGCTGGCGAAGTCGCGCGCGCCGATCAGCGCCGCGCCATTGCCAGTCAGCTGCGCCAGATAGGCCGCGCCGCCCAGTTCCTTCAATGCCGGATCCTGTTCCAGCATGGGTTTGAGCGTTACCGGATTGGCGACCATGTCCTTGTCCAGCAGGCGCATGATCGCATCATAGATACGCCCGTGCAGCGGCTCGAAAAAATGCTCGGCCTTGAGCTTGAGCTGCACATCCTCGGCGATGCGATTGTCGATCATGATGGCGCCCAGCAAGGCAGCCTCAGCCTCCACATTGCGCGGCAGTTCGGCGCCGCCATTGTCGGCGGGATTGATTTTCAGCAGTTCGACCATAGCCCCTCTTTCCTCCCACCGCGCGACGGGCGCAAGGGGCCATGGGGACGCAGTTGTGGATAAGTCCCGCTTGCATTTGAGCGCGCGCCGCCGCACTGACTATGCGCTCGCATATGGCCGATCCGCGCATCATAGACATCAAGCTCGACGAGCGCACGATCCTGTGGCGCAATGCCGATGTGGAGCAGGAACGGCGCATCGCGATCTTCGACCTGCTGGAGGATAATCATTTCGCGCCCCAGCGTGCCCATCCTGACGGCTATGCCGGCCCTTACAAGGTCGTGCTGCGGGTCGAGGAGGGGCGGCTGGTCATCGAAATCAACCGGCAGGACGACAGTCCGCTCGAAGCGATCATCCTCAGCCTCGGTCGGTTTCGCCGCCCGATCCGCGATTATTTCGCCATTTGCGACAGCTATTATCAGGCAATCAGCAACGCATCGCCCCAGCAGATCGAAACAGTCGACATGGCGCGCCGCGCCATCCACAATGATGCCGCCGACATGCTGATCGAGCGGCTGGAGGGCAAGATCAAGGTCGATTTCGACACAGCGCGGCGGCTGTTTACGCTGATTTGCGTGCTGCATATCAAGGGGTAGTGGGATCAGGGGTTTGACGTTCGGGGGCATGCTGGTCCGCATCGGGGCGGGACTGGCGCTGATCGCGATGCTGGCGCTGGCATTGTGGCTCTATGCCCGCGCCTGGGCGCCGGGTCGGGACGAATATCCGGTGCAGGGGGTGACGATCGGGTCGACCGATGGCCCGGTCGATTGGGGCACGCTCGCCGCGCAAGGGGCGGACTTCGCCTATATCCGTGCGGTGCGGGCACAGGACGGGCGTGATCCGGCCTTCGCCACAAACTGGCGCGGCGCGCGCGCGGCGGGCATGCGCTATGGCGCGATGATCGAATATAGCGCCTGCCGCAGCCCGATCGACCAGGCGACCGGCTTCATGACAACAGTGCCGCGCGACAATGCCGCCCTGCCCCCGGTCATCCGCCTTGCCTTCGCGCCGGGATGCGCCGAGCGGCCGGGTCGCGACCTGCTGCTCTCCAACCTCAACACGCTCATCAACCTGGTGGAGGGGCAGGCGGGCAAGCCGGCGCTGCTCAACGTGACCGAAGATTTCGACAACGCCTATGATATCGGTTCGGGCATCAATCGCACCTTGTGGCTGGACGGCAATTTCTTCCCGCCCGATTATGCCAGCCGGCCCTGGGTGATGTGGACAGCCACCGACTTGCGGCATATCGACGGCGTCGATGGTCCGGTGCGATGGAATGTGGTGGCGCGATAATGGGTGATGATTCCGAAACGCAGGCTTTGATCGCCGCCGCACGCGGAGCGATGGCCCATGCCCATGCGCCCTATAGCCGCTTTGCCGTCGGCGCGGCGGTGCGCCTGACCGATGGCAGCATCGTCACCGGCTGCAATTTCGAAAATGCGAGCTACGGCCTGTCGCTCTGCGCCGAAACGGTCGCGCTCGCTACCGTCAACGCGCAGGGACGCTTTGCCGATGTCGCCGCCATCGCGGTGGTGGGCGGCGCGATGGACAGTGAACAGGAAGCGCTGGTCACCCCCTGCGGCCGCTGCCGGCAGGTGATGAACGAGGCCGAACAAATGGCCGGCCGCCCGCTCGTCATCCATTGCGCGACGCCCAGTGGCGACCGCGTGCTCGCGCTCACCCTGCCCGATCTCCTTCCCCATGCCTTTGGTCCCATGGACCTGGGCATCGCCCCTGCCAAAAAGAGCTGACAGACATGGCCATTCTTTCCGACAAATGGATACGCGAACGGGCGCTTTCGACCGGCATGATCGAACCGTTCGTCGAAAGCCAGAAGCGCGAGGGCAGCATCAGCTACGGCCTGTCCTCCTACGGCTATGACGCGCGTGTGGCCGACGAATTCAAGATTTTCACCAATGTCGACAGCACGATCGTCGATCCCAAGGATTTCGACCCCAAGAATTTCGTCGATCGCAAGACCGATTGCTGCATCATCCCGCCCAACAGCTTCGCGCTCGCCCGCACGGTCGAATATTTCCGCGTGCCGCGCGACGTGCTGGTGATCTGCCTTGGCAAATCCACTTATGCGCGGTGCGGCATCATTGTGAACGTGACCCCGCTGGAACCCGGCTGGGAAGGGCATGTGACGCTGGAATTTTCCAATACGACGCCGCTGCCGGCGAAAATCTACGCCAATGAAGGCGCGTGCCAGTTCCTGTTCCTCCGGGGCAACGAACCGTGCGAAGTCAGCTATGCCGACCGCGCGGGCAAATATATGGGGCAACAGGGCGTCACCCTGCCCCGCCTGTAAATATCGCACGGCAGTCTGCTCCGCCGCCATGGCGGGTCGGTCGGCGCAGTCCGTTTCTCCTTGATGACCGCGCGACGGGGCGGGCGACAAGGGGGATTGGCCATGCGCCTCGTTCAAGCCCTGGCCGGGCTTATGCTGCTATGCTGTTCGACGCTGCCGACACGAGCCAATCCGCCGCCGGACAGGATATTGGATCAGCGGCACCGCTTCGACATTCATGTCCAGCCGCTCAGCGGCGCGCTGCGTCAACTATCCTCGCAAACCGGCGTGCGCATCCTCTTTCCTTATGAGGAAGTATCGGCCATCCGCAGCCGCCGGGTCGAAGGATGGATGACGACGGGGCAGGCGCTGCAAAAACTGCTCGCCGGCACGCAGTTGCGCATGACGCAGACGAGCGCAGGAGTGATCGCGCTTGCCGCGCCGTCTCGCGCCACCGCGCGGCAAAGCCCGCTATCCTTTCAGCTCGCCCAGGCCGCTTCTGCGCCAGTGTCCGGTCCGGTCACGGACGTCACACCGATCATCGTCACCGGCACGCGCCTTGTCACCCGAACCGTCGCCGACAGCATGGTGCCCATCGACATCCTTTCGGCGCGCGCCATGGAGGCGAATGGCCGGCAGTCGGTCCGCGACCTGCTCGGCGCGCTGGTCCCCGCCATATCCGTATCCAACAGCGGCGCGGGCGCGAGTTTCGCGATCAAGACATTGTCGCTGCGCGGGCTTGCCGGTGACCAGTTGCTCGTGCTGGTCAACGGCAAGCGGCGGCACAACAGCGCGACCCTGTTCATCAACGGCACGACCCAGAATGGCCAGTCGCCCCCCGATCTCGACCTCATCCCGTCCAACATGATCGAACGGATAGAGGTGCTGCGCGACGGCGCGTCGGCGCATTATGGATCGGACGCAATCGCCGGCGTCGTCAATATCCTGCTCAAGGACGACAGGCGGGGCGGCGCGTCGATCGTGGGCGGCGGAACTTGGAACGGCGGCGGCGAACAAGGCCGCTTTCAGGTCGACAAAGGCTTTGCGATCGGCCGCGGCACGATCCACCTCGCCGCCGACGGGGTTCTTCAGGGCCGCACCGTCCGGGGCGGCCCGATTACCTCCAGCCTCTATTTCCCCGGCGACCCCCGTGAAGCCACCGCCGACCGGATGCGCAACAAGCCGGGCCAGCCACAGGTGTCCGGCGTCAATCTGGCCTATCATGCCGTCATGCCGCTGGGCGCATCGGAACTGTACAGCCACGGCACCTGGTCGCGCCGCCGTGCCGACGCCTATCTGACCTATCGTCCGCCCAACTCCATCCTCAGCATCCCGGACATCTATCCCGAAGGCTATATCCCCCATCTTTCCATCCAGGATCGCGACAGCCAGGTGACCGGCGGCCTGCGCGGTGATGGCCCCGCCGGCTTCCGCTATGACCTCAGCACCAGCTATGCCCGCAATGAAGGGCGTTATTCCGAACAGTCGCTCAACGTTTCATTCGGGCCGACCAGCCCGACCCGCTTCTTCCTAGGGGCCGTGACAGCCACCGAATGGACCAGCAATATCGACGTGCAACGCGACGTGCCGCTGGGCCTTGCCGAACCGCTGCTGCTCGCGATCGGTGCGGAATATCGCGAAAATCGCTATCGCATCGCGGCTGGCGACCCTGCTTCCCATGCCGACGGCGGCTATCGTTCGCCCCCCGGCGCGCCCTTCGCCGGCGCGACGCGCACGCCGGGCGCGCAGGGCGTCACCGGCTTCACCCCCGACAGCGCGGGCCGGTATCGCCGCCATAACTGGTCGGCCTATCTCAACCTGGAACAGAAGGTCGCACAGGGTGTGGAGGTCGCGCTGGCCGCCCGGCATGAGGATTATTCCGACTTCGGCACCACCAACACATGGAAAATCTCGACCCGGATCGAGCCCCTGCGCGGCATCGCCCTGCGCGGCACGGTCAGCACAGGCTTTCGCGCGCCAACGCTCCAGCAACGCTATTACGCCTCGTCCAGTACGATCGGCGTGCTGTTCCCCGGGGAAACCACCACCCGCCTCGCCCCGGTCCGTGCGCTTCAGGTCGATGATCCGGTCGCCATCGCCTGGGGCGCGCAACCGCTGCGGCCCGAACGATCGACCAACCTCTCCGCCGGGCTGGTGCTTGCGCCCCTGCCCCGGCTCAGCATGACGATCGACGCCTATCAGATCCGCATTCGGGATCGTATCCTGCTGGGCGGCATCCTGTCGGGCCTTCCCGATGCGACGCGCGCCAGCGGCTATAATGTCCTTGGCGAGTTGTTGCTCACCCGGGGCCTCGATCCGGTGCAGAGCGGATTCTACTTTTCGAACGCAGCCAGCACACGCACGCGCGGAATCGATGTCGTCGCCAACTGGCGGGCGGACCTGGGCGCGCTGGGCAGCGCGCTCGTGACCTTGTCCGGCAATATCAACAGGACGATCTTCACCCGTCTGGACGTGCCGCAGGTGCTGGCCGACTTGGGGGTAAATCTGATCGACCGCGCGCGTCAGGGCGATGTCACCAGGGGCACGCCGCGCAGCAAGATCATCGCCAACCTGAACTGGACGCGGGGAGAAGCCACGCTCAACCTGCGCGCGACCCGCTATGGCGATGTGACGCAGGCCGCCGCGCGGACCGTTACCGTGGACGGCGCGACCTTCTATCCCGATGAGCATATTGCGCCCAAGATATTATTCGACCTGGAATATAGCCAACAGCTGGCCGCTGGCGTTCGCCTCGCGGCCGGGGCCAACAACCTCTTCAACATCTATCCGACAAAGCTCAGCGCCGTGAACCAGGGCGCGTCGGGCTTTGCGCTGTACAACAGCTATGCCCCTTATGGCATCAGCGGCGGCTTTTATTATGGCAAGCTCTCGCTGGCCTTCTGACGCTTCTATCGCGCGGCCGTCACCATCGCCCGCGCCCGATCGGTGGCGTTGCGCGTGTCGCCGGCCAATTTCTTGACCTCAGCCGCAACGACGGCAAAGCCCTTGCCCGCCTCGCCCGCCCGCGCCGCCTCGATGCTGGCGTTGAGCGCCAGCATGTTGGTCTGGTTGGCGATCAACCCGATGCTGTTGACGATAGCGGCCAGCCCATCGACCGTATGGCGCAATTCCGTCCGCAACTGATGCGCCGCCGAATTATCGGTCGCGATCTTGAGGATGCGGTCGACCGATCCGTCGCTGTGAAAAACCGGATTATAGGTCGCCTGCAACCAGACGAGGCGGCCCCCCTTGCCCACGCGGCGATATTCGCCCGCATCATATTCGCCCCGCCCCAGCTTGCGCCAGAATTCGGCATAGGCCGGCGTGTCGCCATAGCCCGGCTCGCAGAAGATGCAGTGGTGCTGCCCCTGTATTTCCTCCAGCGCATAGCCCATGGTCGCCAGGAACCGGTCATTGGCCCACAGCACGACGCCGGACGGGTCGAATTCTATCACCGCCTGGGAACGGCAGATGGCATCCCATGCTGCTTCGGGACTATGCGTGGCCTGACCCATCAAACGGAAACTCCTTCACCGCCGCGCTACACGGCATAAGGTGACCAAGCCGTTAAGATTGCTTGCCTGCACCCTACTGGAAACGGAAAAGGCCGGCCTCCTGTTGGAGCCCGGCCTTTTGCGTCGTTTATTCCGTCAGCGTCAGGCGACCTTGGCCTGCGTTTCCTCGACTTCGTCGGGATCGCGCAGCACATAGCCACGACCCCAGACGGTCTCGATATAATTGTCGCCGCCGCAGGCCAGCGCCAGCTTCTTGCGCAGCTTGCAGATGAAGACGTCGATGATC
>CEQG01093165.1_pt1 | contig 11262 bp, 14 predicted proteins | sample 350301 | NCBI WGS metagenome assembly CEQG01 (sample SAMEA2621242, study PRJEB7988) | marine metagenome | isolation source: saline water (ENVO:00002010), including | reverse complement strand
AGAAGTAGGCGAGAACAAGCAATTACTTATAGCCATTGTTGTACACAGTTTTTATTCTAATTCATCTATTATTTTCACTATGCTAATAGCACTTATCGCACTTATTACACATAATTCTGCAAAGTGCTTTTCAGCATTTAGTTTATGTGTAGTCGAATTCATTAAATCAATTGAATCGCTTACAAATTCAATTGCTGATATAGCTACTTTTCTTAAACCTTTGTTTTTTTTGCCTTTTAATTCAGATGCTATATATGTATTCAACTGATTTTTAAATTTACCATTATTTAGTTCAATAGTTGGGTCATCAGCTTTGTGTAAATCTCGATTAAAAACCTCACGAGCTAATTTATCCATTAAAGTTCTTGCACTATTTCCAATGTTTTGATAATCGGTTGATTCCGTACTCCTTTCAAGTAATTCGATTATTTTTTGTTGACCTGAATTAATTTGTTCCCATTTTGTGTAAATAGGCTTTACTTCGGTTGATACAAGCTCTAATTTGTCATAATCAGGAAGTAATTCCAGTTTGTCAATTAACAATTCCGTCGAGTCATTTATGCGTCTTTTTAGAATATCTTGTGTACCTTTTTTTAATTCATAATATTTAGAGTAGACGTCTGGTGTTAGGTAAATTTTAATATTGTAAGCATTTGGGAATGTTCGATAGTTCCAATGTTGTTCAAAATCAAAAAATGAATGATTAAGAATTTCTATCATATAGTTTTCTGATTTTCTTTCAGAAATTTGTTTGAGAATGTGTTTTATTTTTGGTACTAAAGGTGGTTCTTGTTTCATTCGTCAAATTGTGTACAACGGTACCGTATAACCGTCAGTTGTGGCTTTTTCGGTTTCGGTTTCGGTTTTTTCAGTTGGCAAGGTAGTGTTTTTGTGGGAAACGAAATTCAATTAGGCGACTGAACCGCCGCAATTGCGGTTATACATTGTTGTGTGGCGTTTTTTTATTCAGTTTCAACTTTAATGTTTGGATATTCAGTCAGAAAAGTTTTCAAATCAGTTAATCGGTCTGGTTTTAAACTCATTTCTCTATAAAGGTAAACGATTGGGTTTTCAGTTCCATCTAGTTTAAAATACCAAAACATATATCCTTGATGCATCATAAAAACAAAATCTTTATCAGTTAGAAAGTTTTCGGCGTTATCTTCTCCTAATAATTCCAATGCCCATTCTTTCAGTTCTTTTTTATCGTGATATAAGTCAGTTCCAACCATACTTTTTGGAATCGATTTTTGACATTCCAAATAGAATTCTTTATAAATCACTGGAAAAGTTAGATTGAGTTTTTTTTCAATTTCGTTCAGGTCTTTCATAAAGTCTCTTCAAATGACACACAACGGTTTTGTGTATGGCTCGTTGCGGAAAATCAGCTATGATTTTCCGCCGTAAACCAAAGATAGCAAATTGCAATGAATTCCGATTAGGAATTCAGCCTCAATGAGCTATACACGTTGTTCTACGCAGTTTTTTCATCAGTTACTTCTTCTAATAATCCAGTTATTTTTTTAGTCAGAATTTGCTTTTTACCATTATCAAGAGAATATTTTTCCATTCTCAAATTTCCTTTCAAGTCAATTGTGAAATGATATTTCATTTCCGCTTCTCCTGCTGGCTTTTTTGGCAATCCGTTCAGACGCATTTTTGCAAATTTAGGATTAACAGTTGCTTTTGGGTTTTCTCCATAATGGATTGTGGCTTCTGAACTTGTTTGATTATCAACAGTTGTTCGAACAATTGCAGATGATGAAACTGGAATCATAGAACCTTTTTCTACTATTATTTTATATCCATTGTTTATTAGACTTGAACCAATAGAATGTTTTAATCTATATTTTTTAGTCAAGTCTAATGCAAATGCTGTTTTTTGAACTTCGATATTATCTGGTGCAATTTGAAAAGCAGATTCTACAATTTCAGGTCTATTAGTAACTTTTGCTTGAAAAACAATATCATTTGCTAGATAATCTCTTGCTCTCAATACGTTATTTTCGTCAACTTCAAAGCGAGTCAGTTGTCTAATTTCTGTTACTTTTTCAGTTAAAGATTTCAGTCGCTCAAATTCATTAATAAAAGATTCAATCGTGTCTTTTTCTTCTTTTATTATTAGGACGTTTTCTCTGTTTTTATTCTCTGCATAATATGTCCAATTATACGAGCCATTTATTAATATTTGATTGTCAACAACACAAAATTTATTGTGCATAGGATTGTAGCCATCTGAAAAATAAAACTCTCCTCCTTTGTCTACGAAATGTTGAAAATTCAGTCCTGTGTTTCTGTTGTTTATAAAATCGTTATGGATAATTAACTCAACTTTACAACCTTTCTCTATTTGCTCAATTAGTTTGTCAAAAAGTTCTTCGTTAGTAAACCAATAAACTGCAACAATTATTCTTTCAGATGCTTTGTCGAGAGCATTGATTATGTGTTGTCTAATATTGTCAAAATGGACATTTACCATTGGTTATTCAAATTGCGTAGAACGGTTTTGTATAAGCGCAGTAGCGGTATTAACGCACTTACCTTTCGATTTATAACTGACCATAAATTTATACATTTTGTTTCGTTTTATCACTTTTCCCGCTATTGCGCTTATACGTTGTTGTAAGCCGTTTTTTCTACGGTATGTTTGAGAAATTTCTTGTATTCATTTAGTTTTTCAGCTATTTGTACAGCGTTAATTTTTTCATCTTTTTTCCCAAGCCAATCCTGCTGTTTTATGATTGCCACCGTCATATATTTTCCGTGTCCGAAACGGTTTGGTCGTTTGATTTCGACATAATCTTGTTCTTTTGCATTTTTCAGAATTAAGCGATAGATTTTATTTCTTATTTGACTTCTTGTTTCGTTTTCGGGCATTTCCAATTCATCTGGGTCAGTTGAAATTTTAAAGCAAAGGTTTCCTTGTTCAATTTGTAAGTAGACAGGAAACATACTCCAATAATCCCAATTCAAGACTGCGTTCCAGAAACCACCATTTTGATTGTTGACATAATGCCAATTGACCAAACCAATTTCTTTTTCCAAATATTGGTAGAAACCTTGCCAATCCGCACCATTCCATTCGCCAATCAGCTTATGTTTGTATTGATTGTTTGAATGTTCGAGTTTTGCAAGCCTATCTTTAAAGTCAATGAAAATATCATTATCAATTTTATTATACTTCTCAAGTATTTTCAAAAAGTCTTGGCGCTTAAAAATCGAATAGCCTTGTTTCTTTACAAAACTCAAATTCCGCATTGATTCATTGCCCGTTTTGAGATAAACGCAAATTGGCTCAAAATACTCTTTTTCTTGGCACCATTCAGTTGCGATTTGTCTGTACCGAGCCAATTGATTTGAATGAAAGGAACTAAAGGTTTTATCTTCTATTATAATAAGGTACTTATTGTTAATTGTTGCCCAAACGTCAATGTTGTGCCATTGCCTACCAGCATCAACTATTTCTATATTATCATTAAACTGTGGATGTACCGATTTTATCAAACTTGAAATAAACTCTTTGCCACAGTTGTTAAGCGAAATGTTAATTGAAGCACAACTTCTATCCGCATATTTTAGCAACCAAGTCAAAAATGCGTCTTGATTTAGTTCTTTGGTGGCAATATTGAAAATGTTTGGTTTCATCAGCTATGCGAGTTTGTCTATTTTAGTACTATTAAAATAACCCTTGAAAAGTCCCTTTTCCGTCTGAAAAGTAAATGAATTGCTATCTGCAAATCTTGTCTTGTATGCACTTCCAAAAGATACAAAAGGTCTAAAAACCTTTTTTTGACTTGTGCTTTTTAATTGGCATAATAATACTTCGCCTTTTGCAGTTGCAACTAAAAATCTTGACCTTTCATTTGTTGGGTTTTCCAAATCACAGTCAACAGCTTTTTCAAACCCTCGAAACACAGGTGATTGCATTGTACTCCTCTCTTTGCCTAAATAAACTACACCGTCTTTTATCGATAAGTGATAATTGGTTACTTTTTTAGGTGTACTTGGGGCATAGTTTCTGCTTGGTCTGCTTGATGACTTACTACCTCCAAAAAGATTGGACAAAAAGTTCTTTGCTTTAATTATTATGTAGCCAATAATCCCGAGAGCTATCAACCACCCAATAAAAGTATCGCCGTCTTCATTATCTTTACTTTGAGAATTAGCATCAACGGCTGTGATGTATTTTGCAGATACATAACCTTGTAAATCGTCAACCTGTATTTTTGACCAATTACCAGACTTCGAAATCTCTAAAACCTTTTGGTTCAGTTTTACCTGACCGACCACTTCGTAATCAGTACTTGGTCCGCTACGTACATTTAAAAGTTCCGTGTTTACTATAAATTCGGTTTGACAAAGGGCAAAAATTGAGTTTAAAAATAGGAATAAAGTAAAAATGTATTTCATATGTTTCTGGTGTGGTCAAATGGCTTACAACGGTCCTGGCTATCCCTCTGGCGGCGTTTGGCGGCAGCTTCGGAAGCTTGCTTGCGCAGCAAGCGGCAGTGGCATAAAACGCCACGTGCGATTCGGAAGGTCTTGGAGCCGCCGAGGTATTCAGTTCCGTGTTTTATTGTTTTGCCTAAAAGTAGCAAAAACTTTCCAATTACCGATTCAGTTGCCGCTTGGGGATAGCCGTTGTTAGGTAACGTTTTTTCTTTCATTCAGTAGTTCTTTAGCTGCACGTTTAGCTTCAGGTATTCTATTTTTATCAGTCACAATAAATTCCAATTCATCATTTGATTTATCATAAAATTTTATTTTTAAATATTCCACTCTTGTATAGTTTTCTGGCAAGTCTGGAATTTCTTGTACTTCTTTTAAAACAAGCTCTTTTTTATCTTGATTTTTGCTCACCCTTAGTTTAACTCGAAAGTAAAATAGAATAGTTAAAACTATAAGAAAGATAAATCCAATTCCATAACCAATTAATTGATTTTCAATTCCAAGCCAACTGTTAGCATTTTTAGCTACAATCAAAAATAGAATTACTCCAATCACTCCAAAAGAATTCAATGAGGTCTTATCAGCTTCAAGGACTGTATCACAATTTTGGCAAATAACTCTATTTGAATACCTCGTCAGTGTAATTGTATTTATAAAATTGACTCTGTATTTACATTTGGGACATTTAGACATTGTTCAATTAAATGTTACCTAACGGTCCTGGCTATCCCTCTGGCGGCGTTGGGCGGCTGATTCGGCAGCCTGCGTTTTGCGGAGCAAAAGCGGGAAGCAGCTTTTAAGCTGCGTTAGAATCAGCTAGCGTTTGGGGCCGCCTTTGAGAACCATTCCGTTTAAATTATTTGTCTAAATGTAAGAATTACAATTCAATTAACCATCTCCCGCCGCTGGGGGATAGCCGTTGTTGTGGCTAGTTTTTATCTAAACAATTTCCAATAAGACTATCTTTCAGTTTTTCTGAGTCTTTTGACCGTTTAAATTCATACCATTTATTTAAACTGTTTTTTTGAACTAATAATGAATTCTCTATATGAGTGAAAAGTTTCACTTCCAGAACTTAGGTTATTTCTCGTGCCAAAACCTCCCAGCCAAACTCCAATAAGATTTCCAGCTGGTTTATCGTCTGAATCTTCCCAGAACATAGATCTTGTTAAAAATGGTATTTCTATTTTATTCCCCTTTTTGTCAATTTTAAAATATCAATTATTAATATAATCGTTTTTCAAACTACCACTATACAATAAGATACCATTATCAGGAAATCACAATTGTTCTCTGTTGTCAATAATTTCAATGGCTTCTCCACAAGGCATATCTGCGACAACAATAGCTTTACCTTCTAAGTTTTCTGGAATAATTAAATCAAGTTTTTATGCAGCCGCAGTTCAAATTGTACCTGTTAAATAGAAAAATAAATGCAAACTTAGATACCATAGAATTATTGGTACTAATATCCAAATCAACTTTGGTATTAATTTTTTATTTGAAAATAAAAGTATTATGACTCCTATTATGAATAAAGGGACGCCAAAAATCACAAAGTATGGGTTTAAGCAAATCAAGAATGCGATAATTATAAACGCTTTTCCAATATCTCCTTTCATTGATGATTATGTTCAAAATTAGCCACAACGGTCTTGTATATGGAAAGTAGCGGAATTTTATGCACTAACTTTTCGGATTATAACAGACCTTTAATATTTTCATTTACTTTCAATTAAGCGATTAAACCGCTATTTTTTATATACGTTGTTGTACACTGGCTTTTTTCCATTCAGATTTTCAGTCAGCGTTGGTAAAGACATACTCTTTTGCAATTTTTGGCTTGTGGTGTTGGCTGTTGCGAATTGCAAATGTGTATGGCTTTAAGTGTTGGCTTTTTATCTAATTCCACTCAAATAATTTTTCATTTGTCTCAATGAATGAAATGAACTCTTCAATAGAACGAGGTTCAATTCGTAGGTCTTTATCATCTTTTACATATTTGATTTGTCTTTTACTATCAACGAAAATGCTTGGTGCAATAAAGTGACACATTGATTTCGCCTTAATCTTTTTATCAAATTCTTCGAGATGTCTTTCAATTGGCCATACTTCCATCATTGTTTGTGTTCTACCACCAGACATTGTTACTTCAACTAATACACCATTTTCATCCTCAAAACATTCAATATCTCCTTGATTTCCTTGTCCTCCAGCTGTCGATGTAGGAATGCCTTCATCATCGCAAGGATAGTTTGGAACTATTTTTAAATCTTTGTAATTCGCTTTAATAGCTAATGATGTTAGAAATTCAAGTCTAATAGGATGAGTTAGAAATTTCAATATTGGGTCTGTTGAATTTCTTCTAACTGCTAACCCTTTTAATTCTGACTTGATAATTTTCCAAGTATAATGATTAACCCATTTTTCAAGTAATTTATCATTTTCTGTTATATCTAATGGTTTCGTCTTTAAACTTATTAAAACATTATCTGTTGTAGACATATACTCAAAATATTCTTTTTCGGTTGAATATTTTTTGTAGTCAGAATATTCTTTGAGAATGTAATCTACTTTTGCTTGTTCATTTCTGTTAATATCTATAAATCTACCACCACCTCGAAGAGATATAACTCCAGTTAAACGCATTTTACGGATAAATTCATCTGGATATTCGTTCATTATTGACTTATCTTCTCGTTTAATGTCCTCTCCATCCATAATTTCCTCACGACATATATTTGTTATAACTTCCCAACTTGGGTTGTAACCGTGTTCAGTTCTTAATTTTTTAATACGTTGATAGAGGTTATCGGAATTATTATCTCGCCAATATAAAACTAAAGGTAATTCTAATCGAGATATTCCAGCACCGTTAAATTCGTTATCATTATTCAACTTTTGAATAACTTGTAGTAATAGAATTAATGGAATGTTATCATTTAAAACTCGCACAAAAGGATTACTTCTTTGCGATTTTGCCATTGCGTGTAAAAAAGCTTGTTGCTCAAATTCAGGATGTGGTTCATCAAATAAGATTTCGTCATTAGGATTTGTAATTTCTACTGAATTTGCTAGTTTCAAACCAATTTCTGAAAAGAAAATCTTTTCATTAATATTGAAATAAACGAATCCTAATTCTTTTGCAAAATCAAAAACTGTAGCAAATCTTGAAGGCCAACCTTCTTCAAATCCAGCCTCTTTATGGTCTTGAGGATTACGGTCAATTAAATGAATCACTTCTTTATCACTTAATGTTTCTTCTCCAATTGAGGATTTATCAGAAATTCTTTTTGCTCCCCATTTTTGTTCAATAGTCTTGGTTATTCCTCTGGTTGGACGATATAATCCAAAGCGAATTATTTCTCCCATTATCTCCGTTGCTAAATCGTTTGTTAATATTTGGCTGTTGTAGTTTTGGAAAATATTTAAAAGACTTTTCAATCTTTTAGGATTGCGTACTGTTGTTGTAAATAATAACGGTTTATACTTTGCTTTTTTTGCCATATTAATTTAAGATTTCAGATTTTTCATTTACAACCTTAAGATTTGAACTTGTTTTTGGTTGATAATTGGTTATTAAAACTTCTTTAAATTCTTTGTTCGAATTATCGTGATAGCTGATATAATTACTTTTAATATCTAAAGAAAAATATTTACTGCTCCAGTTTAAAAATTGTTTATTGATTTTTCCTTTGTAATGAGTTACGTTTGATATAGCAAAATTTACATTTTGCTCATCTAAATATTCAAGAAAATTAAGTAATCTTTCCTCTGTTTCTTGGTTCCATAATTTGTTATACTCACTGAATGTAATTAAATATGGTGGATCAAGATATATGAAATCATCTTCTTGAAAATTTATGCCATCAAAAAAGTCAAGAAAATCTAAATTATGAAATGTGGTTTTCTTTTTTTTGATTAAATCAAAATAATTATTTAATGCTGTTAAAGTATTTTTGTTAAAATCAACATTTCCAACAGGTAGATTATATTCTCCTTTTGAGTTAAATCTTAACATACGATTAAAACCATAAATCAAAAGAATATATAAATGAAGAGTTGTATTAGCTTTACCTGAATTATAATCTTTTTTTAGTTTATTAAATCCTTCTTTATTGAATTTTGCATAGTACGTTTTTTTCCATTTATTTCTTAATTCTTGAGGAACAATGTCTTTTACGTATGAATGCGATAATTTATATTCTTGAATTATTTCAAATACATTTTTGAAGAACAAATCAGGATTTTCTGCTTGTTTTTCTAAAAATTCGTGAATTTCAATAACTTTTGAGTCAATATCATTTAATAAATATTCGTTTGCACTAACATTGAGGAAAACTGAACCTCCACCAGTAAATGGCTCAATAAAACGATTTATCGTTTTAGGAAAATATTGACTAATTTTTGGATATAGTTTGTACTTATCTCCAACATAAAATAATGGTGAGCGAAATGCTTTGTTTTTATTTGTCATTTTTTTTTGTTAGAAATAAAAATTCTTTGTGGTCATTAAATTCTGTTTTACCTGTATTGAAAAATGTATGAGATTGTTCAAATATTTTTGTTTCTCCAATATTTTCTAAAATTTCAACTATTTCTTCATATTTAATTTTATTAGCTGACGATTTACTTTTTGATTTATATGTGTTATTATATGAAACTGCTAAATACTTTACATCTAAATTTTCAACTAAATCTTTAAAAGTGTCTTTTGCTTGAACAGTACAATATTTACTCATATTTTCTGGTTCAGGTTTTAGAGCAACTCCATATAATTTTGGTTTTTTCCATTGAATAAGATTCTCATAAATATGGTAAAATCTGCTATACTGTCTTGAATTATATGGTGGGTCAATATATGCGATATCTCCTTTGATGTTTCTCGCTAATTCATTTGCATCTTCTTGATATATTTTAGTTCCCTTAAAATCTGCTGTCTCAATTAATCTAAAATTCAAAGGTTTTTTTGCAATTGGCTTTTTTATGTAAGCATCAAAATGACCTACAGTATTTGCAAGCCTGTCAATAGTGTAAATTAGAGAAGTAAGCAAAATTGCATATTCTCTTGAGTTGAGTTCATTGTTCTTTTTTTTCTTTTCAATATCCTGTCTTATGAAGCCAATTTGCTTTGAAATTTCTTTTTCGTAAAATTTTCCTCCAAAGTTTTTTGAGAAGTAGTTTTCTCTAATTGATTTTAGATTTAATGTATTGTATTCATTCGCTAATTCAACAAGCTTACTTGAATTCCATTTTAAAGTTCCATAAAATGCTTGGTACGTAATGTTGTTAGAGTAGAGAATATCGTTTAAAATTACGGTTTTGTATTTTTCCATTGCAGATTTAGCAACTATTGAAGTGCCTGAAAAAATATCAATAAAAGTATCATTTCCTTGGGTTTCAGACTCTATAATTTCCATTATCCAATCTGTTAATTTTGCCTTGTTCCCAATATATCTTCTGCTTTGTAGCTGAAACTTTTCTTGATTTTTATAGTCATTGAAAAGATTTAAACCATATTTTAGTTTTTGTTCTGCAAGGTGGAATCCTTCAAGCCCTAAATCTTCATTTTGAACTTCATAGATTATTTTGTCACTAATTAGTTGTCTAATTAAGTCATTTTCGCTGTAACTATAAAATTCAGCTAAACTCTGTACTTGAATTTTTGTTGGAAGTCGTTTGCCAGTTTCTATTCTGCTTAATGAAGTGTAGTTAATAGAAGTTTTATCTGCAACTTCTTGAAGATGAAATCCTTTTGTTTCTCGTATTTCTTTGAGAGTGTCTCCAATTGAAACTATTGTGTCCAACATAATTTGACTTTTTTTGTCAAATATAAAAATATTGTTTGGTTATTCAATTCGAGCGTTGGAAAATTTTAGCTCTTTTGGTTTTTATGCTTTGATTTTGTGCGTTGGCAAAAACCAAATGTGCTAAAATATGCGGCTGGACTCAGCTTGTGTACAACGGTCCTGGCTATCCCTCTGGCGGCGTTGGGCGGCAGCTTCGGAAGCTTGCTTGCGCAGCAAGCGGCAGCAACTTTGTTGCGTGCGATTCGGAAGGCCTCGGGGCCGCCGAGAGTTTCAGTTCCGTTTTTTTTGTTTGGATTAAATGTAGCAAAAACTTTCCAATTACCGATTCAGCCGCCGCTAGGGGATAGCCGTTGTTGTAGAGCGTTTTTTATCAGATTAACAAAGTCAATAATATTATGACTATTCCAAGTATGATATTCGCTAAACTAATTTTCGACTTAAAAACAAAAAAGTCAATTGTAGATGCTATAATTATCAAAATTGCAATTATTCTAAAAAATAATTTAGTCATAAATTTTATTCCAGCTATTAAACCATGATGTTCGGGATGTGAAATGTATTGAGGAGAACTATAGTCATTCCAAATAAGATAAAAGATAAAAAGACTAATTCCGATAGATAGAAAGATTGTTAATATTCGTAGTAATCTTATTCCTTTATAAGCAAGTTGACTTACTTTCATATATTTTTATCAATGCTCTACAACGGTCTCGTATAACCGCCAGTTACGGGTTAAAGTTACTAATTTTTTGGTTTAGCACTGACGTTAGCAATTCCGAGTGGATTCGGACGTAGTCGAATCCGCCGTAATTGCGGTTATACATTGTTGGCTACAGTTTTTTTAATTCCATTATAAATTTTCATTCAAATCTTGTCTTCCAACTATTGTCACTATTTCAACAATATCTTCATTGATTTTGTAGAAAATACTATCAACTCCACACACGCAACGTCTGTATCCTTTTTTTATATAGTCAACAGATTCAAAGGAAAAAGGACGTTC
>CEQG01121798.1_pt1 | contig 11276 bp, 10 predicted proteins | sample 350301 | NCBI WGS metagenome assembly CEQG01 (sample SAMEA2621242, study PRJEB7988) | marine metagenome | isolation source: saline water (ENVO:00002010), including | reverse complement strand
TAATGAGTTCCGGTCACAATGACCGAGTCTCGGAACAGCGCATCGCGATCAATCGTCATGCCGTCACCTTTCCCTCTCCTCGGGCGTCGTATCCCGTATCAGGCTTCCTCTATCTTCGGAAGGCAGTCGGCAATGCGCGGCAGATGCTGCGGCAAGAACTGGTCGACAAGCCTCGGAAGGGTACGGCCAGGGCGAATAGCGAGGTCAAGCAGATGCAAGCGCTTGGATACCTTGAGATCGGCGGGCGTGCGGTCACGACCCATGACCTTTCGAAAAATCCGTTCGTGATTGCGCCGGTCTTCAATCGCGTGGCGCTGACTTCCGGTGATGCTGTCCGGATAGATCGCAAACGCGGACCACATACCGGGCACATGCACGAACTTCATCCCCGCAAGCGACATATCGACCAGAAGCTCGGCATCCCAGCAAGTCCGATTCTCGATGTTGAACCCGCCGACAGCGCGAAAGCTCTCGGCCTTATAGAATGTTGATTGCTGCAGAACGAGCGCGCGGTGATACACGAAACGCTTGGCGGTGAACTGCCGAACCGTAATCACCCGGTGGAGCGGTATTCCCTGCATGTCGGTCAGATAGCCGTCCCCATAGATGCAATCGGCATCCGGATACTTCGAGATGGCTTCAGCCCCCGCCTTCAACCCTCCGAGAAGAAAGAAATCGTCGGCGTTGAGATAAATGAACCAATCGCCCGTAGCCATGGCGAAGCCCTTGTTCAGGCCGTCCGCCGGGCCGTCGTCCGGCTCGCGAACGATCCGGATCCGGTCGTCGCCCCGCGCCTCGTATTCCGCCAGGATTTCTGGCGTCGAATCTGTCGAGCCAGGATCGATGACGACATATTCAATATCGACGCCCTCTTGGGTCAGAACCGATTCCATGCAGCGGCGAAGAAATCGGCCTTGGTTGAACGCGTTGGTTACAATAGAGATCTTCATTATGTACTGGCTCCGTTCTGAGAGTATCTCTTGGATTGTCCCGCGACGACCGCCGCCGCAATGGCAATGAGAATGGCCATTGTGCACCGCCGGTCCGCGCCGAAAGGAGAAAACGGGATGTCCCACAGCAGAGTCACGATTGCCAGGAACTCGATGCTCGTGGCCGGGCTCTGGCTCAGCATCCCGGCAATGAGCGCCCGCAGCGCGAGGTAAAGAATGAAGGCCCAGAAGAGCCCGGCAAAGACGCCGTGTTCCACCCAAGTTCCCAGCAGAACCGAATGGCTTGGGATGGTGTCAATGCGTGTCAGGTAATCGGCCTTCCAGTTGACGTCGGTGCCCTGCGCCTCCAACAGTTGGTAATAGAGGTAGCGGTATTGTCGGTCTTCCGCCCAGGAGCCATGCCCAAGGATCGGGCTGTCCTTGATGGCCCGCAGAGAGATAATACTCTCGGGGCGCCCACCCAGCAGAATATTGTTGCCAGCTTCGGTTTGGCGAAGGTGCTTTTCAAGCATTTCTTGACCGAATATGCCCGTGCGGATCACCTGATCGTAAATCGTTTCCCCAAGTGTCATTCCGCCAATTAACAACGCTAGAAACAGAAAGGCGGCAATCGCTCGATTGCGCGCTCGAGTCACTCGCTGTGAAAAGGTGCAAAGCGCACCGGCCAGAAATGTTCTTAGAAACAATGAACGAGCGTCGAGGAACAGGTGAACCGGCGCCATCAACATCAGCGAGAACCCTGTCTGTCGCCTACCGAACCCTGCCAAGATAACGAGTAAAAGAAAGAAGATTGTCATTGCATTCCCGGCACCAAATTTCCATTGGATATCAAAAAATGAGCCGCGCGCAGAACCGCCAAACGCATTAAGGATACCTGCAATAGCGTAGCCGATCATAGCCGCGAAAAGCCGGTCGCGACGACCATCCGCGAGTGTAAAGATCACCACCAGGTAGATGCCAAAGAGGCCGACCATCGCCCAACCTTTCATCAAGTTGACGAGTGGCGAGACATTCCAGAGATCGGAGGCCAGCATGCCGACGACCCAAAGGGAGTAAAAAATCAGGATACCGCGTATATAAGGCTGACGAAAATCGACGATGCCACGCATCAGTAGGATGACCAGCAGCACCACGACGAGAAAGTCGGATGCCATGAGCTGCCCGACAAAGTTCACACGCACCGCCGTCAGGGCGGGAAGCAGGAATAGCATCACGTTGTGAAATCCCAAGGCGCTCTTGGGAATGGTCCAGCTGGTGCGGAGTGTTGCCATTTCCGAACTCATCTGGAGTTCCTGCGTTTCAACAGATCAATCAGGTAGGCGATGTCGGCTATGGGCGGGGTTAGAATTGAACGAACAAAGGAACCCGCTTCAACCCTGAGAAGCGTACTGTTGTAGTGGATGGTCAATATGCACATCATCCCGTCAATGCAAACAAGAGCATAGCCCACACCGTTCAGCCCCCATATTCGCCCCAGAAAGTAGGCGAAAGCAACTCCAAGCAGGCTCAGTACGAAATAGCTCCAGACCAACGGGCGATGCTGGTTGGTACCGAACCGGACTGCCGCAGGAACGCGCCACACGCCTTCTAGGATTGTCGTCAGCAACAAGGGGAAAAACACCATCGGCAGAAACGCGATGTTACCGTGGGTCCAGATCTTGAATATCCAGTGGCCAAAAACCATGAGCGCAACAGCGATGATCAGCGAGGCCCAGAAGGTCATGCGGGACAGGCGCAGCACAAGCCGCAATAACTTTGGCCGCTGCTCCTCGCCTTGCAGCAATCCAGCTTCCGCACGCAACGGCGTGACTGCCAGTTGTACGACCTGCGAGGTCATCCGGGTAAGCGTGCGGTGAGTAGAAAACGCAGCGACGGCAACTGGCCCGAGCGTGGTGCCGATCATGATGACCATTCCCTGCAGGACAATTGCTTGTGAGAGCGGCAACAGCATGAATTCCAGGCCGATGGTCAAATATGACCACATCGGTTCATTTGGCCGTTTGAAAACGCGCCAGCGGGGCGTGAGTCCATTCCGGTGCGATAGAATGGCCAGGAGGCAAACCTCTGCGAGCCTAACCCCAGCCGTCGCAATAGCAACACCGATGGGGCCTGCGCCAAAGGCCAAAACAAGAAACGCGATTACAACGGTTTGGCAGATTGCCGACGCTGCGCGCAACAAAAACGCCACATGCGCCCGGTGGCAGGCTCGCAGCCCGGCGTGAATGGTCAGAGAATTCTGCGACAAGAGAACATGGGCGATCAAAAACGCGAATACAATGCGCGCTTCCTGCCGGGATATAAGCTCTAGCTCCAGCCATTCGTCCACGGGCGCCACGAATACAATCCCGACGAAGAAGAGTAGCAGCAGTGTCGACCAACTGGCAAACGTGGACACGTAGTCGGTATAAAACGACTGCGATTCGCGGGTGACTCCGTCCTGGCTGCGCCGCGCCAGTTCATTGGAACCGGCGGAAACGAACCCCATATCGGACAGGGACAGGTAAATCGGAATTGCCGATATCAGCAGCCACTCCCCATAGAGAGGGACCGACCACGCCGAGAGAAGGATCGGTACAATAAGCAGCTGCGTGGCTACGCGGGCCAACAACCCCAAGCCATTTGCTCCGCTGCCAAGCAGAATTCGCGAGCGCAGATTGTTTACCATGATGGGACGCGCCTAAGCGGCATGAAGCATGCGACTGCCCCACCGCAAGCCGGATGTCCTTCCCAGTGGATTGAGCGACAACCCGTCATTTATTTTGACCCTACACTGGGTGCGAGCAAATCCACCGAGAAATCGCGTTTCATTGCCGCGATCTCCTCGGACAGATCATCATATACAAGCTGTGCAAATTCCGGCCGGAATATCTCCGATGGGCGCCCTACCCCCAAGGACTTCACGTTCAGCGCCGTCTTCAGAATTTTCGTTGCCCGACGAACGTTGCGGTTTCGCAGCAAAGCCGCAAACGCTGCAGATTTTATATAGCGAGTTTCATTTACCGTCCGAACGTCGAACTCGAATGGATCTGCTCCAATGAAATCAGTGACTTCCCGTAGCGCCTTGTCGAAATTTTTCCGGAAATCCTCTTGACGCAACATGAGAATACTTTCGGCGGGAAAATGCACATGAAGTCTCACCACCTGGTCATAAAAGTTATATGCATGACGATATGCAACCAAGCGCGGGTCCAACTTCATTGCAACGGGGTACTCTTTCCTGGCAAACCGGAGATCACTTAGCCGCCAGGCCTTTTCGAAATCACGCTCGTCTTCCTCCTGGAAAAAGATCATCTGCTGATGAAGGGAGAAAGCGGCGCGAGCGGGATCACGCATCACCACTATAATGCGCGCGTTTGGATTGTATTCCTTGATACGTTGCAACGCGACTTCGGAGTACATATGCCAGACTGACGCGTCCCCCCAAAGAGTGCCTTCCGATTTGTTTTCTGGAAAAAACCTTTGAATATAGGCTTCATCGCTTTCGGGCATTACCCCGCCAGTGAGAAGGTCGGACGAGAAATAATGCGGTTCTTTCGGTTCCGAGATCGTCACACTTGGATGCTGAGACAAAATCTCAGCGAGCGCTGTCGTGCCACATTTCGGCGCACCCACAATAAAGAAATCCACCTTTGGTTTCATCCGTAGAGCTCCTCAAGCCGTTCGCCATAGCGCTCTTGGGTAAATCCGCTTAACACGGTCTCACGGGCTATGTGGCCGCGCGCGGCCACCTCTTCAGGATGCGCAAGTGCATCTTGGAGTGCCGCGACCAGCGCTACAGGGTCTTTGGTCGGGATAATCCAGCCGCTTTCGCCATCCCTAACCACAGAGCCGGCGTTCGACGTAGTGATAACCGCACATCCTGCTGCCATTGCCTCAAAAACCACGCGCGCCGAACCTTCCGCCAGCGTAGGGAAAACAAAGACATCACTTTCTGACATGAGTTGCGCCAGCGCGTTCTGAGAAATGCGGCCATGGAAATGCACGCGCGGATCTTTCAATAGGGCGTGGTATCGCTCTGAATTGGTTGGCAATAGGGATCCAGCGAGTGCCAGTTCGACATGAACATCAGGTATCGCCGCCATAGCCGCCTGTAACGTATCAATTCCTTTTCGCGGAACTATTTGGCCCGCGAAAAGCAGCCTCAGCGGACGTTGCATTTTTGGACTTGCATAGTCGCGTGCATCAGGAAGGCGCGCGATAAACTTGTTCTCGAGCCCCTGATAGATCACCGAGATCCTCGAACGGTCAAATCCCATATAGCTAAAGGTTTCCGCCACAAAATCGGAGTTTACCAGAACAACGTCTGCCGTCTCGATATCATCGAGCACCGAGCCCCAGATGCCTGTTGGTCGCTTCGGGCGCTGCTCGGGTAAAACACCTCCGTTATCCACCAGAACATCGACTAGCGCCGGATGCACGATAGAGTGATCGCATATCGTTCGGAGACCGAGTCGGCGCGCTTCGTCAATCGAAGCCTGGCCAAGCCCCGCGCGGAAATGATATATCCGGGCACCTTGCTTTGCCGCCTTGCGCAGATGATGAAGCGACTTAGTGGCATAAACGCGAAACGCCTGTTGCTTCAGTATCTTGCTCAACCCGTCGAGACCCGGGATACGGTACACAAATTCACTGAGTAGCTGAAGAAATTCGCTGAGTCGGCTTTGATAAATTCTCGTGGGGGAAATCTTGTCCTCCCGCGCGGCAAATTTTTGCAGTCTCTGGATGCGTGATATCGGCCAGCGTTGAAGCGCGGCCTTTTCAAATGCCGTCGGATAAGCCCCGGTGATAAGTCCCGCGAGGCGTCGGCGCTTATCAAGTTCCGACGCCGTAAAAATGAGATGGAAGTTCTTGTGTCCGGCGGATATCAGTACATCCGCAGAATTCGCCGGGGTACCCAGGTGCCCAACGCTCATACCGCAGTCCCTTCATGTTCCAGCGGTTCGTCAGAGCCAGCCCACTCCACAAAAAGGCTTCTGGCCTGGGCGAGCAGGTTCTGATCGAAGTCATATCGGATTTCCGATTGCGCCTTGCGCTTGAATTCGGAGGGGCGTGCGATCTGCATCTCGGCGCCCCCGCGCCTGCGCCGCGCGATATCTTCGATCTCGCGGTACACCGCAGCGACATTGCTATCGGTGTGCTCGAAGCATTTAAAATCCGTATCGAATTTTTCGTTTAGTGAGGCGGTCACGGCTCCGAAATCCTTGGTGACCTTGGAAAACTCGGCAACGAAGATGCTGTCCTTTAAGGGTAGCAGTCGTCTGTAGAAGGCAATCCACTCACGCAGAGCCGCGTTTTCATCGATCCCGGGGTAGAATACGCTCAGGCTGCGGATCGCCTTTTCCGGGTCGCGCAGCAGGACCATCACGGGCAGACCGCGGCGGGTACCGGCAATAATCTGGGCTTCGGCATGAAGATGATGCGCGAGGCGAACAGAACGATTGCCCGCCGCCTGAAACGCAACGACCGAGAAGGTATTCGCCGATCGTGGAAAGCCCTCGATTACAAATTCGGTCTCCGGGCTGATTAGAAGCTCTTTCGCAAAGTCGGGGCCGAAGCGGCGGAACACCGGAACGAACAGCGCCGGATAAGGTTTCAAAGTACGCTTCATGAAGGCGCGCAACGGCCGCACTTGACCACCCTTGCCAACCGCCTTCGAAATTGCAGCCGTCGTCTCGGTGTTCATCGAACTTATCCTTCCCTGCTAACGGGAAAATCGAGTCCGTGAGCCTTCAGCAGCGCATGCCGCCTTGCCAACTTCAAATCCTCATGCACCATCTCGGCGCACATATCCTGGGCGGTGATTTCAGGCTCCCAGCCGAGCTTGATCTTGGCCTTCGTCGGATTGCCCAGAAGCGTTTCCACCTCTGCAGGACGAAAGTAACGCGGGTCGATGCGTATGATCACGTCACCGGATTTTACGGCGGGCGAGATATTGTTGTCGACTGACACGATTGTCCCGGTCTCGTCGACACCTTCGCCCTTGAATTCGAGCTCCATGCCGAGTTCATTCGCCGTCCAAGTGATAAACTCGCGCACCGAATACTGCACACCGGTCGCGATGACGAAATCCTCGGCCTTCTCCTGCTGCAGCATCATCCACTGCATGCGGACATAGTCCTTGGCATGCCCCCAGTCCCGCAGCGAGTCGATGTTGCCCATGTAGAGGCAGGGCTCGAGCCCCATGGCGATGTTGCTGAGACCGCGGGTAATTTTGCGTGTCACGAAAGTTTCGCCCCGGCGTGGACTCTCGTGATTGAAAAGAATGCCGTTACAGGCATACATGCCATAGGCCTCGCGGTAGTTCACCGCGATCCAATAGGCGTACATTTTGGCCACTGCATAAGGCGAGCGCGGGTGGAACGGCGTGGTCTCGGTCTGCGGGATCTCCTGCACCAGGCCATAGAGTTCGGAGGTAGAAGCCTGATAGAAGCGGGTCTTCTTTTCCAAGCCGAGGAACCGGATCGCTTCGAGCAGCCGTAGCGTGCCTATGGCATCCACATCGGCGGTGTATTCCGGCGCCTCGAAGCTCACCGCCACATGCGACTGGGCGCCAAGGTTGTAGACCTCGTCAGGTTGCACCTCCGACAGGATTCGGGTCAGGTTCGAACTGTCGGTAAGGTCGCCATAGTGCAGCTTGAACTTGGCATCCCCGACATGCGGATCCTCATAGATGTGATCGACGCGCTGGGTGTTGAACTGCGAGGCTCGGCGCTTGATACCATGGACCTCGTAACCCGTTTCCAGCAGGAACTCTGAGAGATAAGAACCGTCCTGGCCCGTTACGCCTGTGATCAATGCTTTTTTCATCTTCGTGGATCTCCGAGACTGAATTAATTTGATTTTGAATGGGGTCCTTGAATCAGAGCCTCATAGCGCGCGAGAATCTCGTCTCGATTCATATTCTGCTCGACGTAACGACGACCGTTTTCGCCCATTTCCATTTGCCGACGGGGATCCGCCAGCAACACTTTGACCTCTTGGAATGCTCCGTCCTCATCCCCTGACGCCACACAGATTCCGGCACCAGAATCCGCTGTCAGCCTGTCCAGCGGGCTACCGGGATCGGCGATACATACAAAAGGTCGCCCCGCGGACATGATTGAGAACAACTTCGACGGAAGGGCATAGTTCGCCACATTCCACGCCTGCGGAACAAGATGGATATTTGCACTTTGCAACGACTGTAAAAAAGACTCAGCGGGTGCCAGCGGCAAGAAGGTCACGTTGGAGATCCCACGCGAAGCCACTTCGGATTCGATCCGGTCCCGCTCCGAACCTCCCCCGCGCATCACCACATCCACCGCCACGTTTTCCTGCGACAGCCTGTCGAGCAGCGGGAGGAGCTGATCGAAATTCTGTTTCTTGCCGAAATTTCCCGAATACATCATGATCGGGCGCGCCTGGGGGTCGATTGGGACCTCTTCCACTACATTTCCCCATATCGAAATAACGGAGATCGGACGCTGGCAGCCGAGGCCCAACAATTCATCTTTCATGCCCTGCGTCAGCACCACGATATCGTCCGCAAAATTCAGACCCCAGCGTTCGGCAAGGCGCATGAGGCGGATCAGTGCGCCGCTCTTGGCAATCCCTAGCGACGCGGCTAGCCCGCTTTCTATATCATGCACAACCGCTACGATCCGAGCCCCGCTCCTCATGCTGACCGCTTTCGCCGCGAACAGTGTCAGTATACTGGGCACATAGGCCACAATTGCATCGACTTGGTAACGACCGCGTATCACGCCACCGACCACGTGCCAAAGATATCGAAGGTCATTGCGGATTCGCGCCTTGAACCCTGCTGCCCCGCGCGCCGTTACCGGTACCCGTTCAATACGGATACCGCCCAGCATCTCAGTATCGCGCTGTCCCTCGGCCCATTCTTCGAACGCGTCCAAGCTCGGGTAATGCGGACGGAAAGCAATCGTCCGTACGTCATATCCCTGCGCATCGAGAAAACGTGCCAACGCGGTACAATAGGGAGCTGATCCGATCTCCTCCGGCCAGAAATACGGAGATAGGTAGAGTATGGCCTTGTCTGCTCCGTGCATGGGTCGCGCCTATCCCTTAACGCCTTGTTCGCGGCATAAATGTCGTCACAATGGACGATCTCGCCTCCCCCCGACGTACGGATCGCTCTGCCCCCTCGGCACCTTGACACGGTTTTCCACAGGGTGCTTGGCGCCGAACAACACAGCACGCCCCGCCTCACCGCCACTCGAACCCATGCACATCAGTCGCCATGGTGATCCGGCAGGGCATAAGCCAGCCCCGAAACCTCCACAAAGAGATACGGGAGCAATGGCAGCGAAAGCCATGCGCGCAGTCCAAAATACCAATACTATCCCGGATATTGTTATCAGGCTTCTAAGATCTCGCAACCACAGAAAATTCCTTGGGAAACGAATCCTACAAATAGTAGTCAAATGGCCCGTCGAGCAATTCTTGCCATGATGAAAGGGACGCCGAAGTAGAGTGCCTTCTGCAGGACGAACGCAGAGGTTCCCTTGTCAACGCCGGCGTAAAAACCCGCCCCGAGGCGGAGCAAAAATCATCCAGTTGAGAGGGCGTGGGGTTGGGGCCGATGGATTGCCGCGCGCGCCGGCAGCTGCGCTGTTCAAATAGCTGGCAGCTGCCGGGGCGCCGTGGCATCCTGATCAGGCTCTTACCTCTTCCAGCGGCGGCGGTCCTCCACCATCCGCGAGGGGCGCTATCATCCTCCTCAGGTCGTGCAGGATGACGCCACTCAGTCGCTGAACTGGAATAGACGCTCTACTAAGTATGATTTTGTAGAACCTCCCCTCTCCCGTGCCGCCCCAATGCCGTCGTCACCATATCGAAGACAGGCGCCACATCTGAGAGGGTAGCGATGACCAAGAAACCGCGCGAGAACGCCCGGGTGGCGAGATATATTGAACGCCGAATGATCGAGCTGAAGCCAAAATAGAACCAGATGGAGATCGCCGCAGCGGCCGGGTACGTGGAGCGCTACCAACTCCGGCAGACGTCAGATCAGCGGGCGTTTGGGTATGGGGGCAATGCTGGTCTGACCAAGCGCGGCCAGCGCGGCCAGGTCGTTGACGTGCAAAACGCCATCCGCCCACGATGCCAACTGTTTGACGCGTAGCTTGCGCAAGGTCTTGTTGGTGTGCACCAGCGACAGGCCCAATGCATCCGCCAGGTCCTGCTGGCGAAATGGCAGGGGCAAACGATCGTTCCGGGCCAGGCCGACCGAGCGGCCGCGCAACAGAAGCTTGACCAACGCCCAGGCAACCGCCGAGAGCGCATCGCGCTGGCCGACGGTCAGCAATGTCTCGCCAAGAAAATGTTCTTCGATGGCCGCCAGCCACGTGATGTCGAACGCGCGTTCCGGTTTGTCCTTGAAGAACGACCAAAGTGCCTTGCGATCGAACACGCACAGTGTCATTGCCGTGCTGGCTTCGACGGAATGCGACATTTCCCCCATCACGCCTGCCTGCAATCCCACGAAATCGCCGGGGAACACAAAGTTGATGACCTGCCGGTCGCCCGACGGGAGTGTCTTGTAACGTATGCCCATCCCATGCAGCGCGGTGTAAAGCTGCGGCGCGTTCGAGCCCTCCATCAAGATCGGCGTGCCTGCCTCGACCTTCAATTCACCCACCTTGAAACGGGCGATAAACGCCAGATCTTCGTTGGAAATATTCTGGAAGGCGTCGCATTTGCGCAGGGGGCAATGTTGACACGCTGTTGTCATGGGCGCCGACCTCTCGTTGCTATGTCATAGTTTAATGCGCCGTCCCGGTTTGGGTTCCATATAAGACCCAGCTGCAGCCGGAGACTCATCATGTGCCTCAACGTACTCGTCCTGGAAAGCGACCCGTTTATCGCCGAGGACATACGAGAAATAGTCACCGCGCTCGAACCCCGGGCCGAGGTCCATCTGACGGAGTCGGTGGGCCACGCCATCACGCTGCTGGATCAGGCGGAGAACTGGATTTGGGCTGTCATCGATTGCCGCTCCTACCAACTCACCGATCCAGCTCTCCGCGTTGCGCTTGACCAGCGCAACCTGACGCCCGTTGTACTGAACGAAGCCGCCGCTGAGGCCCGTTGCGGTGGTTGGGTTTTCCTGAACAAGCCCTTTTCAACGGCGTCGCTCGAAGATGCCTTGCGGGCTTCAAGTGCCCGGAACAGTGCTTTGGGTTGAATGTGAACAGACGGGCAAAAATGCGCCTGTAGCGGGTGATCGGCTTTCAGATCGCCCCCTACACCGATTCCGAGCTCAACCTGGATGACCTGCCACAGGATTTTTCCTCCACTTGGGATCAGAGTCGGCCCCACGAA
>CEQG01149706.1_pt1 | contig 11295 bp, 5 predicted proteins | sample 350301 | NCBI WGS metagenome assembly CEQG01 (sample SAMEA2621242, study PRJEB7988) | marine metagenome | isolation source: saline water (ENVO:00002010), including | reverse complement strand
GTAAAGCACAGTTTGGTGGTCAGCGTTTTGGTGAGATGGAGGTCTGGGCACTCGAGGCTTATGGAGCTTCAAGCACCCTGCGTGAAATCTTGACCGTAAAGTCTGATGATGTTATAGGTCGTGCCAAGACGTATGAAAGTATTGTAAAGGGAGAACCCATGCCAGAGCCTGGACTTCCAGAATCTTTCAACGTATTGATGCATGAACTTAAGGGTCTAGGTCTGGATATCCGCCTAGAAGAGTAGGGAGCCGTTCATTTCGCTTAAAGCGAAAGAGAATCCGTTCCAATAAAAACAACAATTTTCGACATAAGTTATTATGGCTAGAAATATAAATAAAACTGAGGTTAAGAGATTTAATAAGATCTCGATAGGGTTAGCATCACCAGAGTCGATTTTGGCTGAATCGCGCGGTGAGGTCTTAAAGCCCGAAACAATCAACTATCGTACGCACAAGCCTGAGCGTGATGGTCTTTTCTGCGAGCGTATCTTTGGTCCCGTAAAGGATTATGAGTGTGCTTGTGGTAAGTATAAGCGCATTCGCTATAAGGGAATCGTTTGTGACCGTTGTGGTGTAGAGGTGACTGAAAAGAAGGTGCGTCGCGACCGTGTGGGCCACATTAACCTCGTGGTACCTGTTGCACACATCTGGTATTTTAGGAGTCTTCCCAACAAGATAGGTTATCTATTGGGGCTTCCTTCTAAGAAGCTGGATATGATCATTTACTATGAAAGGTATGTGGTCATTCAACCAGGTAATGCAAAAAATGCCGAGGGTGATCCCCTTGAAAAAATGGATTTCCTTACCGAAGAAGAATATCTTGATGTACTGGATAGCCTTCCACAGGAAAACATGTACCTGGAAGATAGCGACCCTAACAAGTTTATCGCTAAGATGGGTGCTGAGTGCTTGATAGAATTGTTGAGGAGAATTGACCTTAACGAACTTTCATATGACCTGCGCCACAAAGCAAATAACGAGACTTCCAAGCAACGTAAGACTGAAGCGCTTAAGCGTCTTCAGGTTGTTGAAGCACTACGTGATGCAAACAAGAACCGTGAGAACCTACCGGAATGGATGATTATGAAGGTGGTCCCCGTGATTCCGCCAGAATTACGCCCACTTGTACCACTGGATGGTGGTCGCTTTGCGACATCAGATTTAAATGACCTGTACCGTCGAGTGATCATTCGTAACAATCGCTTGAAGCGTTTGATGGAAATCAAAGCTCCAGAGGTAATCTTGCGTAATGAGAAGCGTATGCTTCAAGAAGCTGTAGATTCATTGTTTGATAACACACGTAAATCTTCAGCGGTAAAAACAGATTCCAACAGGCCATTAAAGTCACTTTCAGACTCGCTTAAAGGTAAGCAAGGACGTTTCCGTCAAAACCTTTTGGGTAAACGTGTTGATTATTCCGCACGTTCGGTAATCGTCGTTGGGCCTGAGTTGAAACTATTTGAATGTGGTCTTCCTAAAGATATGGCGGCCGAGCTTTACAAGCCTTTTGTAATCAGAAAATTGATTGAAAGGGGTATTGTCAAAACAGTAAAGTCTGCCAAGAAAATTATTGATAAGAAAGAGCCCGTGGTTTGGGATATCTTGGAGAACGTCCTTAAAGGGCATCCAGTGCTCCTTAACCGTGCTCCTACGCTTCACCGTCTAGGTATTCAGGCTTTCCAGCCAAAACTTATTGAAGGTAAGGCGATACAATTGCACCCATTGGTGTGTACTGCATTCAACGCAGATTTTGATGGTGACCAGATGGCGGTCCACCTTCCACTGGGTCCTGAAGCAATCTTGGAAGCACAATTGTTGATGCTTGCATCACATAACATACTTAACCCTGCTAACGGTGCGCCTATCACGGTTCCATCGCAGGATATGGTACTGGGTCTATATTATATGACCAAGGAGCGTAAAAGCTCTGAAAGCTTTAAGGTAAAAGGAGAAGGCATAACCTTCTACAGTGCTGAGGAAGTTGTGATTGCCCATAACCAGAAGATTGTAGATATCAATGCTGGTATTAAAATACGTACCAAGGATTTCAATGAAAATGGAGAACTAGTTCCTCAGATTATTGAGACCACCGTAGGTCGTGTCCTTTTTAACGAGGCCGTACCTGAAGAAGCGGGGTATATCAATACCGTACTTACAAAGAAATCTTTGAGGGATGTAATTGCCGGTATACTTAAATTGACAAGTGTTCCTAGAACTGCGGAGTTCCTGGATGATATCAAGTCACTGGGTTACAAATTTGCATTCCAGGGTGGTCTTTCTTTCTCATTGGGTGATATTATTATCCCAGAAGAAAAAAATACACTTATTGAAGAGGCCAATGGTCAGGTAGATGGTATTATGTCCAGCTACAACATGGGTCTTATTACAAATACAGAACGTTACAACCAGGTTATCGACGTGTGGACTTCTACAAACGCAATGCTTACTGAGCTTGCCATGAAGCGTATACGCGAAGACCAGCAAGGGTTTAACTCGGTATATATGATGCTTGACTCTGGTGCGAGGGGTTCTAAAGAACAGATTCGCCAGTTGACAGGTATGCGTGGTCTTATGGCCAAGCCTAAGAAATCTAATGACGGTGGTGGTGCAATTATTGAAAACCCTATTCTTTCAAACTTTAAGGAAGGCCTTTCAATTCTTGAATACTTTATCTCTACCCACGGTGCGCGTAAAGGTCTTGCGGATACGGCACTTAAAACTGCTGATGCGGGTTACCTTACCCGTCGTCTTGTAGATGTATCACAAGATGTAATCGTCAACAGTGATGACTGTGGTACATTGAGGGGAGTAGAGGTTGCTGCTTTGAAGAAAAACGAGGAAATCGTTGAAACGTTAAGTGCAAGGATCATCGGTAGGATTTCATTGAATGATGTAATCAATCCCCTTGACGGCGAAATACTCGCTCATGCAGGTGATGAAATTACTGAAGAGACTGCTGCAATCATTGCAAAAGCCCCTATTGAAACTGTTGAAGTACGCTCACCACTTACTTGTGAAGCTAAAAAAGGTATCTGTGCTAAATGTTATGGTCGCAACCTGGCCACAAACAAAATGGTCCAGACCGGTGAAGCAGTAGGTGTGGTTGCTGCACAGTCCATTGGAGAACCAGGTACCCAGCTTACATTGCGTACCTTCCACGTGGGTGGTGTTGCAGGTAACATTTCTGAAGAAAACAAGGTGATAGCTAAGTTTGACGGTATCCTTGAAATAGAAGACCTGAAGACTGTAGAAGGTGAAGACAATGAGGGCAATAAAGCTCAAATTGTAATTTCACGTACTTCTGAAGCTAAGATAGTTGATGCCAAGACCGGTATCTTGTTGAGCACAAACAATATTCCTTATGGTTCTACTTTATTCCTTAAAGAAGGTTCTAAGGTAAGCAAGGGTGATATTGTATGTCAGTGGGATCCATTTAATGGTGTTATCATCTCAGAGTTTGCTGGTAAGATCAAATATGAAAATGTCGAGCAAGGTATTACATATCAAGTAGAGACTGATGAGCAGACCGGCTTCCAGGAAAAGGTGATTTCTGAATCGCGTAACAAGCGTATGATTCCTACATTGCACATTGTGGGGAGTAAGGGCGAAGTTATACGTTCTTACAACTTGCCTGTGGGAGCTCACTTAATGGTGGATAATGAGGAGAAAATCAAAATAGGTAAAATCCTTGTTAAGATACCACGTAAATCTGCCAAGGCAGGTGATATTACCGGTGGTCTTCCACGTGTGACAGAACTTTTTGAAGCCCGTAACCCATCCAACCCTGCTGTTGTAAGTGAAATTGATGGTGTGGTTTCTTTTGGTAAGATCAAGCGTGGTAACCGTGAAATCATCGTAGAGTCTAAACTAGGTGAGGTCAAGAAATATCTTGTAAAACTTTCTAACCAAATCCTGGTACAGGAAAATGACTTTGTTAGAGCGGGTATGCCTCTTTCTGATGGTTCGATTACGCCTAATGATATACTTTCTATAAAAGGCCCATCTGCGGTACAACAATACCTTGTAAATGAAGTACAGGAAGTTTACCGTCTACAAGGGGTGAAGATTAATGATAAGCACTTTGAAGTCGTGGTGCGCCAAATGATGCGTAAGGTACAGATACAGGATTCAGGAGATACTATCTTCCTAGAAAACCAGCTTGTACATAAAGATGACTTCATAGAAGAAAATGATGAAATCTTCGGGATGAAGGTTGTGGAAGATGCTGGTGATAGTGAAACCCTTAAACCAGGACAGATTATATCAGCACGTGATCTACGTGATGAAAATTCTATCTTGAGAAGGGAAGATAAGAACCTGGTTACGGCTAGGGAAGCTGTTCCCGCAACGGCAACTCCTATCCTTCAAGGTATCACGAGGGCATCACTACAGACCAAGTCATTCATCTCTGCTGCGTCGTTCCAGGAGACTACTAAGGTACTTAATGAAGCTGCGGTAAGCGGTAAAGTTGATGATCTTGAAGGTCTTAAGGAAAACGTGATTGTGGGTCATAGAATTCCTGCAGGTACAGGTCTTCGCAAATACGATAATATAATCGTGGGAAGCAAGGCAGAACTTGAGGAGTTAAATGCCGCAAGGGAAGAAGTTAATTTTAACTAGAAATATATACTCCCCCATCATTATTGATGGGGGATTTTTTTATCCATAATATGGCCGAAGAGAAAAAGAACAAACAAGGGCAAATCAACATTGAACTGGATGAGACGGTTGCACAGGGAGAATATAGTAACCTTGCGATTATCAACCATTCGGTTTCAGAATTTGTGGTTGATTTTATCAATATCATGCCAGGTACACCCAAGAGCAAGGTAAAGTCGAGGATTATCCTGACTCCACAGCATGCTAAGAGATTGTCAAAAGCGCTGCAGGAAAATATCCAAAGATTTGAAAGCGCTCATGGCGAAATCAAAGATTATGAAAAGCAACCTATCCCGTTAAATTTTGGACCAACGGGTCAGGCCTAAAACAATAAAAACCTCTGTTGAAAAACAGAGGTTTTTATTTATACACATGTATCAATTTTATTTATATAAAAAATCATATAAATATGTTTAATTTATTAACATAGGAATAACTGTCTTTTATAAGCATTTTTAAGCGCTTTTTATAAAATTAAGGACTCTTAGTATGGTTTACGTGATAAAGTATCGGTATACCGGCTTATTTTACTTAAATTCAGAAACAGAGTGCAGTTTTACATTGGGAAACTTCTGTTCTGTCATCTGTAAAGTAAATGGGGAATCTGCAAAGAAAACCAATTGCCCTTTTTTATCCGTTGCCATATATTTTTGCTTTACGCGTAAAAATTCTTTGAATTCTTCACTTTTAGGATCGTTGGGCTCAACCCAGCAAGCTTTAAAGACGTTCAAGGGTTCGTAGGTACATTTTGCCCCATATTCATGCTCAAGCCTGTATTGAATTACTTCATATTGCAACGCTCCCACGGTTCCTATGACCTTGCGTCCGTTTAATTCCAGGGTAAACAATTGGGCCACACCTTCGTCCATGAGCTGGTCAATACCTTTTTCTAACTGCTTGGATTTCATTGGGTCAGCGTTGTTGATGTATCTAAAGTGTTCAGGGGAAAATGAAGGGATTCCCTTATAATGTAGTTCTTCTCCGGCAGTCAGTGTGTCACCTATTTTAAAGTTGCCCGTGTCGTGCAGTCCCACAATATCGCCGGGGTAAGATTCATCCACTATTTCCTTGCGCTCCGCAAAAAATGCATTAGGGCTACTGAATTTAAAATTTTTGCCCTGCCGTACATGTAGATAGGGCTTGTTCCTCTCAAATTTACCGCTCACGATTTTTACAAAGGCAAGCCTATCACGGTGTTTGGGATCCATATTTGCATGAATCTTGAACACAAACCCGCTAAAGTCATTTTCTTCGGGCTTTACAAGCCTTTCTGCGCTTTCCTTGGGACGTGGGGGAGGGGCAATCTGTATAAAACAATCTAATAGTTCGCGTACTCCAAAGTTATTTAACGCTGATCCAAAAAACACGGGATGCTGGGCCGCAGCCAGGTATTCATCCCTGTTAAAGGCTGGGTAAACGCCCTGGGTAAGCTCTAATTCTTCCCGAAGGTTTTTCGCGGAAGCACTACCTATAAGGTCATCAAGTTCATTGCTGTTTATGTCTTTTATTTCTATGGTTTCTTCAATATTTTTCTTGCTATCCCCGCTAAAAAGGTTGACATTTTTTTCCCATATATTATAGATTCCCTTAAAATCATATCCCATGCCAATGGGAAAACTTAATGGGGTTACGGCAAGGCCTAGTTTTTGCTCGATTTCATCAAGCAGTTCAAAGGCATCTTTTCCTTCCCTATCCAGTTTATTGATAAATACAATCATGGGTATCTTGCGCATTCGACATACTTCAACAAGTTTCTCAGTCTGTTCTTCAACCCCTTTTGCAACATCAATAACCACGATAACGCTGTCAACAGCGGTAAGGGTTCTAAAGGTGTCTTCTGCAAAATCCTTGTGCCCTGGAGTGTCCAGTATGTTGATTTTTATGCCTTTATATTCAAAGGCAAGTACTGAGGTTGCGACTGATATTCCACGTTGCCGCTCAATCTCCATAAAATCGCTGGTAGCTCCTTTTTTGATTTTGTTTGACTTGACCGCACCGGCTTCTTGTATGGCACCACCAAATAATAACAGTTTTTCGGTAAGTGTTGTTTTACCCGCATCCGGGTGGGAGATTATACCAAATGTTCTCCTTCTTTTTATTTCTTTGGATAGATTCATGTGAAAAATTCAGGCTGCAAAGATATTTTAATAAAATTGAATAGCATTTTCTTCTACAACGGAATAGTGTGTAGGTTAAAACCTACTTTTTTATAGGGTAAAACCCTGTTTATGATAGGTTCTGTTGTTATTTACTTGTTAAATTTGAGCAGTTCATCGATGATTATTGTATTTTCGGCTAAAATACTGTTATCATGGATTTTACAAGGCTTTTGTGTTCATATATTTGTCATGCCCAACTTAAACAATTTAATAGCTTACTTGATAGTAAGGGTCACGCCTTTGCCATATCATGTAAGGTATAAATTAGTTTTTTAAGGGCATTTTTTGTTTAGGGTAATACCATTAAATAGAATAGTGTCTTTAGATAATCAAGGAACTAAATCTGAATTTATAATAGTTTAATGGTCAAAAATTACCTGATGAAAAAGCCTTACCTAGTTTCCAAAATCTCTTTTGGGATCATTGCACTTCTATTTATTTGTTCATTATCAAATAAGGCTTACGCCCAAAATCTGACATCCTCTGGGGTTTCTCTTGAGGTAGTAGCACGGTCTGACAAACCTAAGACCGAACCTGTTCATTTTTATGAGCTACAAGTAAGCAACACATCTTCAAGTTCAAAAACCCTGCAGCTTACCGCGATGAATACAACCTGTAGTGATACTTCGCTGAGACAGGCTGAGGTCAAGGTAGAGGTCATGGGGCTTAAGGGTGAGGCGCTGGATGCTATCACGCTGGCACCAGGTCAAAAAAAAGATTTTAAGATAAAGCTTTCTCACACAACCAAGACACAACTGCACAGTTTTAGCTGTATAGAGGTCTTTGCAACAAGTGGTGCGGGCAAGCAGTCAGAAGAAAAAATTGCATCAGTTACCTTGAGTCAGCTTAACGTTGATCCATCAAAAATTAATTAGAAAATCCCGGCTTATATGAAATTTAAAACTACTCTAGCATTTTTACCGGTTTTCCTTGCCATATTTGGTCTTTCAACCATGAATGCCCAGGTGAAGACTTCTTTTGCACCTAGGTATGAAGGAAATCTAAGGGGTGATTTTAGGACCATTGGTAATACAACTATTGGCAGGTCTGCAACCGGAAATTATAATGGTGACAATGGTAACCAAGATTTTGACGATAACGTATTTGTCGATATCGATAATGACGGGTCAACGTTCAACTCAAGTAGGGCCAACTTTACAAGTCCTGTAGGACCTGATGGTTGTTTTCGTGTTGAAAAGGTATTGTTATACTGGACCGCAGCAGATTTTGAAAATGGCCGTGATAGGAACGGGAACTCAATAGATAATCAACCTAACTGGGATTATAGGGATGTAAAACTCCGTTTACCGGGACAATCTTCCTATCAAACCGTTAGGGCTGATCAAATTATCTATAGGGGTAGAAATGAGCATTTTGCAAATGACCCATATGTGGGTATCAAGGATATTACTGAGCTTGTACGCGCTAATTCTTCAGTTTTTGGTAACTATCAGGTTGCAAACGTTGAAGGTAAGATAGGTAGCCTGGCAAATGACCACTTTGGGACAAACTCAGGTACTGCCGGTGGATGGCAGATTGTCTTTATATATGAAGATATAACATTGCCTAAGCGTAACATTACCATTTTTGACGGTTACGCGAGCGTGGACCGTAACAACAATAATTTCCCAGTAAATTTTGATGGATTCCGTACAGTGCCTAACGGGGCTGTAAATGCCAATATTTTGATAGGTGCCCTTGAAGGGGATAGGGATATAGAGAAAGATAGGCTCCAGATACAGACTAACAATGGTAATTATACTGATATATCAACGCCTCTTAGAGATAGTGATAACTTCTTTAACAGTAGGATCACGTATGATGGGGTGAACTTTACTGATCGTTACCCTGCAAGTACAAATACATTGGGGTTTGACGCGGCAATTTTTAGTCTGAACAACCCTAATAATTCGCTATTGCGAAATAACCAAACACAAGTAAACCTGAGGATGACCTCAGATCAAGAACTTTATGGTCTTTACTTGCTGGGTCTTTCTGTAGAAACTTATGAGCCTGAACTTGAGCCACTTGTGGTAAAATCTGATTTGGGTGCATTTGGTGAAGCTTTTACGGGGGATAGGATAAAAATTGCTTTTGAGGCCGATAACTTCGGCAATGATGATATGAGGGATTTGAATATCTCTTATGTGCTTCCCAGTCAAGTGGACTTTGATGGCACTTCACCACTGCCCAACGGGGTTTCACAAACCTATAATGCGGCTACCAGGACATTGACATTCAGTTTTGTGGATGGTATTATGCAGGTGAACGATGATCCTGTGCCTGTTGGTTTTTACTTAAAGGTCAAGGATGAATGTAGCCTGGCGGGACAATCTTTTAATGTTCAGCTTACGGGTACGTATAGAGGGCAGCGTAATACAACGTACAAGACCACCTTGTCTTCAACAGATCTGACAATTGAGACCTGTGATGCATTGGGTAACAATGAACCTTTGATAATAAAGATAAGTGAGGATTCATGTATTCAGTATTGTGTGGGACTTGATTCTGACAATGATGGTATTGCTGATGTTTGTGACCTTGATGATGATAACGACGGTATCCTCGATGTGGATGAAGGAAACAATTCTACTGCAATACTTGCAAATCCTTTGCAATCTACTGTTGATAACCTTAATAACACCGGGACTGGCCTTTTTCCATTACCTTCTTTTGGGTCGCAAACCCTGCCTGGCGGTGGTGTAAATATCTCTGTTGTAGAGAATTTTCAACCTACTTCATCTGAAAAACAATGGAGGATTTATGAACCCCCCATGACTGAAGGGGTCATAAACATAAATGGTGAAGATGTGTCATTTGCTACAAAGTACCTTGATTTAAGGGGTGTTCCCAGTGGCGCTTATGAGCGAACTATTAAAATTGACTATGGTACTTCTGCGGATGCGCTATCTACTACCACTGAAAAATATACATATATAATAGGTATTGCCGGTTTAAGTGGCCGTGAATATGATTTTGAGGAAGGTTCTGATGTTTCCAGTGTGCCTTTGCGGGTTATAGGAAATGTAGATGTCTATAACACAGGTGTATATTCCTTGTTTGCGGGACAGTCTCCGCCGGTTCCTGGTGATTTTGGCAACAAGATTTCTACGTATGGTGTTGCAGATAGGGTTTCAAATGGGTATACATTCTTTTATGTTGATAGGGATGCTGCTAATTTCTTGATGGAATTTACGGGTAATGATCCCCACGGTTTTATTTTTGGTGTGCTTACCGAAACCTTTCAGGATACTGATAATGATGGTCTTGTTGATTCTAAGGATATTGACAGTGATAATGATGGTTGTCCTGATGCTATTGAAGGCGCAGGAGACTTCTTGAAAACAGACCTGACTTCAGACTTTAACTTGGCTAATACCTCGGCTGGCGTTGATGCTGATGGTATTCCCACAATTGCCGGTTCTCCACAGGATACAGCACCAGCAGTTACAGATGATACTATCTCTACTTGTTATACTCCTACTGCAAATGACGATGTTGCATTCTTGAGTCCTTTAAGGCCTATTACACCTCTTGATATAGATGTGTTGGAAAATGATGATTTTGGTCAAGATGGTCCTTCTACGGGTGCGATTACGTTGTTGTCTCAACCGGCTATAGGTACAGCAGCTGTAAACAATAATGGTACACCTAATGATCCTACAGACGATTATATTACATATACTCCTCCCTTATTGGGAATAATTCCTGTAACATTCGATTATCAAATATGTGATAGGGATGGGGATTGTGATACGGCAACGGTTAGGGTCAATATTTTAAATGACAATCCTTACCCCCAGGATGATGCATATACTGTGAATGAAGACTCCAGCGTTAATGCAACCATTTTAGATAATGATGATTTTGGTAATGATGGGCCGGGAGCTCTTTCAATTGTTGATGATCCTGTTAATGGAACATTAGCATTCAATGATAATGGAACCCCTGGAGATATCACAGATGATTTTTATGTATATACACCCAATGCAGATTTTAATGGTGAAGATTCTTTTGTATATCAAATTTGTGATGCAAATTCTGATTGTGCAACTGCAACTGCCACAATAACGGTAACTCCAGTTAATGATTTACCATCTACAATGCCAGATGCTTATACTATCGTTGAAGATAGCGGTCTTAATGTGTTGAGCCCTGCTGTAACTGTAAACGATGATTTTGGAGGGGACGGTCCTGCACCAGGATTAATCCAAATTGTAAATACTCCAGCTAACGGTACGGCTTCTGTTAATGATGCAGGAACTCCTAATGATCCTACAGACGATACTATTAATTATACACCAGATGCAAACTTTAACGGTGTTGATTACATTACATATAGAATAACTGATTCTAATGGTGATTTTGCAGATGCTCTCGTTACAATCACCATCAATGATGACGGCGCTGATGTGCCCACGGCCGAGGACGATGCGTACACGGTGGTCGAGGACAGCTCTGACAACCTGTTCGACGT
>CEQG01130313.1_pt1 | contig 11299 bp, 13 predicted proteins | sample 350301 | NCBI WGS metagenome assembly CEQG01 (sample SAMEA2621242, study PRJEB7988) | marine metagenome | isolation source: saline water (ENVO:00002010), including | reverse complement strand
CGGGCCCGGACAGGCGGATGACGGCCACCCCGGCCTTGCCGCGCGCCGTCGCAAGGGCATAAATCGTGTCCACCGCAAAACCCCTTTGACGGGCGGCCCGTCAGGTGTTCATGGAATCGAAGAATTCCGCGTTGCTTTTGGTTTGTTTCAGCTTGGAAATCAGGAACTCGATCGCATCTGTCGTGCCCATCGGGTTGAGGATCCGGCGCAGAACGAAGGTCTTTTGCAGATCGCCCTTGTCCACCAGAAGCTCTTCTTTCCGGGTGCCCGACTTGAGGATATCCATCGCCGGGAACACACGCTTGTCGGCCACCTTGCGGTCCAGCACGATCTCGGAGTTGCCGGTGCCTTTGAATTCTTCAAAGATCACCTCGTCCATCCGGCTGCCGGTGTCGATCAGCGCGGTGGCGATGATGGTCAGGCTGCCACCCTCTTCGATATTCCGCGCGGCACCGAAGAAACGCTTGGGCCGTTGCAGCGCGTTGGCATCGACGCCGCCGGTCAGAACCTTGCCGGACGACGGCACGACGGTGTTGTAGGCGCGGCCCAGGCGGGTGATCGAATCGAGCAGGATCACCACATCGCGCTTGTGCTCGACCAGGCGCTTGGCCTTTTCGATGACCATTTCGGAAACCGCCACATGGCGCGAGGCAGGTTCATCGAAGGTCGAGGAGATAACCTCGCCCTTCACGCTGCGCTGCATGTCCGTCACCTCTTCAGGGCGTTCATCGATCAGCAGGACGATCAGATAGCATTCCGGGTGGTTCTTCTCGATCGAGTTGGCGATGTTCTGAAGCAGAACCGTCTTACCCGTGCGGGGCGGCGCCACGATGAGCGAACGCTGGCCCTTGCCGATCGGCGCGACCAGATCGATGATCCGGGCCGAACGGTCCTTGATCGTCGGATCCTCGATTTCCATTTTCAGACGCTCGTCGGGATAGAGCGGCGTCAGGTTGTCGAAATTGATCTTGTGCCGGGCTTTTTCCGGATCCTCGAAGTTGATCTGCGTGACCTTGGTGATCGCGAAATAGCGCTCTGTCTCGCGCGGGGCCTGCATCACGCCTTCGACCGTGTCACCGGTGCGCAGGCTGTGCTGGCGGATCATCTCGGGCGACACATAGATGTCATCGGGGCCCGGCAGATAGTTCGCCTCGGGCGAGCGCAGGAAACCAAAGCCGTCCTGAAGCACCTCGAGCACGCCGTCGCCGGAAATCTCCCACCCCTCTTCCGCGCGCTCCTTGAGGATGGAGAACATCATGTCCCCCTTGCGCATGGTCGAGGCGTTCTCGATCTCCAGCTCCTCGGCCATAGCGAGGAGATCCTTGGGGCTCTTGGCCTTAAGGTCGGACAGGTTGAGGCAATCTTGGGTCATGGAATAATGGAACTACGCTGTGACCCTGCGCATTGGCGGCAACGGGTCGGTCAAGTTTGGGAAATCGCGGGCAGGAACGCCCTTTCGGCGATGACATAAGGCCAGATGACCCCCGAGTCAACGAATTCAGAATTTAATGACCACGGAAAAAACGATGACCAGCATCAAAAGCGTCGGCACCTCGTTCATCATCCGGTAATTCTTTCCGGTGAGGCTGTTCGTGCCGGATATGAAATCCCTGCGTCGAAGGCCAAGCCAATGATGAAACCAGGTCATCGCCAGAACAGACGCGCCCTTGGTGTAGGGCCAGACAGCCGACCAATCGACGATGCCGGGTGTGAAGACCAGCATCAGACCAAAGATCCAGACCGCGATCATCGACGGGTTCATGATGAAGCGCAGCAGCTTCATCTCCATGGTCTGGAACAGCGCGTCGGTCTCGGTTCCGGTTTCGACCTGCTCGGTATGATAGACGAACAGACGCGGCAGATAGAACAGCCCGGCCATCCAGGTCAGGACGGCGACGATATGCAGGGATTTCGTCCAGGGATAGATGCCCGCCAGAAAATCGCCCATCGCTCGTATTTCTCCCCACCCTGATCGGTGCTCCCTTCTAAGATAAATAAAGAAGAAAAGAAAAGATGATGATTTAGTAGGGGCTGTGGATAGTGGGGATTATTGAGTCATCCCCGGTTTCGTTCACAGAAATCCGTGCCTGTGTATAACTGTGGGAGAAACTTGAAGAATCTTGAGGTGAGCGGATTTTTATTATATTTATCAGATAGTTATTTTTAACCAAAGTTAATTCTTCTGTGAGTAAAATTGCGCGAAACCGCTGAGACGCCGCGTTTTCCCGCGCGCATTTCCAGGATTTCCCCATGGGATGACCGCCTTGTATCGCTTGACAAAACCGGGTGAGATTTACCAAGTCGGCCGAAATGTGGGGATTTCCCCAATCCCGTCCTCTTCTTCTTCGTGGGACAGTCCACAGGGTTTTCAACATGGTGCAAACTGTCATCCTCGCGTCCGGCTCGGACATTCGTCAGGCGCTGCTCCGACAGGCCGGGGTCGAGTTCGAGGTGCAGCCTGCCCGCATCGACGAAGAGGCGATCCGCGCGGCGTTGGAAGCCGAAAGCGCAACGGCCCGCGACGTGGCCGATACGCTGGCCGAATTCAAGGCGCGCAAGATCAGCGAAAAACAACCCGACGCGCTGGTGATCGGCTGTGATCAGGTGTTGGCGCTGAACGGGCGCATCCTGTCGAAAGCCGCCGACCCGGGCGATGCCCGGCGGCAGCTTCAAGAGTTGCGCGGCAATCGCCACCATCTGCTGTCGGCCGTGGTGATCTGCGAGGCCGGCAAGCCGCTCTGGCGGCATGTGGGAGAGGTGCGCCTGACGATGCGCGGGTTTTCCGACACATATCTGGATGATTATCTCGCCCGGAACTGGCACAGTGTGAAGCATGCCGTGGGATGCTATAAGCTCGAGGAAGAAGGCGTTCGCCTGTTCTCTCGTATCGAAGGAGATTATTTTAACGTGCTTGGCCTGCCTCTTCTTGAACTGCTTTCCTATCTGACCACCCGCGGGGCCTTGCAGGCATGACCGACAAGATACCGCTTGCCGGCGTCATCGGATCGCCGGTGGCGCATTCGAAATCACCGAAGCTGCAGAGCTATTGGCTGAAGAAATACGGTATCGCCGGATATTACATTCCGATGGATGTTGCGCAGAGCGATCTGAAAGAGGCGCTGCAGACGCTGCCCAAGCTTGGGTTTGTCGGCGTCAATGTCACGATCCCCCACAAAGAGCAGGCGTTGAAACTGTCCGATGTGGTGACCGATCGCGCGGCGCTGATCGGCGCGGCGAATACGCTGATCTTTCGCAAGGACGGAAAGATCCACGCCGATAACACCGATGGCTACGGATTTCTGGAAAACCTTCGCCAGGGTGCGCCGCATTGGGTTGCGTCGGCCGGGCCGGCGGCGGTGTTCGGCGCGGGCGGCGCATCGCGGGCCGTTGTCGCCGCGCTTGCCGAGGCGGGGGCGACGGAAATCCGGCTGACCAACAGAACCCGCGCCAGGGCAGAGGCGATCCGGGCGGAATTCGGGCCCAAGATCACGGTGTACGACTGGGTACAGGCCGGCGACATGATCGATGGCGCGGCGACGGTTGTGAACACGACATCGCTGGGCATGGTCGGCAAGCCGGAATTCAAGGTTTCCCTTGCCGCCCTGTCGCCCGACGCGGTGGTGACGGATCTGGTCTATGCGCCGCTGCGCACCGCCTTTCTGGAACAGGCCGAAGCGGCGGGATGCACGATCGTCGACGGGTTGGGGATGCTGCTGTTTCAGGCCACGCCGGGGTTCGAGCGCTGGTTCGGCAAACGCCCCGAGGTGGATGAAGAAACCCGCGCGGTCATACTGGAACCATGAGCGGGCGGCCGTTCATCATCGGGCTGACCGGTTCCATCGGCATGGGCAAATCCACCACCGCGAAGATGTTCGCAGAGGCCGGGATCGCGGTCTGGGATGCGGATGCGGCGGTTCACAGGCTTTATGGCTTCGGCGGTGCGGCGGTGCCGGCAATCGCAGCGCTTCGACCCGAAGCGGTGATTGACGGCGCGGTCAGCCGCGAGGCGCTGAAGGCCTGGATCGCCGAGGATGGCACCGCGCTGGCAAAGATCGAGAACGTTGTTCATCCGCTGGTCGCCGCGGATCGCCGGGCCTTCATCGCGGAGCATGGCGCGGGGGATCTCGTGCTGCTCGACGTGCCGCTTTTGTTCGAGATTGGCGGCGACCGGGATATTGACGCGATCGTCGTTGTGTCGGTGCCCGAGGATATTCAACATGCCCGCGTCATGGCACGGCCCGGCATGACAGAGGCGCATTTCAAAACCATTCTTGCCAAACAGGTGCCCGATGCCGAAAAACGGGCCAGGGCCGACTACGTGATCGAAACCTTGACGCCGGAGGGTGCGCGGGCGGCCGTTCTTGCGGTGATCGACGATATCAGGGGGAAGATGCGCAATGCGTGAGATCGTTCTGGACACTGAAACAACGGGGTTCGAACCCGAACAGGGTGACCGGATCGTCGAGATCGGCGCGGTGGAGCTGTGGAACCATCTGCCGACCGGCAAGACCTATCACCAATATATCAACCCCGAACGCATGATGCCGAAAGAGGCGTTCGAGGTTCACGGGCTGGGCGATGATTTTCTGCGCGACAAGCCGGTGTTCCGCCATATCGGGCAGGCGTTTCTCGATTTCGTGGGCGACGCCAAGCTGGTGATCCACAACGCGGCCTTCGACATGAAATTCCTGAATGCCGAGCTGGGCTGGATCAACCTGCCTACCCTGCCCTGGGATCAGGCGATCGATACGCTGGCCATCGCGCGCAAGCGTTTTCCCGGCTCTCCCGCGTCGCTGGATGCGCTGTGCCGCCGGTTCGGCATCGACAATTCCGCGCGGGAAAAGCATGGCGCGCTGCTCGATTCCGAAATTCTGGCAGAGGTCTATCTGGAGCTGGTCGGCGGGCGTCAGCCGGATTTCGCGCTGGGCACGTCTTCGGCGGATCGTTCCGAGGCGGGCGGCGGGCAGGATGACTGGCGGCCAAAGCCACGCCCGGCGCCCCTGCCCGGCCGGATTACCGAGGCCGAAACCGCCGCCCATACCGCCTTTGTCGAGGCGATGGGCGACGGCGCGCTTTGGAAGAAGTTCGGCTGAGGCCTAGTTGGCCGGCTGCGCGGCTTTCTGCGCTTCGGCCCGGCGGGCAATTTCCTGGCGGTAGAGCGCCACGAAATCCACCATCTCCAGGTTCAGCGGCGGGAAGCCGCCATCGCGGGTAAGATCGCTCACGATCCGGCGCACGAAGGGGAACAGCATCCGCGGGCATTCGATCAGCAGGAACGGATGAAGCTGATCTTCCGGTACGTTCTCGATATGGAAGATACCGGCATATTCGAGTTCGACCAGGAACAGCGGCGCGTTGTCGGACTTGTTCGTCGAACGCACGGTGAACTTGGTGATCACCTCGAACTGATGATCCACGGGGCGCTTTTTGGCATCGAGGGCGACCTGAACCTGAATATCGGGCGTCACCTCTCCGGTCACGCCTTTCTGCATCAGGAAGTTTTCAAACGACATGTCGCGGATGAACTGGCCCAGGATCTGCATCTTGGGCTGTGCGGCCGCTGCCGGCTCTGCGCCGTTTTTGGCGGTCTCGGTCATGGTTGGCTCCGGATTGGGTTTCGGCTCTCGCGCCGGTGCTTAGCAGGAAGCCGCAAGTGCCTCAATGCTGCGACCAGCCGGAACTGCCGTTAATTGGCGGATTGTCCTTGCGGACCTCTTCATATTCGCCGTCGATCACATCGCGAGAGGCGTTGGCCGGGCGCGGCGCCGGCCCGGTTGTGAATGTCTGAACCTGCACCCGCGCGCCGACCCAGCGGTAGGCCAGCGCCCGGAACGCCGGGATCAGCAGCAAAAAGCCGAACGAATCGGTGAAAAACCCGGGCGTCAGCAGCAACGCACCAGCCAGCAGGATCATCGCGCCATGGGCAAGTGGCTCGGTCGGGTCGCGCAGCTCGTTGAACGACGAACGGATCTGCCCCATCGCCAGCGCCCCCTGATTTCGCATCAGCGACGTGCCCAGAATGGCCGTCAGCACCACGATGGCAAGTGTCGGCCACAGCCCGATAAGCCCCCCGACCTGAACGAACAGCGCGATCTCGATCAGCGGTATTGTCAGAAAAAGCACGAAAAGCCACATGGCAAACCCTCTCACGTCACTGGGTGGCCGGTAGACTTGACCATCCCCCTGCCCTACATATGTGCGTTAAAGACCTGTTACCAACCCCCCGTGCAAGACGAGGCTTATATGAACTCCGCCATCATCCAACTTCTGGTTCTGGCCGGGATTGCCGTTTTTCTCATTCTGCGCCTGCGTTCCACGCTCGGAACGCGCGAAGGATTTGAAAAGCCGCCTGTCCCGATGCAAGGCCCGTCGAACAGCAAGACGTCGGCCCGCCGGGAGTTCGAGGTGATCGAAGGCGGCGTCGATACCGATATCACGGACCATGTCGAAGACGGCACCGAGGCGGCGAAAGCGCTGGCCGCGATGAAGCTGACGGAACCGGGCTTCAACGTCACGGAATTTCTGTCGGGCGCCCGCGGCGCCTATGAGATGATCCTGATGGCCTATGAGAATGGCGATCTGAGTCAGGTCAAACCGTTCCTGTCCTCTGATGTTTATGAAAGCTTCGCCCATGGCATCGCCATCCGCGAGGCGAAGAACCTGTCGGTCGAGGCGAATTTCGTCGGCGTGCGCGAGCTTGCGCTTCAGGATGCGCATTTCGCCCGTGATACCAACGAGGCCGAGCTGACGGTCAAGTTTGTGGGCGAGCTGACGTCGGTGGTGCGCGATCAGGATGGCAATATCGTCGAGGGCAACCCGAACGAGATCAAGCGCCAGCGCGATGTCTGGACCTTCGCCAGGGTGATGGGCGCCAATGATCCGAACTGGCAACTGGTGGCAACGGGGGGATGATCCGTGGCCTGCGGGCTGTTGCCGCCGCGGCGGCGCTGGCGATGATCACGCCGGGCGGAGCCTTGGGCGCATCGGCCGAAATTCTTCGGTTCGATGATCTCGAGGGCTGGGCAACGGATGATCATGCGCAGGCCCTTTCTGTTTTTCTGGAAACCTGCCCGGATCTGGACCCTGTCGACTGGGGCCCGCTTTGTGCTCTGGCGCAGACGCGGCCCGACGCGAAATCCTTTTTCGAAATCTTCTTTCGCCCGGTTCTGATCGGCGGCGGCCAGCCGGCGCTGTTCACCGGATATTTCGAACCGGAACTGGAGGGCGCCCGCCACCCCGGTGGCCGTTTCCGCACGCCGCTTTACCGCAAACCGCCCGAACTGCCCGAGGGCGAGGCCTGGGTCAGCCGCGCCGAGCTTGAGGATCAGGGCCTTTTGCAGGGGCGCGGTCTGGAAATCGCCTGGGTCGATGACCCGGTGGAAGCATTCTTTCTTCAGATCCAGGGCTCCGGCCGCATCCGGTTGCGGGATGGCACAGCGATCCGGGTCGGCTATGGCGGCTCCAACGGGCATAAATATCAATCCATCGGCGCCGAGCTGGTGCGCCGGGGCATCTACCAGCCGCATCAGGTTTCGGCGCAGGTGATCCGCAACTGGGTAAAGCGGAACCCGCTGGATGGGCGCAACCTTCTGCGCCACAACCCGTCTTTCGTGTTCTTTCGGGTGGTGCGCGGCGTGCCTGCCGAAAAGGGCCCGCTCGGGGCGATGAACCGCTCCATCACCCCGATGCGGACTGTGGCGGTGGATCCGGCCTTTACCCCGCTGGGTGCGCCGGTCTGGATTGAAAAGGCGGGCAAGGATCCGCTGCAGCGGCTGATGATCGCGCAGGACACGGGATCGGCCATCAAGGGGCCGCAGCGCGCGGATATTTTTTATGGCACGGGGGATGCCGCCGGTCGCAAGGCGGGCCATGTGCGCGATCCCGGCCGCATGGTCGTGCTGTTGCCGATCGACAAGGCGCTTGCGCTGGTGCCGGGGGGCTGAGCGGTGCAGCGTCGCCCGCCGCGAGGCCTGAGCGCCGAGGAACGCGCCCTTTGGCAAAAGGTCACCGAGACCGCGGTTCCGATGCATCCCGACCATCCCCGGAAAGTCACGACAGACGCCAAACAGCCGCGCCCCTCACATCAACCGGGCGAGGCACCGCCGCGCTTCAGGATCGGGCAAAAGGCCGCGCAAACGGCCCCTGCCCACCCGGCCGCGCCCGATCCGGCGCACGCGCCCGTGCGGATGGATCGCAAGAGCTTTGACCGCATGAAGCGCGGCAAGCTTTCGCCCGAAGCGCGGATCGACTTGCACGGGATGACCGTTGCGCAGGCACATCCGGCGCTGACATCGTTCATCCTGCGCGCCCATGCAGATGGAAAGCGTCTGGTGCTGGTGATCACCGGCAAGGGCAAGCGGGCCGAGGATGACGGGCCCATCCCGGTACGGCGCGGTGTGCTGAAGCATCAGGTGCCGCATTGGCTGACCTCGCCGCCGCTTGGCAGCGCGGTGCTGCAGATCACGCCGGCCCATGCCAAACATGGCGGCACCGGGGCCTACTACGTCTATCTCAAGCGCCAGCGCTGAGTTTCGGGCTATTGCGCCAGCGAGGTGATGGGCGACAGTACGATTTCGGTGGCCTGCTGCACGGTCAGCACGGTGCCCTGAACAAGCCCGGTCTGCCCCGAGGTATCGCCCTTTATCAGCGTTTCCAGGGCCTTTTGCTTACCCAGAATGCTGATCAGCGCGGGCGAGGACCCGATCGTGAAATGCCCGAGATCCCGGACCCCGGAGAACCCGGTGACATCCACGATCGTCACGTTCAGATCGGCGAATTTCTCGATGCTCCGCACGTTGCCGAGCCGGTTGCGCTCGCCCGTCAGCCGGGCCGAAAGATCCAGCACCCGGTCACGTTCCGACACGATCACGACGAAGGGCTCGGGCAGCCGCCCGATCCGCGCGGCCTGCGCCCGGAACAGATCGACGTCGATATCCGGCGCAAGCAGAATGACGGAATCGACGGTGCGGTGAAGCTCGGCTGGTGAGCGGATGGCCATCTGCCGCAGGGTTTCCATCGTCACCTGCGCGCCCATGGAATGCCCGACCAGCAGGATGTTGTCGGCCCCCGCGCGCCGTACCTCGGTTATCAGCTCTTCCAGCCCGTCGCGCGCGAACAGCGCGCTGTCACGGTCATAGGCATAGGCCACCGGATTGGCGCGCGACGGCCAGGTATAGGTCACCGAGACCGCATCGATATCGAAGTCATGATCAAGCTGCGCTGCGCGAAACACCCCTTCGGCGAAATTGGTGTTGAACCCGTGCACGAATATCACCGCTTCACGTTCGCCCACCGGCCGTTTGCGGAACTCACGCGAAAGCGCGCTGCGAAAGGTTTTCGGATCGCCGAAAAACTGGCTGGACGACAGCGCGAAGTGCTTTTCGGGGTCTGGTTTGCTGGCGACCTCCATCCGGCCGACCTTGTGCTCTGGCGGAACCGAAATCGAAACCTCGCCATAGGTCGGCATGATCGCGCGGCCGATCCCCTCCGGCCGGTTCTTTTCAGAGGTGCGCGTGCTGCCGTAGTAAACCTTGACGGTATCGCCGATTTCCGCGGCCTCGGGCACCAGCATGGTGCCCGGCCGCGGAGTACAGGCGGCCAGCATTATGCTGGCGCAGAGAAACATGAAAACCTTGTTCATAAGTCCTGAAACCTGTCGCTCGTTGCATGACGGATACGACAAGCAGGGGCTTCATGCCACCCCGAATATTACAGAACGTAGCGGCTCATATCGGCGGATTTCAGAAGCTCGCCCAGATTCTGATCGACAAAACCGGCATCAACCGTGACGGTATCACCCGATCTGTCGGGCGCGGTAAAGCTGAGTTCTTCGAACACGCGTTCCATCACCGTGTAAAGGCGGCGCGCCCCGATATTCTCGATGCTCTGGTTCACCTCCGCCGCGATCCGGGCAAGCGCGGCGATGCCATCATCGGTGAAGCTGACGGTCACCTCTTCTGTGTTCATCAGCGCGGTATATTGCCGGGTCAGCGCATTGTCGGTCTCTGTCAGGATGCGCACGAAGTCACCCTCGGTCAGGGCGCGCAGCTCCACCCGGATCGGCAGCCGGCCCTGAAGCTCGGGCAGAAGATCCGACGGTTTGGCGATGTGAAACGCACCCGAGGCGATGAACAGGATATGGTCGGTCTTGACCGGCCCGTATTTGGTGGAAACCGTCGTGCCCTCGATCAGCGGCAGGAGGTCGCGCTGCACCCCTTCGCGGCTGACATCGGCGCCGCGCGCATCCGACCGGGCGCAGACCTTGTCGATCTCGTCGAGAAACACGATGCCGTTTTCCTGAACCGATTCCAGCGCCGCGCGATTGACGGTTTCGTCATCCAGAATCTTGTCAGCCTCTTCGCCGATCAAGAGTTCATAGCTGTCGGCAACGCTCATCTTGCGCTTCACGGTGCGCCCGCCGAAGGCTTTGCCGAAAATGTCGCCGAGATTCATCATGCCCATGTTCTGGCCGGGCTGGCCGGGGATCTCGAACATCGGCATCGGGTTGGAGGTATCGGCCACCTCCAGCTCGATCACGGTGTTGTCCAGCTCTCCGCGCTTGAGCTTGCCGCGGAACATTTCGCGCGTCTGCTCTCGGGCGTCCTTGCCGGTAAGCGCCTCGATCACCCGGTCTTCGGCGGCCTGATGCGCGGCGGCCTTCACGTCTTCGCGCATTTGTTCGCGGGTCTGGGCGATGGCGCTGTCCACCAGATCGCGGATGATCTGTTCCACGTCACGGCCGACATAACCGACCTCGGTGAATTTCGTGGCCTCGACCTTGATGAAGGGCGCGCGGGCCAGCTTTGCAAGGCGGCGGCTGATTTCGGTTTTGCCGACGCCGGTGGGGCCGATCATCAGGATGTTTTTCGGATACACCTCGTCGCGCAGGTCCGCGCCAAGCTGTTTGCGCCGCCAGCGGTTGCGCAGGGCCACGGCCACGGCGCGCTTGGCGTCTGCCTGTCCGATGATGAACCGGTCGAGTTCCGAAACGATTTCGCGGGGGGTAAGGTCGGTCATTTGGAGATTTTCTCTACCGTCAGATGTCCATTTGTGTACACGCAGATGTCGGCGGCGATGGCCATTGCCTTGCGTGCGATCTCTTCTCCGGAAAGCTCGGTTTCCATCAGCCCGCGCGCGGCGGCGAGGGCATAGTTGCCGCCAGAGCCGATGGCGGCCACGTCATGCTCGGGCTCCAGCACATCGCCCGCGCCGGTGATCACATAGATCTCGGCCCCGTCGCTGACGATCAGCATCGCCTCCAGCTTTTGCAGGTATTTGTCGGTGCGCCAGTCCTTGGCCA
>CEQG01276061.1_pt1 | contig 11331 bp, 8 predicted proteins | sample 350301 | NCBI WGS metagenome assembly CEQG01 (sample SAMEA2621242, study PRJEB7988) | marine metagenome | isolation source: saline water (ENVO:00002010), including | reverse complement strand
TCTTATTTCAGAGATTTCTTGTGTGATCTTTGAGGCAGGCAGCACGCCACCCTTTCCCGGTTTTGCACCTTGTGATAGCTTAAATTCTATTGCGCGCACCTGGGGGTTATCCGCAACGAGTTTCTTCAATTTTTCCATGGAGAAATTTCCGTGCTCATCGCGTACCCCAAAATATCCCGTTCCCACCTGAAAAATCACATCAGCACCTTGCTTGTGATAGGGAGATAGGCCGCCTTCTCCCGTGTTGTGATAGGCATGGGCCTTGTCGCACCCTTTGTTTAGTGACATTATGGCTTTCGCCGAAAGGCTGCCAAAGCTCATTGCAGATACATTGATTATGGATGCTGGTCTATAGGGGCGTTTTCTCTTGTTATAGGCTCCCATGACCTTTGCACAGGGCAAAAAGTAAGGGTCTTTGACATTGGGGTGGTCCTCCGGGAGCCGGAAGGCCATCATGGCATTGTTTATAAAAATATAATTGGGCTCATAGATGTCACGGTCTGTACCAAAACCCTCGTAATTGTTCTCATTTTTGGCAGAAGCATAAATCCAGCCACGTTCAATGCGGTTAAAGGGCAGTTCCTCTCTGTTGTTTGCCACGATGTACTGCCGCAGTTCAGGCCCTATGCTTTCCAGCAAATAGCGTATATGGCCCACGATGGGGAAGTTGTGCTGTATAATATGCTTCTTGTTGAAGAATACATCCCTGATGGCGATGACTGCAAGCACGAGGAGTACCCACACCCACCAGGGGATACTTCCCAGGAATTCTAAGATTGAGGACAAAATAATCTGGTTTTAATTTAAAAGTAATATAAAGCAAATGTCCACCAAAATGGTGGACATGCATAAAAGAATTATTAAAATATTATTGTGCGTTGAGGTAATCTACGGCGAGCTGGCTCATTGTTTTTATGCCCAGCAGCATCCCATCTTCATCTATCATGAAGTCTGGCGTGTGGTGCGGAAAAGGTTCTTTGTTGCCCGGGGTCATGCCGCCCAAAAAGTAAAAGAAACCCGGCACCTCTTCTTGAAAATAGCTAAAATCTTCACCGCCCGTGGTGGGTTTTGTGAGGTTTACGTTTTCTTCTCCTGCAATGCCTTGTAGGGTAGGGAGCATCTGTGCGGTCAACTCTTCATCATTAAAGGTTACCACAGTATTGTTTTGCCATTCTATGCTTGCACGGCCGCCATAAGCATCTGCCACTTTTTCTGCCACTTCGTTCATCCGTTTAATGATAAGGTCGCGCATTTGCGGGTCAAGCGTGCGTACCGTTCCTATCATTTCGGCAGATTCCGGTATGATGTTGAACCGCACCCCAGAAGTGATCTTGCCCACGGTAATTACCGCTGCACCTTCTGTAAGCGGTGCATTGCGGCTTATGATGGTCTGGAAACCATCGATGATTTTAGCGCTGATGAGTATAGGGTCAATACCTCCCCAAGGTTGTGAACCGTGGGTTTGTTTACCTTCTACATTTACCACAAACCGTTCAACAGAAGCCATAATGCCCCCAGCTTTGTACCTTATGGTATTTACCGGTGTACCAGAATTGATATGCAGGCCAAAAATGGCATCAACATCTGGTTTTTTAAGCACACCTTCTTTTATCATGAGTTTTGCGCCACCTTCTTCTCCAGGTGGTGGGCCTTCTTCAGCGGGTTGAAACACAAATTTTACCGTGCCGTGAATTTTATCCTTATGCTTTGCAAGCAACTCTGCAACACCCATCATGATGGCAGTGTGGGTGTCGTGCCCGCAGGCGTGCATCACTCCTGTTTCTTGTCCCAGGAATTGCTCTTTTACCTCACTTTTAAAGGGGAGGTCGTTCCTTTCGGTCACGGGTAGGGCATCAATGTCTGCGCGCAGGGCAACTACCTTACCGGGATTATCTCCCTTGAGGATGCCCACAACCCCGGTATGCGCAACACCGGTTTGCACTTCTATGCCCAGGGATTTAAGGTGGGCAGCTATTTTTTTTGCGGTTTCAAATTCGCGGTTGCTCAGTTCTGGATGCTCGTGGATGTCGCGGCGCCATTCAATGACCTTGCTTTCAATGGCCTCGGCATCTGCCATGAGTCCTGCATCTGGAGAATTTTGGGCGAAAGCCGAAAAGCCCAAAAGGGCGCCTAGCGCTACAAGTGTAGTTTTATTCATAGGATTTAATTTAAAATGAAATTGATCTATACCCCTCGTCCTCCAACTGGATTAGGGCTGTCATTGCCGAGAGTACAAGCTTAGTGTGCTCCCAGCGTTTATTTTTGTCTATTGCTCTTGAGGCGGCCGTTTGCCCGCAGAGGATTACCTGTACTCCAGCTTTATCCAACTGGTCCAGCAAGGGCAGGTTAGGGTTTGTGGTGCCAAACTTCTCCTGGTAGGCTTCAGCTGTTAAAAGGCCATAGGCCGCGCTGCCATGAACGACCATGACAGGCTTGAGGTTTTTTAATGGTACGCCGGCGTTGACGTGCATGTTGAGAAAACGGGCAACGGTGTTGAAATACACATTAACATCTTCTGGGTTTTCAGGACCCTGGGCAATGTCAAAGACGGGTTTGAAGACCATCCCTTTATTTGTGGTAAAATCTGTTTTTGCTACGGCAAAAGTATCTCCATATCCTGTAATGACGGGGCCGCTTATTTTTTTTTGTGCAGGTGTTACTTGCGCGTTCATGACCTGGAACAAGAGGATACTAAGAAGGGCAAGAGGATATTTCATGCAAATGATATTAAAGCCTAAAGATATCTAAAAAACGCTTTATACTTAAGCAATGGGCATTTGTTTATAAAAACCGTGGTTTTACCTTGAAGATTAGGGATGCCCTTTTTAAATTGACGCCCTAATGAAAATGTAAGGTTTGGAGTCTTTTCTAGAAGGGTTAAATGATGCTCAGCGGGCACCGGTGCTGCAAAAGGATGGTGCGTTAATGGTAATTGCAGGTGCGGGGTCTGGCAAGACACGGGTATTGACCATGCGTATTGCATACCTTATGCAGCAGGATGTTGATGCGTTTAACATTCTTGCGCTCACGTTTACCAACAAAGCGGCCCGTGAGATGAAGCACCGTATCTCGACCATCGTGGGTGCGAGCGAAGCAAAAAACCTATGGATGGGGACGTTTCACTCCATTTTTGCAAAGATTCTCAGGATTGAGGGGCATCATCTGGGATTTCCACCCAATTTTACGATTTACGATACCCAGGACAGTCAGCGACTGATTTCGGCAATCATAAAAGAAATGGGCCTGGACAAGGATATCTATAAATACAAACAGGTATATTCCCGTATTTCATCTTACAAGAACAACTTGATCACGGTCAAGGCTTATTTTCAAAATCCAGAATTGATAGAGGCAGATGCCATGTCAAAAAAGCCCCGCCTGGGGGATATCTACAAAGAGTATGTGGACCGCTGCTTCAAGGCCGGTGCGATGGACTTTGACGACCTGTTGCTGCGCACCAACGAGCTCCTTAACCGCTTCCCACAGGTGCTGGCAAAGTATCAGGAACGTTTTAAATATATACTGGTTGATGAGTACCAAGATACAAACCACTCCCAGTACCTTATTGTCAAGGCACTGGCAGACCGTTACCAAAATATTTGTGTGGTAGGGGACGATTCACAAAGTATCTATGCCTTTCGCGGGGCAAATATCAATAACATCCTCAACTTTCAGCGGGACTATGATGATGCCAAGGTGTACCGCCTGGAGCAAAACTATAGGTCCACAAAAAATATTGTGGAAGCCGCAAACTCGGTCATCGAGAAGAACAAGACCAGGCTGGACAAGGTCGTATGGACGGCAAATGATGAAGGACCAAAAATCGTGGTGCACCGGTCAACCACAGATGCTGAAGAGGGTAGGTATGTTGCGAGTTCAGTGTTTGAAAACAAGATGAACCTACAGCTTCCCCATAGTGATTTTGCCGTGCTGTACAGGACAAACGCACAGTCCCGCTCCATAGAAGATGCTCTGCGCAAGCGGGATATACCTTACAGGATTTATGGTGGGTTGTCCTTTTACCAGCGCAAGGAAATCAAGGACATCCTGGCCTACCTGCGGCTTATAATCAACCCCAAGGACGAGGAGGCCCTCAAGCGCGTGATCAACTACCCCGCACGGGGTATAGGCACCACCACGATGGATAAGCTCATCGTGGCCGCAAAGCAATATGATGTTTCCATCTATGAAATCATGGAGCGCATCAACCAGGTCAACGTAGGGATCAACGCTGGGACGCGAAATAAACTCAGCAACTTTGTGACCATGGTGCAGAGTTTTCAGATCATCAATGAGCAGGCCGATGCCTTTAACGTGGCAGAACAGGTTGCACGGAAGACCGGATTGATACAGGAACTCAAAAAAGATGGTACTCCCGAAGGAATTGCCCGTATAGAAAACATTGAAGAACTGCTCAACGGTATCAAGGATTTTGTTGAAGGACAGCAGGAAATCGTAGATGCTACGGGTTCCCTGACCGAGTTCTTGGAAGACGTGGCCCTGGCCACAGACCTGGACAAGGAAATTGATGATGTAGACCGGGTATCGCTGATGACCATACACCTGGCCAAGGGACTCGAGTTTCCATACGTATATATCGTGGGGATGGAAGAAGACCTTTTTCCGAGTGCGATGAGCATGAACACCCGTAGCGAACTAGAAGAAGAGCGCAGGCTGTTTTATGTGGCGCTTACCCGGGCAGAAAAGCAGGCATATCTCACCTATACAGAAAACCGTTACCGATGGGGCAAGCTCATCGATGCAGAGCCCAGCCGTTTTATCGAGGAGATTGACGAGAAGTTCCTGGATGTGCAAACACCCATGACATCATACCGTTACAAGCCTTTGCTGGATACTGATATCTTTGGCGAAGTAGATAAAAGCAAACTACGCCAGACCAAGCCCGTAAGCGGTACGCCACCCCGGGCCGGTGCACCCACCCCAGATAAACTTCAAAAACTCAGGAAGCTCAAGCCCGAAACCACTACACCCAGACCGCCACAGGATTTTGAGGGCAAGTTGAAAGAAGGCAGCAGGGTTGAGCATACGCGTTTTGGTAGGGGTGTGGTCGTTAAGCTTGAGGGCGTGGGACAGGACAAGAAGGCCGAAATCAATTTTGAAAACGGAGGTATCAAGAAGTTGTTGTTGAGGTTTGCTAAACTTGAGGTGCTGGATTGATATCTAGTGAGGTATCAAACAGTTTTTTTATTTCAGGACTAGAAGGCGATGGAGCTTCTGCAGAAATAATATTGCCATCAGGGTCCAGAAATATAAACCGTGGGATATAATTTACCTCATATTGCCATCTAAAGCTCTCATTAGAATTATCATTGGCGTAAAGCTGTATTCCCTGAAGTTCTTTTTCATCCACCATTTTTTTCCATTTTTCATAATCTTCTTCTTTGTCTATTGATATACTTAGAAAGGTAATGTCTTTATCAATATACTTTTCTTGGAGTCTTTTAAGTGCTGGAAACTCTGCAATACATGGCCCGCACCAGGTTGCCCATAAATCTATGTACACATATTTTCCCTTAAGGTCATCAAGTGATGTGGTGCCACCATCATGGTTTTCATAATCCTTAAACTGAGGAGAAGGTGAACCTGGAGCAAGTTTTGTTATTTTATTATAGTCTGCCGTGATTTTTCTTTTATGCTCATTATTTGTGGAAATTTTCATAAAAGCGTTGTAAAACGCTTCTTTGTCCTTTACCCCAAGCAGTGCAACATCTGCATAATTAAAAAGCAGGGTGTTTTTTATGGTCTCATTAGAGATGCCTGAAAACACTTCAAAATGAACATTTTCTGGGCTTATTTTTTTATTGGGAGGTAAACTCTTGTTTTTTTCATCATATTCTTCCAGTAGATCTTTGACCTTGTATCTATAATGCTCTTTTATAATAGACATATAATAAATGGAGTAGGTAAAATCTTCGGTATTGTCCAGGTCAATTGTATCATTATCGGCCAAGGCTCTTAATAGGTTTTCTGGGGGCATTTTCTCATCCAGTTCATATTGCATGATATCATATTGAAACAACATTACGGTTTTAAAATAGGTGAGGCTCCTTAATTCCTTTTGCTTTAGTTTTTCAGGGATGCCGGGATATTTTTTTAATAATATCTTGAGACTATCGTCCATTTTCTTGAGTGTGGCCTTAAAATCTTTTGGCGAAAGCCCATAAAATGCTTCAAAACCACCCTGCATCTCCCTTAAGGTTTGTTGTTTTTTTACCATGTAATTGTTCATGTCGCTACCAGTACCCGTAAATTTTATCTGGGGGTATTTTTTTATGTCCAGGCTTGCTTTTAGGTCATAACCAGGTTCTAGGTAAAGGGAGTAATTATGGCTTCCATTTGCAAGGGAATAAAGGCCAGGTTTATTAAGGAAAACCGTGTCTATAAAGACATCTTTTTTGATTTGTAGTATCGTGTCCAAGGTACGGTCATATCTTAACAACCTCATTTCTGTTGAGGTGTTGTTATTTATTTGACCCTGTAATATAGCTATCTTTCCTGCCGGTATTTTGTTTGTGCAATTTATAAAGAGCATGAGTGGCAAGAGCAATAAACTTTGTTTCATGGGATGGTAATGACTATGTTTTGACATTTATAAAATTATGCAATCCTCACTTATTTTATTTGGCTTTAAGCCAAATACACCTTGCTACATTATGAAATTTTTAATTGATTACCACTTTACGCAACCTTTTGGGCATCTTGTCATCATAGTAGTAAACCAATCACTGTTATGAAAAGATTATTTACCGTTTTACTCTGTACGTTGTTCTTATTTTCCTGTTCTGATGACGACGGGCAGATAGAATTGCAAAATGCAGACCTTATAGGTACCTGGGAAACAGCCCCTGCAAACTCTGATGCAGATACTGAGAATATCCTAGTGTATTCCTTTAGGTTGAGTGGCCAGTTTGAGACCTATAGGATTGTTCGTGATAAGGATGATGCAACTGTTCTGGGCTATACCTATTATGCAAAAGGAGATTATACCATCGTGGATAATGATTTATCGTTTGCTTATACTGAAGCTTATGATTTAGAAAATGGTTCTGAGGCGACTTACGTTGCCAAGGAAGATTTGATTACAGTAGAAAATCCAGCTTCGTTCACCGTAGATTATTCTGTGATTATAGAGAATGAAATCACTTCACTGGTGTATGACTTTGGCCCTTGTGAAGATGCTTCAAACTGCGTGGATGAGCTGACCTTTATCAAGGTGGATTAATCCCTGAGGTTTGAGGTAATGATATTGATGAAATCTGGGTTTTTGCCTACTTCAATATAATTGAAGGTCCGGTAGGGCTCAGGGACGGCTTCATAATTAAAGGCAAGCATGTTAATGTTGATCCTTTTTTCCACATAACGGTTTACGGCAAGGTCCAGCTCATTGCGGCAATGGTTCTTGCCATAATATTCATCAGTGACCACCGGGATAAAGCATTTTGTATCAACAATGGCCCACATGTACCTAGAAGTAAAGGCTTCGCCTATCCCTATGCTTTTCTTGTCAAAAAAGATATTGAGCCTGTCACCACTGGGCTTGCGGTAAGCGGCCAGGGGTTCATAAACATTTTTTTCTACCCACTCTGCTTGTGGGCCATGGGAGTAGCTTATAAAAACATCATATTTTCCAGCACCTTCTACAATGCCCGTCACCAAGAATTTATAAGCAAAGCGCCAGCACAACAGTGCTGCGACAATCATGGTTACAATGGTTTGCCCCACGGGTATAACGGCTTTAAAGGTAAGGATGAGTCTATAGTATATAAAAAGCAATAGCAATGAAACCAAAAAAGATAACAATGCTATAATGGCAGGTTTGGTTTGCAGGATCTTTATGTACTTAAAAAACAGGGCAAACGCCAGGGCAACAAAAAAAGAGAAGAACAACATCTGCCCTATGATAACGGGTGTACTTTCCAGCGGAAGCTTCAGCCTGTTATTCATATCGAGAAGGTCACTGATGGCCCAGGTCAAAACATAGGGGCCCGGTATGGCCCATTTTCCCATGCCTATGATATCGTTGAGTGGGTCGCCCACCACCATGATTTTCTTGTCCATATCAATGGTATGCCTTGATTCCGGCACTTGGTCATAGGGTATAAAACTCTCGAGTGACAACTGGGCATCAGCCGCAAAAAAGTAGCTGTGGGACTGCATTTCTTCCGCGGAAGCGTACGGGGTTATCGACCCCCTGCGTTTTACTTCATTAAGCAGCGTGCGCGAATCTCCCAGGTCATGGGCAATTTTATAGACAAGTGATTCAATCTGGGTAGAGTCACCAAAGGCGTTTGAGACAAAATAATAGTCATTCTCATAAGAGGCCATATCCCGCTCATTGTAAAAATTGGTGTGGTACCGGCCTGAACCGGGATGTTTGGCCTCGCCGCCATTGGCAAGAATATTGTACACCTCGGTGAGATGGGCAGCTTCCAGGGTTTCTATATCCACGCTATCAATATCAACACCTTCGCGTGCAGCATTGATATTATAGGCCGCATAGACAGGTGTGCCCTTTTCCTGAAGGTTGTTGATGGCCGCGATGAGGTTTTCCTGTTCTGTGTTGTCCCTGCCAAACCAGATATCGAGCACCACACCCTTGGGGCCATTGTTTTGCTCTGCTTGTATGGCAACCGCATTCAGCAAGTCTATGGTGTTCCGTCTTTTTAAATAGAAGGTCTCACAGGCACTTTCTCCGGGAGGATTTTGATCAAGATGGACAAATACTATTTCCTTGTTTACAATAGAGTCAGCCTTAGAAACCTGATTGCTATATGCCACTATATAGTTATCAACCTTGCGCCAGTTACCTATGCTGAGGGCAAGTACGGCACAAATGATAAAGGTAATGAGATAAACAGCAAGCCTTTTTAAGGTGAGCATGGATCCATGGTTTAATAGCAGCCTTGTTGCATGTTTTTGTAATACTGATCACTCGTTACGGTATCACCATAAATATCATACACCCATCCCAGTAGGCCAAAAACATCCATGAGCTCCCCACAGATGATATCGTAGGCCTCATGGTCTTCATCTTCAAGATATTCCAGTTCTGAGATATATTGCAGGTCCTCAATATCACTTTCTTCCAGGGCCTTGAGGTATTCCAGGACACTGTTTAAAAGGTCATCAGCCTCTTTTTCAATACCTGCGTGCCCTATCGCTTGCGCGAAAGAAATAACGGCATCAACGGTATAGAGGTCTTCAAAACCATAATACGCTTCAAGGATTTCCATGGCATCTTGATAGGGTTTTATGGCCTTTTCATATTCTTCAAGTTCCATATAGAGGTCTCCTAAAAACAACAGGTTGTCCGCTCTTTCTTCTGGATCCTCAATGGAGTAAACTTCGCCCACAATCTGTGCCACGGCATCCTCAAGGTTGTCATATTCAATGTATGCGTCACTGGATGTATATGTGCCGCTGTTGGCATATTGCATTTGCGATACTGCCTTTGTCAAGGGTTCGCCACGCTCATTTGTATTGGTATGTCCAGCGATGTTCACCGGCATTTTATCAATGATGTTGATAGCTCCTTCCTCAGTGGTGATGATGGCTTCTTCATGATTTGCCTGTGACATATCAGTAAACGTAAACTCTGTGCCCCGGGCGGCAGAGGTGGTACCCCGGCCGTTGTTTACACGATAATTATAACTCACCGATTTGGTCACCGTGCTCTTAATTTGTGCCCCCAGTCCCCGCACGGTATGGTTTTCTCCTTTATCAGTCATTTTTACCGTGTATTCCATTGATTTTCCAGAGGTTGATGAAATCAATTGATTGCCCGCGGGAGATTGCAGGCTTATCATGGTATGAGGCGGTACGATGATGCGCGTGCCCGAGGCTAGTTTATCATTGACGTTGATTTGCGGCATGGTGCTGCCATCTTGTGGTGGGATTACCGTGGCATTAGCCGTCATGACGTTTTGCCCATTGTAGCGCAACCCCTTTACCATGCTCTGGGCATGGCTTATATGTGTTGCCCCAAAGATCAAAAAGCATAGAGCACAAGCTTTGCCTAATAGGATAGGGTGGGTCGATGTAAGGTTTTTCATGTTCAAAGTGGCCTGAAATAGGCTCTAATGTAGTGAAAGAGTTTATCTCAACCTATTCATTTTTAGTTTTTTACACGTCTTGGTCTTCAGGATGTCCTTTTTATCGTGCTTTAGGGCTGGTTTTTTAATGATGAAAGATAGGATGGTAATTGCTTGAATTTTGCTGTTTTTTTTTGGCGAAAGCCTAAAGCTCATAAAACTCTATGGGGAGGGCATCAGGATCTTGAAAAAACGTGAACTTCTTACCGGTGATGGCGTCGAGTCTAATGGGCTCAACTTCAATATCATGTTCTTGTAGCCGGCGTAAGCTACTTTCAATATCCTGCACGGCAAATGCAATATGGCGCAGTCCCACGGCCTCTGGCCGGGAGGGGCGCGCCGGAGGGTTTGGGAATGAAAAGAGTTCTATGACATACGCGCCGTTCAGGCCCAGGTCAAGCTTGTGAGATTGCCGTTCTTCCCGGTAGGTTTCGGCAAGGATTTCAAGTCCCAGGACATTTGTGTAAAAGTTTTTTGACTTTTTATAGTCACTACATATGATGGCGATATGGTGGAGTTTATCAATAATCAATTTTCTCTGGCTTTAAATATGAAAATCTTACTAAAAACGTTCTAACTAAAAATAACCTCTTTATATTTACCCACTGCATTATTCAGGAATTAATATTTTATGATCCCCCCAAAAAAGCCATTTAACGAAGAAGAACGCCTCAAAGCGTTATATTCATATTCTATCCTGGATACGCTTACTGAACCAGATTATGACAACATCGTGACCATTGCGTCACTGGTGTGCGATACGCCCATATCATCCATAACCCTTATTGACAGGGACAGGCAATGGTTTAAATCACGCAAGGGACTAAAAAACCAGGAAACCCCTAGAATAGAGGCTTTTTGCGCACACGCGGTGGCGGAGTCATCTGAGATTTTCATGGTTGAGAATGCGGCAGAAGATCCGCGCTTCCATGATTATCCCAATGTTCTGGGTGACCCCAAAATTGCCTTTTATGCAGGGGTGCCGTTAATTGATGAAGATGGGTATGCCCTGGGGACACTCTGCGTGATCGACAATCAACCCAGAAAGCTGGATGCACGGCAAACCCAGGCCCTCAAGGCCCTGTCAAAACAGGTCATGAACCTCCTGGAACTTAGGCGAAAAAGGTTACAGCTTGAGGAAGCCCTGCTCCAGTTGCATGAAAAAAACAAACAGTTAGAAGAGTTTGCCCTTATCGCGGCACATGACATCCGCTCACCC
>CEQG01002241.1_pt1 | contig 11333 bp, 10 predicted proteins | sample 350301 | NCBI WGS metagenome assembly CEQG01 (sample SAMEA2621242, study PRJEB7988) | marine metagenome | isolation source: saline water (ENVO:00002010), including | reverse complement strand
CTTTGGCGAAAAGGATTATCAGCAGCTTCAGGTGGTGACCCGTCTGGCGCGTGATCTGGACCTGCCGATAGAGGTGAACGGCTGCCCCACCATCCGCGAGGAAGACGGTCTGGCCATGTCCTCGCGCAACCTGCTGCTGTCGGATCGCGCCCGCACCTGGGCCCCCGAACTTCACCGCGCGATGGAGGAGATGTCAGAGGGGCTGCTTGCTGGTGGCGATCTCGAAACGCTCCGCGCGGCGGCAGTGTCGCGGGTGGAACGTGCGGGCTTTACGCAGGTGGAATATCTTGACCTGCGATCTGCTGACCAGTTGGAGCTGATGACCACGCCCGACCGCCCCGCACGTCTGTTGGCCGCCGCGTGGCTGGCCGGTGTGCGACTGATCGACAATATCGCCGTCGGTTAAATCGCTCTGGAACATGCAAAAAAGCGGGGCCCGCGAAGGCCCCGCTGATTGTCTGGCTCGGAATGGGGCGGCGTTACTTGCCGCCGATGCTGAGGGCAGAAGCCATACCGGGGGCTTTGGATTCCCCGCCCAGCTTCTCGCGCACCCCGGCCTCGATCTTGTCGCCGGTGTCTTTGTCGATGTTGCGCCAGTATTCAAAGGCACGGACGAGTACCTTTTCGCTGACACCGTCGCACAGGTGCCCCACCACGTTCGATACCAAACGTTCGCGGGCATCGGCGTCCATCACCTCGCGGACGAGCTTGCCGGCCTGGCTCCAATCATCGTCATCGGGGCGCAGGGTATAGGCCTGACGCACCATGTCGCCATCGGAATACCACAGGCCCGCTTCATGCTGATGCGGCTGCGCGGAGGGCCCACCATATGAGTTGGGCGCATATACCGGATCAGATACTTTTTCGGTCCGGCCCGCGCCGTCTTTTGAATAGCTATGAGTGGGCGAGACGGGTTTGTTGACCGGAATCTGCTTGTAGTTGACACCCAGCCGCGCGCGGTGCGCGTCCGCGTAGGAAAAGCCTCGTGCCAACAGCATCTTGTCCGGCGACAGACCCACGCCCGGCACCATATTGTTCGGCTCGAACGCGGCCTGTTCGATCTCTGTATGGAAATCGGTGGGGTTGCGGTTCAGGGTCAGCTTGCCGACCTCGATCAGCGGGTAGTCCTCGTGCGGCCAGACCTTGGTCAGATCAAACGGGTTGATGCGATAGGTCTTGGCATCCTCGTAAGGCATGATCTGCCACTTGAGCGTCCAGCTGGGGTAGTTCCCGTCGCGGATGTTGTTGAACAGATCGGCGCGGTGGTAATCGCCGTTGGTCCCCGCCAGCTTGTCGGCTTCATCCTGGCTAAGGTAGGCATTGCCGTCGCCCTGATCGGTGTGGAAGTGGAACTTGACCCAGAACTTTTCACCCTCGGCATTAACCAGCGAATAGGTGTGGCTGGAATACCCGTTCATCTCGCGCCAGTTTTTCGGAATGCCACGGTCGCCCATGAGATAGGTCACCTGATGTGCGCTTTCGGGCGAGAGCGTCCAGAAGTCCCACTGCATATCGTGGTCGCGCATGTTGTTATCCGCACGGCGTTTCTGGCTGCGGATGAACTGCTGGAACTTGATCGGATCGCGGACAAAGAAGATCGGGGTGTTGTTGCCGACCATGTCAAAGATGCCTTCGTCGGTGTACATCTTGATCGAGAAGCCGCGCGGGTCGCGCCATGTATCGGGGCTGCCACGTTCGCCTGCCACGGTTGAAAACCGCATCACCACATCGCATTTCGCGCCGGGCTGGAAGATATTCGCCATCGTGTATTTCGACACGTCTTGCGTCGTCTCGAAGGTGCCAAATGCGCCCGAGCCTTTGGCGTGGGGCTGGCGCTCTGGAATACGTTCACGGTTAAAATTCGCCATCTGTTCAAGCAGATAGTGGTCATTCAGCACGATCGGGCCATCGGGGCCAACGGTCAGCGAATGCTCATCGCTTTGAACGCGAATGCCGGCGTCTGTGGTTGTGGGAGGGGTTTGCTTCTTGTCGGTCATCTGTAGCTACTCCTTCAGGGTCCACAGGCAAAACCTGTAGCGTGACGGATGGTTCCCGACCAAATGCGTAAGGAGTTGGATAGAGCTGTGGCCGCTTGGCGCGCTTAATGGGTTGCCGTGTGAAAGCGGATCACCTGCGCGTTGTCCGCCGGATCGACAAGGAAATGCCCGCAGACGCCAAAGACCTCGCGCAGGAGGGTTTCTGTCATGATCTCGGAGGGGGTGCCGATGGCGCGCAGCTTGCCATCTTGCAAGACGCAAATCCGGTCGCAAAGGGTGGCTTGGTTCAGGTCGTGCAGGGCGATGATCGCCGTTGTCGGCAATCGCTGGATCAGCTCGAGGATCGACAGCTGGTGGCGGATATCCAGATGGTTCGTCGGCTCGTCCAGCAGCAGCACTTGCGGCCTTTGGGCCAGTGCACGGGCGATATGAACGCGCTGTTGTTCACCGCCCGACAGCGTGTGCCAATGGCGGTCGCCAAAGCCCGACAGATCCACATCCGCCAGCGCCTGCGTGACGATGGCGTCATCCTGATGGCTCCACCCGCGCAGGGCGGACAACCACGGGGTGCGGCCCAGTTCAACGGCATGGCGCACGGTGATGCGATCTGCGGTATCGGCGTGTTGTTCGACCAGCGCCAGCCGCTGTGCAATGTCGCGCTGGCGCATCTTTGCGAGCGGTGCGCCGTCCAGCTCGACCCGCCCGCGCGAAGGTTTCTGAATACCGGCAAGCATATGCAGCAACGTGGATTTGCCCGACCCGTTCGGCCCGATCAGCCCCAGCTTTTCGCCCGGACGCAAGGACAGGGACACGTCATCGACGATGGCGCGGTTGCGCACCCGCCAGCCCAGTTCGTGACAGGACAGAATCATGGCGACGTCCTCTTGCCAATCAGGATCAGTGCAAAGACGGGCGCGCCGACCAAAGCGGTCACCACGCCGATGGGCAGCACCTGGCCCGGTACAATCACTCGGGAAATCACATCGGCAAAGACCAGAAACACCGCCCCCGCCAGTGCGGAAGCAGGCACAAGGATCGCATGACGATGCCCCACGACGATGCGCATGGCATGGGGAATCACCAGCCCGACAAAGCCGATCGCCCCCACCACCGAGACCATCACCGCCGTGACCAGCGCCGCCGTGCCGATCAGCAGCAGCTGCACGCGGCGCACCCGAATGCCCAAGGACGCGGCGCTGTCGCTGCCGAAGGTAAAGGCATCCAGCGCGCGGGCGTGCCACAGACATGCCAGCAGACCGATCATCGCCGCGGGCAGGGCGCTCAGTACATCAGGCCAGCGCACGCCCGACATATTCCCCAAAAGCCAGAACATGATGGCACGGGCCTGTTCGGCATTGGCTGATTTCGTGATCATCAGCGCGGTCAGGGCGTTGAACATCTGGCTGCCCGCAATACCGGCCAGCACGATCACGCCCGCGGCCCGCAGGCCCACACCGCCCCCTGCCGCCTGCGCCAGCAAGGCGACAAAAGCGAAAGCCACCAGCGCCCCGCTGAACGCACCGATAGACAGCGAAATGGCACCACCCCCCAGCCCGAGGATGGTCACCGCAACAGCACCCGTGGACGCCCCCGCAGAGATGCCCAGCAGATAGGGGTCCGCCAGCGCATTGCGCAGCAGTGCTTGCAACAGGACGCCCGACAGCGCCAAACCGGCGCCACAGCACATCGCCACCACGGCCCGCGCCATGCGGTAGTTCCACACGATGCCCTCGTCGATCTTGTCGACCGCATAGCCCGCGTTCAGCGCCTTATTGGCCAGCACCTTCAGCACCACCAGCGGCGGGATAGAGACCTCGCCGATGGCCGCACCAAACAGCAGTGCGGCCAGCAGCACCGGCGGGATGATCACCCACCAGTGCCACTGCGGCCTGCGCATCACAGAACGGTCGATTGCGGTCATTCGGCCAGATCGAAACCGGACAGCGCGTCAGCCATCGTTTCCAGCGCATAGATCGCCCGCACGGTCGGGTCCATCGCATGGGCGTCCATGGTGATGATGCGACCCTCTTTCACCGCGGTCATCTCGCGGGCGACGGGGTCGTTCATCAGAAAGGCGCGCTTTTTCTCGATGTCATCCGCAGGGAAGCGGCGGCGGTCCATTTTGGCGAGCACGATGAAAGTCGGGTCGGATTTCGCCAGAGTCTCCCATCCGACCAGCGGCCATTCCTCGGCCGAGGTCACGACGTTTTCAACGCCAAGCTTGTCCATCATATAGGCGGGCACACCCTGTTGACCTGCGACATAAGGGTCCGCCGCCATCTCGGACGACGAGAACCAGAACAGCGCCGAGGTGCCTTGCGGCAGGTTCAGCGATTTGGCTTTCTCGACCGCCTTTGCCTCGCGCGATTGCAGGTCTGCCAGCAGCGTGGCACCAGCGTCTTGCGCGTTGTAGATGAGGGCGAGCTCTTCGATGCTGGTATACAACTGCTGGGTCGTGAACAGTTCGGATCGCGTGCCGTCCGCGCCGACAGAGTTATCCTTGGCCGCGCAATCGGTGGGCATCACATAGGTCGGCACGCCCACCTCGTGAAAGCTGTCGCGGGTCCCGACCATACCTTCGGGGCCGACATGCCATTCATACATCACGGTGACCAGATCAGGGCGTTTGCCCAACACGCTTTCGAAGCTGGGGTCGTTGTCCGCCAGTCGTTCAATCGCATCGTTTGTCTCTTTGAACTCTGGCAAAACGGGGCTGAACCAGACAGAGGTTCCCGCGATCCGGTCCTGCTGGCCCAGCAGATACAGGATCTCTGTCGTGGATTGCCCGATGGTCACGGTGGTCTGGGGGGCCGCGTCAAAGCTGAGCGTGTGGCCGCAGTTGTCGATGGTCAGCGGATAGTCTGTCTCTGCGCCAAGCGCGGTGCTGCCCGCAAGGCTCGCAATCAGGGTCAGGCTGGAAAAAAATGGTTTCATATCAAGGGCTCCGGTTGGTCCGATGCCGGGGTCTTTGAATAGAAAGAGAAAGGGCCAGCCAAACGGCGCGCGGGCGCATTTCGGTCTGCGCGTGTGGTAAGATCCGGTCCCATCATCATCCTCTCCCGAGCAACCCCGCCCGGTGTTTCAGGTTCAGTGTCGGCAGGTCTCCTGACTGACGGATCGCGGCTGTCCCCGCCTTCCCGGACCTTGAGGCCCAGTGGCATGATGGAGGTAGCTCACCGTCTACAGTTGCGGGGGCAGTTCCGGTTCATCCACACCAAAGGGCGGATGGCGAATTCCCTATTATTTCCCGAAGGAAACCGACCCGGTTTCGATGACAGTTGTCCGCCCACCCGTCAAGTTGCGTTTTTGCGGTCGTCATCGCGGGACAAAGGCAAATAACGCAGGCCACGGTTCCGCAGAACGGGCGAGAGGCAAATAACAAACGGATGGAAAACCAAGTGGCAGCCCGTAGGGGAGTCGAACCCCTCTTTTCAGGTTGAAAACCTGACGTCCTAACCGATAGACGAACGGGCCACTTAACTTGTGAGCGCTTCTTTAGGCAAAGCCATCGGCGGGCGCAAGTGCAAGCCGCATGAGAAAGCGGGGAAATACAGCAAAAAAATCACATCTTCTGATGCCGTATTCCAAGGGGCGTATGGCGAGGGGGAATCGCCGTGTGAAACGCGCGCCGCGCTCGGGATGCGGGCGCGCGTTTCCCTTAGATTTCCCAGTGAAAACCTGTCGCTTTTTCGGAGGCGGTCCAGAGTTTCTCCATCACGGGTTTGTCGTAGGCATGGGGGTTCAGCGTGCCTTTGCCAACGGGCCCTCCGGTTTGCAGCCATCCGGTCGGGCCATAAAGCGCGCGCTGCGCCAACCCGTCTTCGGTCGCGCACATGACCTCGGGATACGCGCCTTTTTCGGCGGATTGCACCATTGGCGTCTTGCTCATCATCCACCAGGTGACCCGTGTGAAAAGCCCGCCGCTTGTGCTGATCAGCGAGGTCGCCGACGCGCCGGGGTGGCAGACGTATACCTCAACGCGGCTGTCGGTGGCTTTCAGCCGGTCCTGAAGCTCATAGGCAAACATCATCTGCGCCAGCTTGCTTTGGCTGTAGACCGCGTTGGCGCTATAGTTCTTGTCCCAGTTCATGTCGTCGAACTGGATCGTCTTGATCCCCATGTTGTACCCGAGGCTGGACACCACGACGATCCGGCCCGCGCTTTCCTGAATGCGATCAAACAGCATCCCGCACAGCAGGAAGTGTCCATAGTGGTTGGTGCCAAGCTGGCTTTCGAACCCGTCAACGGTCAGCTGTTGTGTCGGCACCTGCGCGATGGCAGCGTTGCAGATCAGCGCGTCAATCCGGGGAACAGTGCGTTTCACCTCCTCCGCCGCGGCGCGCACGCTGGCCAGATCAGACAGATCCATCCGCACAAAGCTCACCTCGGCGTTGGGACCGAAGGCGTCCTTGAGCGTTTTGACCGCGGCGATGGATTTGTCGGCGTTGCGGTTCAGCATGACGACTTTTGCCCCCTTGGACAGCAGGATGCGCGTGGCCTGAAAGCCCGCACCGGCCGTCGTGCCGGTGATGAGATATGTTTTCCCCTTGAGCGATCCAAGGCGATCAGGTGTCCAGCCTTTGGGTCCGAAAGTCGTGTCCTTCATCGTCATGTTCCTTTTCGATGTCAGCGCGGCAGCGATGCGCGCTGTGTTTGATGTTGAAGGGTAAATAGCTCTCGGCTGTCTCTCAAAACAGGCGAGATCGTCGCGAATACTTGCCTGATTGTATCACGCGCTTGCGAAAGGCGGATGTGACGCGGTAGATTGCCCACATGAGCAAAGACCAGATCAGACAGCTAATCCGGAACAACGCGACCCAAGAGGGGCTGACGGGAACCGGCATTGACGGGGTGCGCCTGTTTCGGGCCACGCAGGCGATTCCTTGCGTGCCGGCGGTCTATGAACCCAGCGTTATTGCTATCGTCAGCGGGGCGAAAGAGGCCGTGCTGGACGGGCACAGGTACATCTATGACGACAGCCGATATATGTGCTGCCCGATGTCGATGCCGGTGAAGGCCGGCACGCCGACCGCCTCTGCCGAAAGCCCGCTCTACGGGGTTATCATTTCGCTCGATAAGCGGGTGATGACAGAACTGTCGATGGAGATGGAAAATACCGGCAATGTGATTCCCGAGGTCAAAGGCGGTTTGCGCGCGCAGGGGATCAGGCTGGCCGCATGGGATGATGCCTTTGCCGACGCGCTGCTGCGTTTGCTGCAATTGGGTGGCAATCCGGCGGATACGGCGATCCTTGGCGAGGCACGGCTGCGCGAGCTTTACTACGCGATCCTGAAGGGGGAGGCAGGGCGCTTTGCCAGACAGGCCTTCGGGGCGGGCAATGCGATTGCACGGTCGATCGCGCATGTATCCTCTCACCTGGACGCGCCGATCTCTATTGATGATATGGCGTCCCGCGCCGGGATGAGCCGCGCCGCCTTTCACCGCAAGTTCAAGCAGGTGACGACGATGGCCCCGATCCAGTTTGTCAAATCCATGCGGCTCAACAATGCGGCGATGAAGATCGCAGGCGGCATGTCCGTGAACGAAGCGGCGGTCGATGTGGGATACGTCAGCCCGTCGCAATTCAGTCGCGAATTCAGGCGGATGTACGGGCAATCCCCGCGCCAATGGGGGGATGCCCAGCAGTTTCCGGTTGAAATGGGCCAATAAGGGGCTGCCATCGCCCATGCGTTGGCAACCCCTTATCACGCGTCTGGTGGTATGATCAGACGTCTACAACCACCTTGCCGATGGCTTGCCCGCTGGTCAGGCGGTCATAGGCCCCGCCCACCGTATCAAGGCCGAATCTCTGGTCATCAAGCAAGGGCTTCAGCGCCCGTGCGTCCACAATCTCTGCCAGTTTGGTCAGGATCTCCCCGTGCTTTTCACGTCCTTGGTTCGCAAGCATTGGAAGCAGCATAAAGATGATATGCAGCGACAGCCCTTTGAAGTGCGCAGGGGACAGGTCGATTTCCAGCAGCCCCACGGTCGACGCGATATGGGCGTTCAGAGCGGCGGCCTCGAACGTCGCGTCGCCCCCCTAGGCGGTAAGGGTCATGGCTTTCATGGTGGTCATCCTCAAGTGCGTCTGATGCCCCCTATCTAATGACTGCCGTGATTCATGTAATTGACCTGATTTTGAGCTCAGTTTTCTTATCATGGATGTAACAGGCGCGCCGCAAACCGCCGTCAGAGACATCAGGGCTCAGCCGTCCAGCCCACCGCGCGAGATCAAACAGCGCAGGAACAACGGCAAACAAATCTCGCCCAAGATCATGGCGCATTGTCTTCAGAATGTCGGATAAGGGCACAAGTGGCAGCCCGTAGGGGAATCACACGGGACTAAATGTAGAACACCCATAAATATGAAGTTAATTAAATCAATAACTTAAGGAATTTTAGATTCTATTTGCGCAACATTTAGTTGGGGGTTAGTTTGGGGGTCAGTTCTTAGGGGCGCGAAGCCCGACCAATAGAAAGTGACCTCCAGATGTCAAAGTTGAAAGCGGCAGAGTTGCCCGGGCTACCTGTTAAGAAGCACCATGACGGCGCAGGGCTATACTTCGATAAGAAAAAGCGCGGGGCGTCATGGATATATAAGTACACGCTGAACGGCGCAGCGCGGGAAATGGGTTTGGGTAAGTATCCTGAAGTATCACTGGCAAAGGCCAGAGAGTTGGCGTCGAAGGCCCGGGGAATTAAGGCAGAGGGGCGCGATCCTATCGCAGAACGTACCGCCGTTAGGCGGCAGGGTGTGACATTTGAAGAAGCTGCGCGGGAGTATTGGCAGGTACACTGCCAGCACTACGCGAGGCCTCTTAATTGGCTTCGCGGTATGGAGTTGAATGTCTTTCCGCACATCGGTCGCAAAGGCGTCGCAGACCTCACCGCCGATGATCTTATCAAGTTTCTCAAGCCTATCTGGGGGCAGGAGAAGACTCGCAAGCTGCGCCAGTGGATTAATGCAGTGATTGGCTACGTGTCTGTAGATGATCCCCGCGTTGATCGCGACCTAATGGACCGCGTCGCAAATCGCCTAGGGCCTCAGAACATCGAACATGAAAACCATCCTGCAATCCCGTGGCAGGACGCGCCTGCGTTATGGTGTGCACTACAAGATACATCTGTCGGGCTGTCTATGAAGCTGCTCATGCTGACAGGCGTTCGCGTCAACTGCATCGTGATCGCGGAGTGGTCTGAATTTGACTTCAAAGAAAAGGTTTGGACCATCCCCGCAGGCAGGGTGAAGCATTGGGAATACGTCTTCCGCGTCCCCCTGACGGGGGCCATGATCGATATCCTACGCACTGCGCGGCGCAAGTGGGGCGGCACAGGCTATGTCTTCCCGTCGGAGGCATCGAAGAGCGGGCATCTTAGTAACAATGCGCACCGCCTTTGGCTCCGCAAGTATGAATGGAAAGATGCCGAAGGGCGTCTCGCTACGGCGCATGGTCTGCGGACCACGTTCCGGAATTGGTCAGATGACGTTCTGCGGATCGACTTCATGCTAGGTGAGCACATCATCCAGCACATGAAGGGGCGAGGGGATCGCGATCAGCGTGCCTACCTGCGGTCAGACAAGCTTGAAAGGCGGCGCGAAGTTCTGGAGGAATGGGATACCTATTTACGCAGCCTCGCGGAGGAGCGTTACCGTCGGGATAAGGAGCGGCGCTCCTTGGATGAGGTGGCGGAGCTTAGCAGTGGGCGAACGAAACGCGAGGTGCTGGAGTGGGTGCATGCGGAAATGACACATGAGGAGTGAGCCGCGTTATCGTCAAGGCTTGTCAGGCTTACAGAGAGGCCCCTGACGGGGCCTCTTCTATTATATTATACCAGCGTAGCGGATAGGGCCTGCATTGGCTGTCCTATCGACTGCAGGACTTCCAGCGCGACACGCGGGTGTATTTCTACTTCAGCCGCGTTAGCGGCGTGGATGCATCACCACATTATCCTTAGCCATAACCTCCTGCATCGCGGATATCTGTTCCTGTGCTTGTGCCAGCATCACGCTAAGCTGGCGCAATAATGGATCAGACATCGGCGAGAGGCAGGCATCTGCTAACTCGGATGTCGCGTTGATTAGGTCGCCGTGCAACTGCTCAAAATTTTTCATGATTCTTTTTCTCCATTCAAAGTTTCCATAAGTCAAAGCTATGTGGAGTCATAACCTATTGTAAAGGTTAGTATAAATGACATTTTGATGTGACTTTGCCTGACACCTCGTCGCAATTCCTTACATACCTAAATGTTCTGATTCATGGATATGAACCTATGTCAAGCGCAAAATTGACAAAAGCTGCATTTTGGGTTAGGTTGCGTTAACACCAGAGTTTAAAATCAACAAAAATGAGCAGGAAATAATGAATATAACAGTTTTTGACTACGCAGATGCCGTCGGTGTCCATCTAGGCACTGCGCGGCGGCGGTTGGAGTGCGTACCGCGCGACGTGCAATCAAGGCCGCACAGATATGGTCTGGCGGATGCCCTTTTAACTTTGAAGAAGAAAGAGGTTGATGATGGCGCGATGCGGCGGCTGGTCGCTACGGTCGTGGTCCAAGGTGATCGTCTGTACGTCGCTGATGATGTGACTACTGCAAAGGCGCTGTTTGCCTTGCTTCCGCAGGATTGCCGCGCGCGTTTTGATGTAGCGCGTAGCCTCTTCTTTGCGTCGGTGGCGAACAGCGCAATGGCTGTGTCGTCGGTGATGGAAACAGTAGGCTCTCTTGCGGACCTGTTACTCCTGCAACCTGACGTTTTGCGGTGCGTCGTCGGCGTCGATGCAACCTGCGACGTCGCGGGTATTGCGCCAGCGTTTGCGCTCGTCAATTGCAACAATTCTTACCTTGAGGAGGTTGCATGATGCCCCAGAATTTCGAAACATTCACCAATATCGTCAATTCTAGCCCGGTTCTGACGGAGAGGTTTTCTGCGCTTGTGCAGGACACGATCAGCGCTGCAAGAGAGCAACATGGTGTTGATCTAAGCATCGAAGACTGTACCGCCATCGCGGAGCTTCGAAATGCCGCCCTAGGGGCGACGCTGGATCGCGACGAGCTGGACCGTCAGTTGCAGGAGCTACCGAAGCTCTCAGATTCGAAGCTCCGCGCCGACATCGCGGAGGGTAGTGCAGAGGCCGTCGCAGCAGGGTTGCAGAAGGTAAATTCAGGCAAAGATTCTGTGCACCATGAGCGCAGTAGTGACGAGCGCGCCCGCAGAATCTCTCTGGCGCGCGAACTGGGGCTCGCAACGCCACCGCCAGTGCAGGATGATCTTCGGTCCCGTGCTGAAAAGATTGAGCTTTTGCAAGAGGTTAAGAATCCGGCGCAGCGTGTTGC
>CEQG01276062.1_pt1 | contig 11344 bp, 4 predicted proteins | sample 350301 | NCBI WGS metagenome assembly CEQG01 (sample SAMEA2621242, study PRJEB7988) | marine metagenome | isolation source: saline water (ENVO:00002010), including | reverse complement strand
CCCGCTTGGGTTTTGAGGTAGATTATGACCGTATTATATTCTCGTCGGCCTTCAGGAGCCTGCAGGATAAAACACAGGTAATACCCCTTTCTAAAACTGATTTTGTGCACACCCGCCTTACCCATAGCCTTGAGGTTTCGGTAGTGGGGCGCTCGCTTGGCAGGCTTGTAGGCAAACAGATTTTAGAAAAAAGGCCATACCTGCAGGACATCCACGGTTTCCACATGAACGATTTTGGCGCTATAGTAGCAGCCGCCGCCCTTGCACATGACATTGGCAACCCGCCTTTTGGGCACTCGGGTGAAAAAGCGATTGGTGAATATTTTAAAACAGGGAAAGGGCAGCAATATCGCGACAGCCTTACCGATAAAGAATGGCAGGATTTGGTAGATTTTGAAGGCAACGCCAATGGCTTTAACCTGCTTACTGCTTCACGCCCCGGTATAGAAGGCGGACTGCGCATATCTTACGCCACGCTGGGTGCTTTTATGAAGTACCCTAAAGAGTCATTGCCGAAAAAGCCAACAGCTAATATAGCCGATAAAAAATACGGTTTCTTTCAGTGTGATAAGGATTTCTTTCAGGACGTGGCGCAGGAGCTTGGACTTATAGCCAATAAAGAGGGAGAAGATACCGGTTACGAGCGCCACCCGCTTGCCTACCTTGTGGAAGCCGCCGATGATATCTGCTACACCATAATCGATTTTGAAGACGGTATCAACCTTGGGCTTATAGCCGAAGATTATGCTTTGGAATATCTGATAAAGCTGGTTAAGAATACCGTTCAGGTAGAGAAGTATAAAAGCCTCACCACTAAAGAAGACCGTATAAGTTACCTGAGGGCACTCGCCATCAGCAGCCTTATAAATGATGCAGTTGCTGTTTTCCTTGAAAATGAAGAACTAATACTGGAGGGCAAATATCCGTATGCGCTCACAGAGCAGGGTCAATATACTGCCCAGATAAGGGATATACTGGATATAAGCCGTAAAAATGTGTACCAAAGCCGCGAGGTGGTAGAAAAAGAGGTTATAGGCTACCGCATCATCAACACGCTTTTAGACACCTTTTGTACTGCTTATAACAATAAGTTTGAAGGCAAAGAGAGCAACTATGACAAACTGGTACTGAAAATGCTGCCCGAACGCTTTGTAACTGACAAAATGAACCTGTATGACAGGCTGCTGCACATTTGCCACTTTGTATCAACACTTACAGACGGTAAAGCGGTATTACTTTATAACACCATTACCGGAGCGAGATAACGATTATAATTTATTGTATGTGGAGCTTTTAGAGCTGTTTTTGAATGTTAGAAAGTATAACTTAACCCAAGTGACAGCATTTGCTTTAGCTGTAGCTTAGGGCCGCCTTCAATCACTTCTCCGTTAACTTCTTCTTTCGACTTAATATCGTCGTCATAAATAATATGTGCGCCAATATTGGCTTTTACATATTCGTTAACCGTCATGTCTAAAGACCATTGCCAGTCAACATCTATATTACCGAAGTTATTCAGGTAATCGGTGTAAAAGCTTATCTTATGGTCGAGCATTATATTCTTAAATATCTGGCGTTTTAAGCTGTTGGTAACCAATATACCTATTTCTGTGCGCGAGGTGCGCCCGTTGCGTATCAGGTTGCCATCTGCATCATAAACCGCTCCTTCTACCCCGAATGCCCCCTGGTTGGCCAGCGTTCGGTTCAGCACAAGGGTGGTTTTATTGGTAAGCGGCGAAAAGTAAGCATTAAGCCCTAAGTCTTTACGAATATATTCAGAACCTACCCCCAAAAAGATATAAGCAGGCGAAAACGGCCCTGATATCTCGTCCTCGGTGTTTGGGTAAGCATAACCGTTGGCAAACTGTGTATTAAAATTAAACTTGGCACTGTAATACCAGTTAGAAACCGTATCGCGCCTGTAGCCGAAAGTTGATGTAAGCTGAATCTGGTCGTCTGTTTTGCGCATTTCCTGCCCTTCCTGGCTGTTAAGGCCATAGCGCAGCACAAGCTCATTATCCCAGTTCAGGTTTTTTTTATGGTAGTTCCGTGCAAAGTTACCTTTACCCAGTACAGTTACAGAATTGTTACCACCCACACTCCAGTTAACAAAGGCAATCTGAGATATATCCATCCCTACTTTATTTGTGCGTTCCCAATATGTAATAGAGTCGGGCAGGGTAGTAACTATCATTTGAGGATATGCAAGTTGTATAAAGGCTGTAACCAGCAATGCTGTCAGGCAGGCTCTAAGTCTCATTAAAATGTGGGTTTAATTTTAGATGCGGTGCAAAATTCGTTATTTTCAGTAAGCTGAAAAAATTTCTTTTAAGCTTTTAACGTCAATACCGCAGCATTGTTGTAGTTCCGCTACAGTTCCGTGTTCTATGAACTTATCAGGTACGCCTAAAATACTGATTTTTTGCTGGTAACCGTTTTTTGCTGCAAAAGAGGCAACACTGCTGCCGAAGCCCCCTGTAACGGTGCCGTCTTCAATAGTAATTATTTTGATGTATTGCTTGAAAATGGTGTGCAGTACATCTTCATTCAGCGGCTTTACAAACCCGAAATGATAGTGCGCTATGGTATTATCAAAACCGGCAAGCGCTTTAATAACATTATTACCAATAGTACTGGTAGAGAATACTGCTGTATCATTACCCTGTTTTAGCTGAATTACGCGGTTTATTTCAATAAATTCAAAAGGTTTTTGCCAGTCGGCGCCCTCAGCCCTGCCCCGCGGATAGCGTATGGCAATTGGGTGTGGCAGTCCGAGCTGTGCGGTATAGAGTATATTCCGCAGTTCGGCCTCGTTGAGTGGCGCAAAAATAATAAGGTTAGGGATGCAGTTAAGATACGCGAGGTCAAAAACGCCGTGGTGCGTGGCGCCGTCTTCCCCCACAAGCCCCGCCCTGTCAAGGCAAAAAATTACGGGCAGGTTTTGCAGTGCCACATCGTGTATAACCTGGTCATAAGCCCTTTGCAGGAAGGTGGAATATATATTACAAAAAACCGTCATGCCCTGTGTAGCCATGCCTGCCGCCAGTGTTACGGCATGCTGCTCGGCTATGCCCACATCAATAGCCCTTTCGGGGAAGGCTTCCATCATAAACTTCATAGAGCTGCCCGATGGCATGGCAGGGGTAATTCCTATAATCTTTTCGTTCTGCTCTGCCAGCTCTACCAGCGTTAGCCCGAAAACATCCTGGTATTTGGGTGGCAGCCCTGCTTCGGCTTTGGCAAGTATTTCGCCGGTAAGCCTGTCGAACCTGCCGGGTGCATGGTAGCGCACCTGGTCTTCCTCAGCCTGTTTTAAGCCTTTTCCTTTTGTGGTTATTACATGCAGGAATTTCGGGCCATTTACCTGTTTTAACCGCTCTAATTCTTTCAGTAGTGCAGTAAGGTCATGACCGTCTATTGGCCCTGTATAGTCAAAATTAAGTGACTTGATCATGTTGTTGCTGCGGGGGTTGCGCCCTTCCTTAACTTCAGTAAGGTAATTTTTAAGGGCGCCCACGCTGGGGTCTATCCCAATAGCATTGTCATTAAGCACTACAAGCAGGTTGGCGTCGGTTACACCCGCATGGTTAAGCCCCTCAAATGCCATACCTGATGCAATACTCGCATCACCAATCACGGCTATATGATGTTTTTCGGTGTCGCCCTTTAACTGAGAGGCTAGCGCCATACCCAGTGCGGCAGATATAGAGGTGCTGGAGTGCCCCACGCCAAAAGTATCATACTCACTTTCGCTGCGTTTCGGGAAACCGCTTATGCCGCCCCACTGGCGGTTGGTTTCAAACTTATCCTTTCGCCCGGTTAATATCTTGTGCCCATACGCCTGGTGGCCTACATCCCAAACCAGCAGGTCGTTTGGGGTGTTAAAAACATAATGCAGGGCAATGGTAAGTTCTGTTACACCCAGGCTGGCTCCCAAATGGCCTTCTTTAACCGACACTACATCTATAATAAAACTGCGAAGTTCTGCCGCAAGCAGTGGCAGTTGCTCCGGCTTTAGCTGCCGTAGGTCGTGTGGTGTGTTTATGTTTGCCAGTAAGGTGTTTGCCATTGCCGTTTAAGAAAGTTAAGCAAATTTACAATATTAATTTTGTGTGTGCTAAAGCGTTGTAGGGCTTTTAAGCTATATAAAAAAGTGTATTTTTGAAGAAAAATTACTATGAAAAAATTATTTACTTTTTTGGTGTCTGTTATTGCGGTAACCGCCTTTGCACAGGCAGGCAGTTGGGACGAAACTTTTAATGTGGGTACAGGTGCTGACGTGGATGTCTATTCCATACAGCAGTTATCAGACGGAAAAATACTGATAGCAGGCCAGTTTACCGAATATAATGGGCAGCCGGCCGAAAGGATAGCAAAACTGAATGAAGATGGCAGTCTTGATGCCTCATGGGTTTCGGAATATGATGGACCGGGCGTAGCCCAGGTTATGGAAGAGCCGGACGGCAAATTGCTGTTAGGCGAGCTTTTTGGCGGACTTAAAAGGTTGAATGCCGATGGCACTTTAGATGCAGGCTTTAGTGCGCCTTATAATTTTGGATATGATGTCAGCTTTATTGCAAAGCAGGGCAATAAGTACATAATTTCGGGCGTGTTTAATATTTATGCAGGCGATGGCTTTTACCGAAATATTATGAGGCTTAATTATGATGGCAACATAGATACTACTTTCCCTCCGGTACAGCTTTATGGTGATTATGCAAGGGCTTATGTGCTTGAGGATAACCGCATTTTTGTTGTTGGAAAAATAGAGTATCATAATGATACGCCTGTAGGTAATGTATTTATTTTAGATGAGGATGGCGCATTAGATACTTCTTTTGCTTTGGGTACAGGCTCAGGCAATGGAGTTGTAAGGTGTATGGCGGTGCAGCCCGATGGGAAATTTGTTATAGGAGGTGCTTTTTCAATAGTAAACGGCGAAGAAAGGTATATGCTGGCAAGGCTGAATGCAGATGGCAGCCTTGATGACAGTTTTATTCCACAGACAGGTGACGCTATAAATGTCATGAACATGGTAATACAGCCTGATGGTAAGATTATAGGCGGAGGATATTTTTTTGATTCTTATGTAGATTTGAATGCCCCTGTAGATGATAGTGTGCCTGTTTATTTAATCAGGTATAATACTGATGGCAGTATAGATACAACTTTTGATACCGGTAGTAATTTTAGTAATGTTGTGCTTAGTGTAGCCCTGCAGGATGATAACAAAATACTTGCAAGCGGCTCGTTTGAGTCTTTTGATGGCGAAGAGCGTCCACGCGTTGCAAGGCTTAATCCGGGTGCTCTTTCAATAAAAGATACCGAAGCCTTTTCTGTGTCACTATATCCTAACCCTGTAACGGATAATCTTACACTTAGCCATAATAACCTGAATGCTGATGCAGAAGTTATAGTTACCGATATAACCGGCAAAACAGTACACACAGCAACTTGTAACGGTGCTGTGGCTACTATAGATATGTCAGGACTGCAAAATGGGCTTTATATAATAAAAGTAACTGCCGGGCAGCAAAGTTTTACCTCTAAAGTTATAAAGCAGTAGTCATGCTAATATAAAATGCGTAGCAGCTAAAGTATGGATGTATTTACCGACGAATATTTCATGAGGAAAGCCCTGCAGGAAGCGCAGGCTGCTTATGATAAGGGCGAAATACCCGTAGGCGCTGTGGTGGCTGTTGACGGTAAAATAATAGCCCGTTCGCATAACCTTACAGAACTGCTTCATGATGTTACCGCCCATGCCGAAATGCAGGTCATAACCTCGGCTGCAAATTTTTTTGGAGGTAAATACCTAACAGGCTGCACACTTTATGTTACGCTCGAACCCTGCCAGATGTGTGCAGGCGCATTATACTGGAGCCAGGTCTCACGTATTGTTTTTGGCGCTGCCGATGAGCAGCGCGGCTATCGGGCAATGGGCACAAAGCTGCACCCTAAAACAACTGTAAAAGAAGGTGTGCTGGCTGAAGAATGCGGCAGCCTCGTATTACAATTTTTCAGGGAAAGGCGAAAAGGGTACTGAGTTATTGCCTTTCTCCATAGTTTAAAAAAATAATCCTATATTTATTACAATATTGCTGTGCTTCTTTTAGTTACAGTGGTAAACCCATACATTAACCTGTAAACCATCCTGCCATGAAAAATTTCCGCCTGCTGCTGCTATTTTCGGCAATGCTGCTTGTGCTATCATGCTCTAAAGATTCCCGTGAAGATTTTGAATCAGATCCTTCCCTTTACAGGGAATACATAACCAGCTATACCTCGGGTGTTATTTCTGCAAAGGCAGATATTCAGGTTGGGCTTACCTTTATGAATAAGGACTGGGCAGTGAATAAGGAACTCGACAGTGACTATTTCAACATATCGCCGGCAGTAGATGGTAAGGTGCTGTTGCTGGAAAATAATATGCTTACATTCCGGCCCGATGAGCGGCTGGATGAAAATAAGGAATATCGCATTACACTGCACTTAGGTAAAATTACAGATGTACCGAAAGAGCTGGAGGAATTCCGCTTTATCGTAAAGACACTCGAGCAGGATTTTATGGTAACCTCACTCGATTTACAGTCGCACTCCCGCGACTGGCAGTACCTCAACGCAATGGTTAAAACCAGCGATTATCTTGACGCACAAACTGCAGGCAGGCTGGTAAGCGCAGAGCAGGACGGCAGGAAGCTGCCCATTCGTTTCGACCAGAAAAAAGGTGAGGCAACACAATTCTTGTTTGTAATTGACAGTATAGAACGAAAGGTTGAGGACAGTAAAATACTGATAAGCTGGAACGGCGATGCTATAGATAAAGATAAGGCAGGTAAAGAAGAGTTTGTTATTCCGGGTAAGAATAACTTTAAGGTTATAAGTATAGACCCGGGTACCGATGATAATAAATCATTACTCATCAATTTTTCTGACCCGGTAAAAAAAGACCAGAATTTTGACGGTCTTGTGGCGGTTGAAGGAGCAGGCAGTATGAAGTTTGCTACCGATGGCAACCTGCTTAAGGTATTTTTCGACCAGCCGCTTAACGGTAAATCTAAGGTTGAAGTTTTTCAGGGTATAGAAAGCACAGATGGTTATAAAACTAAAGTCACTTATACAGCAGAGGTGTCGTTTGAGCAAATGAAGCCGGAGGTGCAGTTTTTAAAGAGCGGCACTATATTGCCAGCATCAAGCAACCTGAAGCTTAACTTTAAAGCGGTTAACCTTAGCGCGGTAGATGTTAAAGTGTACCGTATTTATGAAAACAATGTATTGCAGTTTCTTCAGGATAATGAGCTTAACGGTGCTTACAGCCTCCGAAAAGTGGCGCTGCCTGTTGCCAAGAAAAAGATTGTGCTAAATGCCGACAAGATGTTTAATTACAGCCGTTGGAACAATTATGCGCTCGACCTTTCTACCATCATCAAGCCTGAGCAGGGTGCTATATACCGTGTAGAGCTTGCTATCCGCAAATCATATTCACTCTACCGTTGCGGAGCAGGTACGGTTAATGAAGAGGAGGAAGAAGAAGATGAATCACACGAAGATGCTGAATTTTATGGTGGCTTTGATGATGAATACTATGACTATTATGATTACGACTATAACTGGAGCGAGCGGGAAGACCCTTGTGCAAGGTCATACTACTACAATAAAAAGGTTGCCACCAACGTACTTGCAACAGATTTGGGTGTAATAGCCAAAGGTGGTGAGAACAATACCTATTTCTTCTCAGTTAACAGCATTACTACTACAGAGCCTGTAAGCGGCGCTAAAATAGATATCTACAATTTCCAGCAGCAAAAAGTAGCTTCTGCCGAAACAGGTCCTGAAGGCTCGGCAACTATTACGCTTGATAAAAAAGCCTTTTTTGCCATTGTGAAAAAGGGTGAGAATACCACCTATGTAAAAATGGCTGACGGTAATTCGCTTTCGGTAAGTAATTTCGAGGTAGATGGTACCAAGCTTCAAAAGGGGCTTAAAGGCTATATATATGGCGAGCGTGGTGTGTGGCGTCCCGGAGATACGCTGTACCTCGGTTTTATACTGAATGATAAAGCGGCCAAGCTGCCGCCATCGCACCCTATAAAGCTAAGGCTGAATGACCCTAATGGTAAGCTGGTTTATGAAGCGGTGCAGACCTACAACGAAAAGAACCATTATACGTTTATGGTGCCTACAAGCGCTAATGCGCCAACAGGCAACTGGGAGGCGGTTATGAATGTAGGCGGGGCTAAATTCTACAAAAGCATCAAAATAGAAACCATTAAACCCAACAGGCTTAAAATAAAAAATGGCTTTGATGGCAAAACACTTTCGGCTAATGAGCCAAATACGGCAGGGCTTGATATTACATGGCTGCACGGTGCGGTGGCAAAAGGGCTAAAGGTAGAAATGCAGGCTAAATTCATGAAACAGGAAACAACCTTTAAAGGCTATCCTAATTATGTTTTTGATGATCCGGCACAGGATTTCCGTACACAGGAAGTTAATATATTCTCCGGTAAGGTTGATGATAACGGGCATGCAAACGTAACGCTGCAACCCTCATTAGAGAGTGCCGCGCCCGGCAAACTGAGAGCGGCCATTATTACCAAAGCCTATGAAAGGGGTGGCGACTTCAGCACCGATGTAATAACCGCTACTTATTCGCCTTATGAAATGTATGTAGGGGTTAAATCGCCGGAGCCAAACAAATACGGAATGCTTGAAACCGGAAAAGACCAGCGTTTTGATGTTGTGGCTTTAAGCGAGGGCGGCAAGCCTAAAGCAGGGCGAAAGCTTAATGTGCGCGTGTTTAAAGTAGAATGGCGCTGGTGGTGGGATGCCACACATGATAATATGTCGTCTTACAGCCAGGCACTCAGCAATACGCCTTTCTTAGAGAAGAACGTAACTACAGATAGTAAAGGCAAGGCGTCATTCAATGTAAAAGTTGAAGATGACATGTGGGGGCGCTACCTGGTTTATGTAACCGATGAACAGGGAGGGCACTCTGCGGGTATGACAGTGCTTATCGACTGGCCTTACTGGTACGGGCGCAGCAAAAATTCCGGCGGCGAAGAAGCGGCTATGCTGGTATTTACAACTGATAAAGAGAAATATGCAACAGGTGAAAAAGCGGTAGTGTCTTTTCCTTCTGGCGAGGGTGGGCGAGCGCTCATATCGCTCGAAAATGGCTCTGAAGTGGTGCAGACCTACTGGGTGAATACGCTAAAAGGCGAAACACGGGTAGAAATACCAATAACCGAAAAAATGGCTCCCAATGTGTATATCAATATCACGCTGCTGCAGCCGCATGCCAATACTAAAAACGATTCGCCTATACGCATGTACGGCATAGTGCCGATTGAGGTGGTGGATAAAAACACCATACTCGAGCCGCAGATAGCCATGCCCGAAGTACTGAAACCTGAACAAAAAGTAAAGATAAAAGTAAGTGAAAAAACAGGCAAGGCTATGACCTATACTATTGCGATAGTAGATGACGGCTTGCTCGACCTTACCCGTTTTAAAACACCCAATGCATGGGATGCCTTTTATGCTAAAGAGGCACTGGGCGTAAAAACATGGGATGTATATGATGATGTTATAGGCGCTTACGGCGGTAAGGTAAACCAGGTATTCAGCATAGGTGGTGATGAAGACCTTGGCGGCGGCAAAGCTAAAAAAGCAAACCGCTTTAAGCCTGTTGTAATATACCTGGGGCCATTCTCTTTGGCAAAAGGGCAAAGTAAAACGCATGAGGTTACGCTCCCAAAATATATCGGCTCTGTACGTACTATGGTGGTTGCGGCAAATGATGATATGAATGCTTATGGCAAAGCCGAAAAAACGACACCTGTTCGCAGTCCGCTGATGCTGCTGGCATCTTTGCCGAGAAAGGTAACCCCGGGTGAAAAGGTAACGCTGCCTGTTACCGTTTTCGCGATGGATAACAAGATTAAAAATGTCTCATTACAAGTAAAAGCAACCGGGGGGCTTAATGTCGCTAACGGAATAACACAAACAGTTGCGTTTATGCGCCCCGACGAGAAAATAGCTTATTTTGATATTGAGGTAGGCAATACAACGGGAATTGGTAAAGTAACCGTTACGGCCTATTCCGGTAACGAAAAGGCAAGCTATGATGTAGAGATTGATATAACCAACCCTAACCCTGTAACGCAGAATTTTAAGGAACTGGTTATAGAGCCGGGTAAAACAGGTATGCTTAACTGGGATGCCTTTGGTGTGGCGGGCAGCAATAAGGCGGTACTCGAAGTATCTTCTTTCCCGTCTATAGATTTTAACCGCAGGCTGGCTTACCTGATACAATATCCGCACGGCTGCCTTGAGCAGACGACATCAGGCGCATTCCCGCAATTGTATCTTAACGATATAGCCGATATTGATAAAGACAGGCAGCAAAAGATACAGCGCAATGTAACTGCGGCTATTAACAAGTTGGCGGGCTACCAGACCGGCAGCGGCGGTTTTGCCTACTGGCCGGGCAACACAAATCCTGATGACTGGGGTAGTACTTATGTAGGGCACTTTTTTATCGAAGCTGAGAAAAAAGGCTACAAGCTGCCGCTTAATACAAAAAGCTCATGGCTGTCTTACCAAAAGAAGATGGCAAGGCAATGGCGTTATAATGAAGCCTACCATAACGATTTTCCGCAGGCATACAGGCTCTATACATTAGCCTTGGCAGGTTCTGCCGATCTTTCTGCCATGAACAGGCTTAGGGAGACGAGAGGGCTTAGCAACGAATCTAAACTGCGCCTGGCTGCTGCCTATGCGCTGGCAGGGCAAAAAAGTGCAGGCCTGGCACTGCTTAACCAAAGCAGTATTGATGCTAACGACAACCGCAGCTACTATTACTACTATGGCTCGCCGGAGCGTAACAGGGCTATGACACTTGAAACACTAATACTGCTTGGGCAGAAGGAAAAGGCTTACCGCGTTGCACTTCAGCTTGCGGGACATCTTTCGTCTGGCGAATGGATGAGCACGCAAACCACAGCGTTCTGCCTGTACTCTATGTCAAAATTCGCTAAGGCAAACGGCCCGCAGGGGTTAGATGTTGCCTATACCGTTAAAGGCAAAACTCAGAGTATCAAAACGGGTAAAACCTTTGCGGAGCGAAATCTGCCTCTATCAGCAAATAACGCTGTCTCTATACGCAATAACAAGCAGGGTACACTTTATGTAAAAGTGGTATATAGCGGCATACTGCCTGTTGGTAAAGAACTGGAAGAGCAGCGTGGGCTTAGCACCATCATAAACTTTAAAGACAGGGCGGGGAATATTATCAACCCATCACAACAGGTTCAGGGTACCGAGTTTGTGGCCGAGG
>CEQG01032966.1_pt1 | contig 11363 bp, 9 predicted proteins | sample 350301 | NCBI WGS metagenome assembly CEQG01 (sample SAMEA2621242, study PRJEB7988) | marine metagenome | isolation source: saline water (ENVO:00002010), including | reverse complement strand
TCTATCCGTTCGAAGAGTTTCAGCGGTGGAAACAGCACCCGGATATCCGGCAGTTTCTGGAAGGCGGCCGTCGCGTGTCCTATGGTGCGCGCGTCATTAATGAAGGCGGCTGGCAATCCATTCCCAAATTGGCGTTCCCTGGCGGCGCGCTGATTGGCTGTTCCGCCGGTTTCGTCAACGTGCCCCGGATCAAGGGCACGCACACGGCGATGAAGTCCGGCATGCTGGCGGCTGAAACCGCGTTCGAAGCAATCCGGCAAGAGCGCACGGGCGACATTCTGTCCGACTATGATGATCGCGTACGGACCAGCTGGATCGCGACCGAATTGCAGCTGGTCAAGAATGCCGAACCGCTGCTTGCAAAGTTCGGCAACACAATCGGCACGCTGCTTGCGGGTATCGATATGTGGATGCGCACGTTGAAGATCGGATTGCCCTTCACCATGAAGCACAAGCCTGATCATGCGAAAATCTGGCGCAAGGAACAGTGCGCGGCAATCGCCTATCCCAAGCCCGATGGCGTCATCAGCTTCGACCGGCTGTCGTCAGTGTTTCTGAGCAATACCAATCATGAGGAGGACCAGCCGGTCCACTTGCAGCTCAAGGACCCGGCGATCCCGATCAGCTATAATCTGCCGCTGTATGATGAGCCGGCGCAGCGTTACTGCCCGGCGGGCGTCTATGAAGTGGTCGGCGAGGAAGAGGGTGATCCCCGTTTCCAGATCAACGCGCAGAATTGCGTTCACTGCAAGACGTGCGATATCAAGGACCCGACCCAGAACATCAATTGGGTCGTACCGGAAGGTGGCGGAGGGCCGAATTATCCCAATATGTAAGCGCCTCATCCCCGCCTTGCTGCTGGCCATGCCGGCGGTCGCTGGCGCGGCCGTCGATCCTGACAGCGCGCTTCACGCTTATGCGCAAGCGCGGCTGGCCGATGGAGATGGCGCTTTACAGGCGGCAGTGGCCAATTATCGGGCGGCGATGACGCTGGACCCTGATAGCATCGCCATCGCACGTCGTTCCTTCGCACAGGCGCTGGAAAGCGGGGACCAGGACCTGTCGGTGCGCGCAGCGACCATGCTGGATTCAGAAGGGATATTGCCGCGCGACGGGACGCTCTTGTGGATTGGCGAGGCGCTGGAGCGACGGGACTGGACGGCGGCGGCCCGCGCGACGGACAGGCTGGAACAGGAGGGCAATTTCGCTTTTCTGGCGCCGATGATCCGCAGCTGGATCGCGCAGGGCGAAGGTCGCGCCGCGCCGCCGGTCATTTCCGACGCTGATCCGTTCGCCAATCTGGCGCGGCGTTATGTTGACGAGCATGTTGCGTTGCAGGCTATCAGCCGTGGCGATCTGGAGACGGCCATGCCAGCCGCCCGGCGGGCCCTGGCCTTGCGGGGCGGGAACGACGGCGCTGCACTGCGTCTCAATTTTGCCGGCCAGTTCGCAGCTCGGGGCTTTCGTGATGAAGCGTTGGCGATGTTGCCGGATGGCTCGGCGGATTTCGCGGTGGCGCGATCAGATCTGAAGCGCGGGAAATATCCCAAGGGCAAACGGGCGCTGCTATCCCCCGCACAAGGCTATGCGCGGCTGGTGGCGCGTTTGGCGGCGGACATAGCAACGGATGAGGCGGGCGTGGCGCTTGGCATGCGGCTCGCGCGAATTGCGACCTTTGCCGACCCGACCAGTGCGGAGGGTCACATCATCGCTGCCCGGCTGCTGACCGCCGCAAGCTATCCGGCCTTTGGCGTGGCGGAGGCCCGAAAATCCACGGGCGACAGATGGTATGGTCCGCTGGCCGAAGCGGAATTGATCGTCGCGCTGGCCGAAGCGGGCGATCGCGCGGGCGCGATCGTTCTGGCGCGCAGCCGGGCGCAGCAGCCTGGGGCGGATGCGGCGCGCCATGTGCAGCTGGGTCGGTTGCTGGCCGACGAAAAGGATTTCGCCGGGGCTGCCGCCGCATTCCGCGCCGCTCAGGCCGGCTACACCGATGAAACCATGCCATGGTCGTTGCTGTTGTTTGAAGGCAGCGCGCTGGAACAAGGCGAGCAGTGGGACGGCGCGCGCGCCGTGCTGGAGCGTGCGGCGAGACTGGCGCCCAACGAGCCTGTCATCCTCAATTATCTGGGCTATGCACAAATCGAGCGGCGGCAGAATGTGGATCAGGCGCTGACGCTGCTCAAGCGCGCCAGTGCCTTGAAACCGCAGGACGCGTCCATCACGGACTCTCTGGGCTGGGCGCAATATGTGACAGGGAATGTGACAGCGGCCGTCCCTGTGCTGGAACGCGCGGCGGCGGGCGCACCAGACGACCCCACGGTAAACGAGCATCTGGGCGACGCGTTGTGGAGCGCGGGGCGTCGGTATGAAGCGCGCTATGCGTGGAACGCGGCGGCCATCTTTGCCGAAGGCGATGTTGCCGAGCGGCTGGCCGCTAAGGCCCGCGAGGGATTGAAGCCCGAATATGCCGCACCCTGATCTGGAGGCTCCAGCCGATCTTCTGGTCGAAACCGCTTATGCCAAGGTCAATGTCGCTCTGCATGTGCGCAGGCGACGGGACGATGGCTATCATGCGCTCGAAAGTCTGTTCGTCTTTGCCGATCATGGCGATCGGCTGGAAGGCGAAGCGGTTGACGATGGCGCAATCGATCTGGTGATCGACGGGCCGTTCGCCACCGCGCTGGATGCGGGGCCGCGCAATCTGGTCATACGTGCCGCCAAGGCTTTGCAGGATTATCTGGGCACCGAGCGTGGCGCACGGTTGCGTCTGACCAAGATGCTGCCCGTCGCTTCGGGGATCGGCGGTGGCTCGGCCGATGCGGCCGCGACGCTGCGCCTGCTGGTGCGGCTGTGGGACGTACGGGTCGAACCGGCGGAACTGGCTGCGCTGGCTCTGGATCTGGGGTCGGACGTCCCGGCCTGCGTCGCCAGCGTGACACAGATGGTGAGCGGGCGTGGCGAGGAACTGGCGCGCCATGGCGTGGCCGGTTTGGAAGGTCGGCCGATGCTGATGGTCAATCCGGGTGTGGCGGTTTCCACCGCTGCGGTTTTTGCGGGCTGGGACCGGCAGGATCGCGGCCCGTTGTCGGCTGACAGCATAGAGCGTCTGGTCACGCAGGGACGCAATGATCTGGAAGAGCCGGCAATTGCGCTGGCGCCCGCCATTGCCGATGTGTTGGCGATGCTGAATGGACAGGCGGGGCTCACCTTAGCGCGTATGTCGGGGTCAGGCGCAACCTGCTTTGCGCTGTTTGATGATGACATAGCGATGGGCCGGGCCGCTGCGGCGATCGGCGCCGATCGGCCGGAATGGTGGATAATGGAAACACGGATCAGAAGCGCATGACGCAAGCCTTCACCCGCATCGACGGCGGGCCGACTGACCTTTTGATCGTCGCTGATCATGCGTCAGCGCATGTGCCGGAGGATATTGACCTCGGCGTGGACCCGGCTTTGCTGCGCAAGCATATCGCCATCGATATTGGTGTGGCGGAAGTGAGCGGGTTGCTGGCCGAACAATTGCGCTGCACCGCCCTGTTGGCCGGTGTGTCGCGCCTGGTGATCGACCTCAACCGGGAAGAGGATGCGGCCGGTTTGTTACCGGTGATGAGCGATGGCCATGCCATTCCGGGCAATCGCAACGCGGACCTGGCGGAACGGATGATCCGTTTCTATCATCCTTACCATCACGCCATCGGCGTGCTGCTGGATGGGATGACGTCGCCCTTCATCCTGTCGCTGCACAGTTTTACGCCGATACTGGAGAGCGATCCGGCGCAGAAACGTCCTTGGGACATCGGCATATTGTATAATGAGGATGATCGCGCCGCCCGCATGGCGATTCCCATGCTGGAGGCGGCCGGACTGATCGTTGGCGACCAGTTGCCCTATTCGGGTCGATTGCTCAACGCCACGATGAACCGCCATGCCGAAGCCAATGGCATTCCCTATCTTGGGATCGAGATGCGGCAGGACCTTGTGGCGGACGCCGCCGGCCAGAAGCGATTTGCGGACCTGATCGGGCCGGTGCTGCTGGAATGCCGGGGTCGGTTGATATGACGCGTCTGTTCCCCGGCCTTTGTCTGCTGCCGCTGCTTGCGGCCTGTAGCGGCGATCGGACGGCTGCTGAGCAGGAGGCGGCGACGGCGCAGGGCGATGACACGCCGGTGTGCAGCATTGGAGGAGCGCAGGATTGGTCGCCCGATTGCACGCTGGAGCGCGATGGCGACCTGCTGACGATCCGTCACCCGGATGGTGGTTTTCGCCGATTCCGCGTCCTCGCCGATGGGCGCGGACTGAAGGAGGCCGATGGCGCGGAAGCTGTGCAGTTGCGCATAGTTGGCGACCATATGCTTGAAGCCAGCGTGGGCGACGATCGCTATCGGCTGCCGGTGAAGATCGCCGGTCCGGCGCAATGAGCCACGCGTCTGTCCTGACGGCAGCGCAAATGCGAGCGGCAGAGCAGGCGGCTTTCGATAGGGGTGTCGATCCTTATGCGCTGATGGAATGCGCCGGGAAGGCGGTCGCGCAGATCATTTGGCGTGCAGGACACCGGCGCGACCTGTTGGTCCTGTGCGGTCCGGGCAATAATGGCGGCGATGGCTTTGTCGTTGCGCGGTTGCTGCGCGAGCGCGGCGTTCCCGTGCGTGTGGCGGCCTTAAGCGAGAGCGGCACCGAGTCCGCGCGACGGGCGCGGGCGGCATGGGATGGGCCGGTCGAAGATGTGATGACCACCGCGCCCGCGACGCAGGTGGTGGACGCCCTGTTCGGCATTGGCTTGAGCCGCGGGCTGGACGGCGCGGTAGCGCAGAGGTTGGGCGCGCTGGTGGAGAGTGCAGTGGCTTCCTATGCGGTCGACCTGCCAAGCGGAGTGGGGACCGACTGTGGCACGTTGCTGTCGGATGTACCGCGGTTTGGCGTCACGATCGCATTGGCAGCCTGGAAGCCGGCGCATCTGTTGCAACCGGCGGCTGAGCGGTGCGGGCGACTGGTTTTGGCGCCGCTCCACATTCCGCTAGCCAGTCAGGTCGAGCGCCTGGGCGCGCCTGATCTTACCGTTCCGGCCGTTACCGCGCATAAATATAGTCGGGGTCTGGTGGCCGTCATCGGCGGCGGCATGGCGGGGGCGAGCCTGTTGGCGAGCGAGGCGGCGGCGCGTTCTGGCGCGGGCGCGGTGCGACTTTTGGCTGCCGATGGGCCGGCTGGCGGGCTTCATGCCATCATCGATCGGCACGTTGCGCAACCTGAGGCTCTGGCGAGCGAACTGGACGATCGGCGGATTGCCGCGCTCTTGGTGGGGCCGGGCCTGGGCCTTGGCGCTGATGCGCGGGCGCGTCTGGAAGCGGCGCTGGAGAGCGGACATCCTATGGTGATCGATGCCGATGCGCTGACATTGCTTGCCGAGGAACATATGCCGTCCATTCCGTCCGGTGCGATCCTGACGCCGCATGAAGGTGAGTTCGGGCGCATGTTTGGACAGTTGTCAGGCAGCAAGATTGATCGTGCCCGCGCTGCGGCCAACAGCTCTGGAGCCATCATCGTCTACAAGGGCGCGGATAGCGTCGTGGCCGCGCCTGATGGTCGCGTGGCGGTCGCGGTGGGTGCGTCGAGCTGGCTATCGACCGCCGGGACAGGCGATGTGCTGGCGGGGCTGGCGGCCGGGCGGCTGGCGGTGACGGGCGATCCATTCCGTGCCGCCTGTCAGGCGGTTTGGCTGCACGGCGATGCGGCGCGACGCTGCCGACCGGCCTTTGTCGCGGATGATTTGCTTGACGCGCTGCCAGCGGCTATCGCCGCGCGATTGTGACCGATAGCAAGACAGACAGCGAAGCCGACAGCATCATCCGGATTGCCGCGCGCGGTGATGGCGTCACCTGCGACGGGCGGCATGTGCCCCTGGCAGCGCCGGGCGACCGGGTGCTGCCCGATGGAACTGTCGTCTTTGGTGTCCATCATGCGCAACCGCCCTGCACCCACTTTCCGGCCTGCGGGGGCTGCCAGCTCCAGCATCTGGACGAGGAAAGCTATGCCGATTTCGTGATCGCGCGGGTGGTCGGCGCATTGGCAGGTCAGGGCGTGACGGCGGCCGCGGTGCTGCCGCCGCACCTGTCTCCGCCGATGACGCGGCGGCGCGCATCGCTGCGCGCGGCAAGGGCGGGCAAGCGCGTGACGATCGGCTTCGCCGAGGAGGGCAGTCATCGCCTGATCGACCTTCAGATGTGCGCTGTGCTCGACCCCAGATTGTTTGCGCTGGTGGAACCTCTGCGATCCTTGCTGGCGCTGATCCTGCCGGACAAGCGGGCGGCGCATGTGAAGATGTCCCTGATCGATCAGGGCGTTGACCTGCTGCTGGAGGGCGTGCGGGTCGAGGGGCTGGCGGCGGACGAAGGGCTGGGCGATTTTGCCCGGATGCATGGATTGGCGCGGCTGACGATCGACGAGGGGGACGGGCCGCAGACACGCTGGGAGCCGGACGCGGCAACAATCAGCTTCGGCGGTGTGCCGGTGGCGTTTCCGCCTTTTTCATTCCTCCAGGCGACGCCAGACGGGGAGGCGGCCTTGACCGATGCAGTGCGCGCTGCTTTGCCGGCAACAGGCGCGGTCGCAGACCTGTTTTGCGGACTTGGCACCTTTGCTCTGGCTGCTGGCGAAGGGCGGCCCGTCTATGCGGGGGAGGCCGCGCGTGATGTGATTCTTCAGCTCAAGATGGCGGCGGGCCGGGCGCAACGGCGGCTGGCCGCCGATCATCGCGACCTGTTTCGGCGGCCATTGACACCCGAGGAGCTAAATCGCTTTGCCGCCGTCATTCTCGATCCCCCGCGCGCGGGTGCGCGGGAGCAGGTGTTGCAGTTGGCGCAGGCGGATGTGCCGACAATCGCCTATGTGTCCTGCAACCCTGCCAGCTTTGCGCGGGATGCGGCGCATCTGACGGCAGCGGGCTATCGGCTGGAAAGCGTCAGGCCGGTGGGCCAGTTCCGCTGGTCGACCCATGTCGAACTGGTCGGCATCTTCCGTAAATAGAGAAAGGCCCCGCTAGCATCTGCCAGCGGGGCCTTTTCTTGTCGCTTAGAGCGAAGAGCCGAGCTTCACCACATTCGCGCGCCTGCGGGGCAGCGAGTTTTCCGCGTAAAGGCTCGCCATCGGCTCATCCTCGACCTCGATCGTCGATTCCGAAGTAAAGCCGTTGAACCCGGTGCGCATGGCCGCGCCATAGGCGCCGAGCATACCGATTTCGATATAGTCGCCGGCCTTTACATCCGAAGGGAGCATGAAGGGGCCGACCATATGGTCCATATCGTCGCAGGTCGGGCCGTAAAAGGAAAAGCCCTCCAGCGATTCCAAGCTTGCTTCTTCGCGCAGCAGTTCGACCGGAAAGCGCCAGCCGATATGCGCCGCATCGAACAGCGCGCCATAGGCGCCGTCATTGATGTAGAGCTCATTGCTGCGGCGACGCTCGACGCGCACCACGACCGAGCTATATTCGGCCGACAGCGCGCGGCCGGGTTCGCACCACAGTTCCGCAGAATAGCTGATCGGCAGGCTTTCGAAACCGCGGTGGATGGCGTCGAAATAGCGCTCCAGCGACACAGGCTCCATGCCAGGATAAACCGAAGGGAAGCCGCCGCCTACGTCGATGATGTCGACCGTGACGGCCGCATCGACGATCGCCGCGCGTACGCGTTCGATGGCGTCGCTATAGGCCTGCGGGCTCATCGCCTGGCTACCGACATGGAAGCATATGCCGAGCGCATCGGCGGCCTGACGCGTGGCCATCAGCAGTTCGCGGGTTTCGCCCAGTTCAGCGCCGAATTTGGATGCCAGGCTGAGTTCGGCATGTTCCGACGACACGCGCAGGCGAACGCACAATTCCAGATCGGTCGCATGGCCAGTCGCGCGCATGATCTTGTCCAGCTCGTCGATCGTGTCGAGCGAGAAGGTGCGCACGCCATGAACATGATAGGCTTCGGCAATGGCTTCCTCTGCCTTGACGGGATGCATGAAGCACAGCTTCGCGCCATCCTGCCCGGCAAGCGCTTCGGCAACCAGACGCACCTCAGCGATCGAGGCCACGTCGAAATGCGTGATGCCCGATGCGAACAGAGTGCGGATCAGATCAGGAGACGGATTCGCCTTAACCGCATAAAGTGAGCGACCCGGAAACTTCTCGGCAAAGAAGCGGGCGGCCCGAGCAGCGGCTTCGGGGCGAATCAGCGTTACCGGTGCTGCCGGTTTGAGGGTGGTCGCTACCCCCAGCGCGCTAGGATGCTTGTGCAATTCAAGGGACCTCCAGTGTAGTCGTTGGCAGTAAAAAAGCTGCCTTGCGGTGGAAGTCCCATGGGGCAGCGGACGGCCGATATATGCGGCGGGCTCCCCTCTGTAAAGCATCGGTGGAAATTTTGTTGCGTGGCTTGCCGTCAGCCGTGCCTCAGGAGAGACGGGCCTTGAAATCAGCGTAGGAAAAGGACCGGATTTCCTTGAGTTCGTCCGTGTCGCTGTTCCAAAGCCAGATGGATGGCAGGGGCACGCCGTTGAAGGTGTTGGTCTTCACCATCGAATAATGGGCCTGATCCAGGAAGGCGATACGCGCGCCCGGCTCTGCGCCACCGGGGACTCGATAGTCGCCAATGATGTCCCCCGCCAGACAGGACGGGCCGCCGAGCCGGGTCACGGGACCGTTGCTGTCCTCATGCAACATGGCGGGGCGATAGGGCGCTTCGATCACGTCGGGCATGTGGCAGGTGGCGCTGATGTCGGTGATAGCGACGGGCATGCCATTGTCGATGACGTCCAGGATTTCGCCGACCAATATGCCCGCGTCCAGCGCCATCGCCTCTCCGGGTTCGATATAGAGATCGAGCCCGGTCTGCGCCTTGATGGTCTGAAGAAAGGCGACGAGGTCGTCGATCTGGTAGTCGGCGCGGGTAACATGGTGGCCGCCGCCAAAATTCAGCCATTTAAGATTGGCAACGTGGGGCATGACGCGCGATTCGATCGCTGCCCAGGTGCGCTGGAGCGGGAGGAAATCCTGTTCGCACAGATTGTGGATGTGGAGGCCATCCACGCCTTCCAGATGCTCCGGCCGCAACTGGTCGACCGGAAAGCCGAGCCGACTATGCGGCTGCGAGGGGTCATATTTGGGCACTTCGCCTTCGGCATGGAGCGGGTTCAGGCGCAGGCCGATGTCGAAGTTCACACCGTCCTTGCGTGCAGCGTCGATGACCGGCTGCAGGCGTGCGATCTGGCCGGGGCTGTTGAAGATGACATGATCGGAAATGCGCAGAATTTCGGCGAGATCATCGGGCTTGTAGGCGGCGCAATAGGTCGCGACCTCACCACGATATTCCTCTCGGCCGAGGCGCGCTTCATAGATGCCCGAGGCGCAGACGCCGTCAAGATATTCGCCGATGACGGGCCCGAGCGACCACATGGAAAAAGCCTTGAGCGCGCCCAGCACTTTGATGCCACCGCGATCACCAATGTCGCGCAGGATCGAAAGGTTGCGGCGGATCGCGGCCTCGTCCACCACAAAGGCGGGCGAGGGGACGCGATAGAGGTCGAAGCGGGCAAAGGCGGCGGGATCGCCGGCGCGGGTTTCCATAACAATAACTCCGTCACCCCAGCGGAGGCTGGGGTCTCAGGCGAGAGGGCACGGCGATGCCGCACGAGATCCCAGCCTTCGCCGGGATGACGATCCTGCGTGGGATCGTCAGAAGTCGAGCGGCGCGTCCAGTTCCTTCACCTGCCAGGGCAGGCCGTGCTTGTTCAGCATGTCCATGAAGGGATCGGGATCGAACTGTTCGATGTTGAACACGCCTTCTCCGCGCCAGGCGCCGGTCAGCATCATGGCCGCGCCGATCATCGCGGGCACGCCCGTCGTGTAGCTGACCGCCTGGTTGCCGGTTTCGGCATAGGCGTCCTCATGATCGCAGACATTATAGACGTAGACGGTCTTTTCCTGACCGTCCTTCTGACCCGTCGCGATGTCGCCAATGTTGGTCTTGCCCTTGGTGGTCGAGCCCAGGCTCGACGGTTCGGGCAGCACGGCCTTGAGAAACTGGAGCGGGATGATTTCCTGGCCATTATAGATGACCGGGTCGATCCGGGTCATGCCGACATTCTGGAGCACTTCGAGATGTTTGAGATACGCGTCTCCAAAGGTCATCCAGAAACGGATGCGCTTGATTTCGGGATAGTGGGTGGCAAGGCTTTCCAGTTCCTCATGATACATGAGGTACATGTTCTTCTCGCCGACCTGGTCGAAGTCGAAGACCTGTTTGTGGCTGAGCGCCGGGCCTTCGACCCATTCGCCATTGGCCCAGTGACGCGAGGGCGCGGTCACCTCGCGGATGTTGATCTCGGGATTGAAGTTGGTGGCAAAATGCTGGCCATGGTCGCCGCCATTGCAGTCCAATATGTCGAGCGTGTCGATCCGGTCGAGCAGATGCTTCTTGATGTAGCTGGCGAAGACGCTGGTGACGCCGGGGTCGAAGCCCGAACCCAGCAGCGCCATGATGCCGGCGTCCTTGAAGCGCTCCTGATAGGCCCACTGCCAGCTATATTCGAACTTGGCGGTGTCGCGCGGTTCGTAATTGGCGGTGTCGAGATAGTCGGTCCTGGTCGCGAGGCAGGCGTCCATGATCGCCAGATCCTGATAGGGCAGGGCCAGGTTCACGACGAGTTTTGGCTGGACCTTCTCAATGAGCGCGATCGTCTCGTCCACATTGTCGGCATCGACCTGCGCCACGTCGATGGTGACTCCAGTGCGCGCCTTCACCGATTCGGCGACCTTTTCGCAACTGACGATGCGGCGGCTGGCCAGCGTGATATGGCTGAATATGTCGCTGTTCATCGCCATCTTGTGGACCGCGACAGAACCGACGCCGCCCGCGCCGATGACCAGAACCTTGCTCAATTGTGTCTCCATATGCCTGCTGCGCGTGCCCGCGCGAAAGCGTCCATATAGGGTGCGGGCATGACAGCGCAAAGTCAGATGCGCCTGGGCGCGCCATCCGGCCTGTCCTTTGGGGCAGTCGCGCATCCTCCCGCCGGCTGGCGCGTAATATCAGCATCCTCGCATGACGGGGAGTGACAGAGGAAGGATGACGACATGAAAGTATCCACCCTAACGATCGCGCTGGCCGGCGCGTTGCTATCCGTCAGCGGCGGGGCAATGGCCCAGACAGCGACCAACCCCATGGTCGGGGGCGCGGCCATGTCGCCGACCAAAGATATCATCGACAACGCGGTCAATTCGAAAGATCACACCACGCTGGTTGCGGCGGTGAAAGCGGCTGGCCTTGTCGATACGCTGAAAGGCTCTGGTCCCTTCACCGTGTTCGCGCCGACCAATGCGGCCTTTG
>CEQG01127206.1_pt1 | contig 11387 bp, 14 predicted proteins | sample 350301 | NCBI WGS metagenome assembly CEQG01 (sample SAMEA2621242, study PRJEB7988) | marine metagenome | isolation source: saline water (ENVO:00002010), including | reverse complement strand
GGAATATCCGACCGAGGGTGATTGGCGAGCGTTCAAGCCGCCGATGACCGAGTGGGTGCGGGATGGCGATCCGGCAGATGTGGAGCGGCTGGCCAAGGACGAGGACGTGCCGTTCTGACGGCTCCAACAGATGTGGCGCATGTGGGGCGGGCGTGGTCAGAGGTGGCTGCGCCCGTTTCAGTGTCGGTGTGGTGTCGTACTGTCGGTGTCGCACCGTTTCAAATCGCACATACAAAACGCACGTTAATTCCCATGAATTTCCTTTTCTGAACGGTTTACGACTACAAAATATACCGACACTACCGACACTACCGACATCTTCGCTTTTGGATCAATAGGTTAGGCTGGTGTCGGTCGTTGGGCGTGCGACACTGATCGACACTGCGTGCGACACTGCGGGTTGTGACTGTCAGTGGGAACGATCCATCCGCCTGGTTCATCCCGCTATCTCCGTGCTGTCGTTGATCTCTGACCTTTTCGCTCGGTCTCGCGTCGAACGGTTGATAAACGATCAAGTGGTCTGAACATCCAAAGGCATTGCCTATCAATTGGTTGCTGTCTTGCGTCGGTCAATTCGATACGCGCTTCGATACACGGCACGGATTTAGGTGCAGAAACCGAGGCGCTTGGCCGCGTATTCAGGTGCAGGTCCGCATATCCTCGGTGACAAAGCCCGACCACCCCCTCCTGAGAGACAGACCCACCGGGCCCGCCCGTCAGACACATTTTTTCCAGAACCAACACCCTCCGACCTCCCCGTTTAAACACCACCGCTCTCCGACCGAACCCTCGCCCTGGAACACAACCGAAAAAATAAGGTGGAACCCCATCTCCACCTTAATCTTCGCGCACAACCCCACGTTGAGTTGATAACGTCATCTGTGGCCAGGACAGAGAGGTGGGCAGACCGTTGAAAAACCACCCTCACCTGCGCGCATCGGCCGTCCTGGCCTTGGGCTACCCCGCCCAAGCACAGGCCGATGCGCGCGCTTTGGAAAGGACACAACGATGCTCGAACTTCCCGGCACCCAGGTGCACTACACCTCGCTCAATGCGTCCATCGACGACGCCCACAAAGTCACCGTGAAATGGACAACGAACTCGTCCGCCTCGGAACTGATCATCCCGAACGCCCCGACCCTCGGCGACGACATCGCGACCCTCGCCACCGACCCGTACGCGGACGACATCTATCGCGACACCTACCACGTCCTCGCCCGCCAGGATGGGATCGAAGTGCGCCGCCCGTCCGCGGATCACGCCTCGTTTCTGATCCCGTTCCGGTACATCACCCAAGTCGTCGCCCAACTCGTCGCCTGATGGGTGTCGCCGCGCCCATACAGCGCGATCCGATTGCACGCCCGGAACAGCGCCTTGTCGCTGCTATCATATCGCGTGCGTGGTCTGACATGTGCGGCGCGTCGGACGACGATGCGTGGCCCGCGATCTCGTTCCTGACAGACAGGTTTGGGTCGCACGCCCGCTGGCGGAATGAGCTGCTCGACGGCATGGGCCTAGATGGCGATGTATTCGCGGAGCGTGTGCGCAGGTTCCTGGACGGCGATCTGCCCATGCCCACGGGCCTGATCGACCCGGATGCGCCCGTGACCCATGCCGGGATCAGGATGCGCACTGAGCGCGCCCGTCGTCGTTGGCAACACCTTAAAGATCGGTCGAACACAACCTGAGGTTGCATTATATTGATCCGAGCAACAGCGGTGCGTTGTGTCCCAAACCAATCAGGTCGGGCGCAGCCATCTCGGTTGCGCCCGATTTGGTTTGGAAAGGACACGACAATGGCAGATGACACGGCCATCGCTCTCCAGGCGCTGCTCAAGCAGATGCAGACGCTGACGGATAAGGTCGAAGCGCAAGACAAGCGGCTCGACGACCTGCACAAGTTCAACGGTCGCATTCTGGACGAGAAGAAAGACCTCGAACGCAAGCAGACCGCCCCAGCGGCAAAGCAGCCCGATCCCGCAGACCCCGCGACGGACGCAAAGATCAACCGCCTGGCCGAGGCGGGCCTATCGCGCGTCGGCAACGAGTGGCGGCGTGACGGGAAGCCCGCGCACATCATCACCCGCGAGCAGGCGCGCGACCCGAAGACGTATCAGATCGCGAAACTCGCGGCGGAAATGTCGGGGCAGACGATGCAGATCGAACGCGATGACGACGCAACCGACACGCATCGGCGCGAGCGTGGGGAAGTGGATACGTCGGCGCAAAAGGTGATCTTCGACCGCGACAACAATCGCGCCTACATGCGCCGCGACGTGATGGCGAAAGATCGGTCGCAATACCGGGCGCTACGCAACCAGAACATCATCGTGGAGTCGTTCGACACGCTGGACGACCTGCCGGAACACCTGCGGGGAAACCCGGATGGCTGACTTCCTCAACGACGACCGCGCCTGCCTGGATTGGGCCTACCGTGTCGTGATCGGGCATGGAGCCGAGAACGATGTCTATGTGACGCGGGCGGGCGCAATCGTGGACGACGGCGCGCCCTCTAGCCTCGATCCGTCAGGCTGCGCGTTCGACGCGACCGTGGTCACGCTTGCGCAGATGATGAAGTTCCACCTGCGCGGCGTCGGGTTTGGTGAGTTGCGCAACGACCTCGTGGCGAGCGGCGTCGGGGAACAATTCGCAAATCGCGTTCATGATCATCTGGTCGATGTCTCCGTTGAGGAATGGGATCGGCTGCGGGAACGCGTCCGATGGTACGCCGACGATAATCGGATGCCGATTTTCCGCTCAAGCACAGTATCGGGATAGACCCAACATGGCTGGAAACAAGGGATCGGGACGGCGGCACACGCTCGACCAGCGCGCGGACAAGGAGCAAATCCTGCGCGACCTCGTGCTGCAAAATCGCACGCAGCCCGAGATCGCGAAAGCGTGCGGCGTGAACCCGGCGACCGTCTGGCGATGGAAGTCGGAAATCCCGGAAGAGAAGCGGCTGCAAATCATCGCGGACGCACGACGCGAGGCCGTCGAGAACGACGCCCAGGAGGTGAACGAGGAACGGCTCGATATTGCCCGCTCCTATGACCGTCTCGCGAAGCGGGTCGAGAAGATCATCGAGAAGTTCGAGGACACGGACGAGGACGCGTTCACGCTTGTGGCGGTCGAGCATCTGCGAAAGGTGCTGAAAGACATCGCGACGATGCACGGGAAGATGGGCAACGTCACCGTGGACATCAAGCTGTCGGAATCTGCGGAATGGATCGCGCTCAAGCAAATCATCCAGGCCGTTTGCGACGAGGTGCCCGAGGCCCGCGAGCCGTTCTTGCGGCACATGCGCCACCATGTCCTTTCCGTCACGAAGCAGGAAGGCGGTCCGCTATGACCTTTCGCGAGTTTGAGGGATGGGAGGAATACGGACGCCGGCTTGCCGCCGCCACCGCTGCCGGATCGCCCGAATGGGTGCGTCTGCCGCAGACCGAGGCCGTCATGCGGGCAGAGGGTGGGAACCTCTATTTCACGGGTCGCCCGTGCAAACGCGGCCATGTATCGCCGCGCGGTGCGAACCGCGAGTGCACCAAATGCAACCTTCACAATCAGCGCGCATTCTGGGCGAGGCAGAAGAATGCCGTTTGACGCGCTGATCCCGTGGGCCGAGACCCTCGAACGTGAACTCGATCCCGTCGCCCGTCTGCGCCACTGGATGGGGCACGAACCGGACCCTTGGCAGGTGGAAGCGTTCCTGTCGCGGTCGCCCGAGATCGCGATGCGGGTCGGGCGGCAGTCGGGCAAGACGTCCGTCCTCGCGTCGCGGGCAGTCGAGGAATTGCACAAGCCGGGATCGCTCACGCTCTGCATCGCACCAGCAGAGCGGCAGGCGAAGATCATCGCCCGCGAGATCGGGCTGCAATTGCGCAAGACCGACCTCCACATCACGCGCCCGACCATGACGGAGCTTGAGATGTCCAACGACGCCCGCGTGATCGCGCTGCCGTCCACCTCGGACACCATTCGCGGGTTTCCTTCGGTGTCGCTGCTGATCATCGACGAGTGCGCCTTCTTGAAGTCGAATGACGACGACGACGAGAAAGTGCGGGGCGAAACGCTGATCGCCTCGATCCTGCCCGCCGTCACGGAAACGGGGCAGGTGATTTTCTCGTCCACGCCAGCCGGGAAGAACAACTACTTCGCGAAGCTCTTTCTGGACGCGAAACCGGGTGACGACGTGCACCGGATCGTCGTCAAGGGCACGGATATCCCGAGGCTCGCGAAGAAGGTCGAACGGATGCGGCGCGCCCTGTCGCCGACGAAATTTCGCCAGGAGATCGAGGTGGAAATGCTGGCTGACGGTCAGGCGTATTTCGATCTCGACATGATCGAGAACGCGACAAATGAGAAGGAGCGCGCTGTATGGCCGAGAATGTAGAACTGGACCTCGTGTTCAAGCCGAACGGGCAAGTAGTTAACGAAACAGGTCAGGATCCGGCGATCCCGCGTGTGACGGGATACCAGCGGTATCTGATTTCCGCCGACCTCGGGCAGGCGAACGACTATTCGGCGGTGGTCGTGCTCAAGGATCAGGCCCTGCCCATCGTGGACGACGGCAAAATCATCGTTGGGCCGCGCGAGCGGACAGTCGTTTTCGCGGATCGGTTTCGGGGAGTCAGCTACGTCGATGTGGTCGACTACCTCGTGCGCATCAAGAACGCCGCGCCATTCGGAGGCAAGTCGGACCTCGTGATCGACGGCACGTCCATCGGTCGCGTCGTGTCGGACATGCTGATCGAGCAGAACGTATCCCACAACGCCATCACGATGGTCGGAGGGCAGGATTGGCAGAAATCGCCTCACGGCGGCGGGCGCTACTACAACGTGGGCAAGACGCTGCTCGTCGAGACGCTCGCCGTGCTGTTCGCGTCCGGGGACATTCGGTTCGCGCCCGACTGCCCGCTGCGCGACGAGATCGAAGCGGACCTTGCCTCGTTCCAGGTGGAAACGTCGAAGGCCGGGAACCAGATCATCACGCAGCAGCGCACGTCGCACGGGCACGGCGACTTGGGCATTGCGCTCGTCCTCGGCGGGTTCGCGTCGCAGTATATCCGCCCGCGTCACATGATAGCCCAGTCGGAGCTGCGGGGTTGGTACTAGGTAGTGTCGTCGGGGTGTGAACGTAGGAAATGTGGGCGTTGCTGCTCCATGCCTGCTAGTCGGGCGCGGCGCATGGCCAAATAGGCGCGCTTCACCGCATCGTACTCACCAGCGTCGAGTTCCTTCTTCTCGACGTAGGCCCACAGCGCATCTTCGACACTATCGCCTTCGTTTAGCCGCCGGTCCTGCACCCAATCAAAGACGCGGGCGTAATCGTGCTTCGATTTGGTTCCGAGCGGTTTGATGGACTTGGGCCGGATCACGGGCGTTTCGAGATGGTTCGTCAGGGCGATCTCGTCATGCTCATGCGGATCGAATTCTTCGACCGCTGAACAAAGGCTCTGGAAATAGGCGCGCGCACCACTAGGGAGGTCTTCCAGCTTCGAAGCGAGAATCACCCACGCCGTGTAGGCGTCAACTTCTTCCTCACCTGTCAAGTGAGCGAAGTATTCTTTTGCCTCACCAGTAATCGAATCCGCGCCTCGCTAAGTCTCGGTTGTGCCAGCATCAATGAGGATGTTGGCGGTTTGAAGGCGATACCCAAGGAGTTTACGCCAATGACAAAGACTACTGACCCCAACGTGGTGATGGGTGGCCGCGCGATGCAGATCGTCGCGGACAATCATCCCGAACGCTTCACCTATGAGAACGGACATCTGTTCCTCGACGGATCGTTCGTCGGCGACGCGCTGACGAATGCGCTGCGGCCCGATACGCTGCTGACGCTCATTCGCCGCCCCAAGGCGCAGGAACCCATGACCGATAAGCGCGCGCTCCAGGAGATGGAAGCGGCGAAGGTCATTATCGACCGCCACCACGATGCAGGCTGGCTGCTCGGCTACCACCACGAGGACATGGAAGGCTTCGTCTATCGCTATGCCGATGGCCGCTACGAGGAACGCGCAAGGATCGCGCGCGAAGAAACGGAGGATGCAGCATGAGCGTCCTGGAGAAACTCCCGACCCGTTCGACCGCTATCCTCGTCCCGCAGACCGAACTCGAATCCATGCTGGAACATGAGATCGCGACGCGGTGCCATCGGAAGGTGACGAAGCGCCTCGCGCTGCAACTCGCGCAGGCCGTCCTCCAAGATGACCATGACGGCATGTTCTTCGCGCAGAAACTGGCCGAGCGCCTCCAAGTGCGCCTGCGCAAAGAGGTCGCGCTGAAAGAAATCTACATCGACCGACCTGTCCGGCGGTAGACAGCCATATCAATGGGCGGCTACAGACGTGGCCGCCCATTGACTACATCTAGCGGTTTCTGGTCAAGTGACGCCCAAGAAGAGGGCACATTCTTGGCAGAAGAACGATTCCACATAGCCGAATGGTACGGGCACGACTTTCACAGAATGGGCGACTGGGATCGCGTGCGCCACGCGCAGCACAAAGTTGGCGGCGCGACCATGTCGAAAGCGGAAATTGATCGTCTCGCCACGCTAGAAGACAAGGCCGTATCGGGCGAGTTGTCTCCAAGTGAGGGTGACCGTCTGACGGTGCTGCGCGACAAGCTCGTGCGGCAGCAGGCCGAGGAACTGCCTTGCCCTTTCCGCACCGACACGCCCCACGCAACCTGCACAAAGCCCGGTGGCGTCTGTTCCATCCGTGTCTATCGGGAAGATGAGGGCCGTGTTGAACCGATCTCAGGCGAACGCGGTCGATTGCGCGCGCTGTGCCCGTGGCGCTTCCATCAGGACGGAACAGCCTTCTCTGAAGTCGGTAGGCGCCTATTGAATGACCCAGACCCGATCAAAGCCGGAGAAGTTGGATTCTTGGAATCGAGCGGAAACCTCGATAGCGATCCCGGTGAAGACGTTGGGCGTATAGACATGATCCTTGTCAAATCGAACGGCGTTGAAGGCGCGCCGATGGATTGGGTCGCGGTCGAGGTGCAAGCCGTCTATTTTTCGGGCAAGAAGATGTCCATTGAGTTCGATCACTTGCTCAAGACCCAGGGCCGCATTTCTATGGCGCGCGAGAAGCGACGCCCTGACTACCGTTCGAGCGGAGTTAAGCGGCTGATGCCGCAACTACAGACAAAGGTGCCTACGTTGCGCCGTTGGGGCAAGAAGATGGCCGTGATCGTCGATGCGCCGTTCTTCTATTCCATGGGTGAGATGGCGCGTGAACGGGACGTGTCCAACGCGGACATCATCTGGTTCTTGGTCGACTTCTTCGAAGACCCCAACGGCAGCGGATTCAAGCTGGAAATCATTGAAGAAGTCTACACCACCCTCGAAAGCGCTACCCTTGGACTGACGGGCGGAACGCCCTTGTCACAGGGCGAGTTCGAGGCACGGATCAGGGCGAAGACGGATGGATAACCGTTGCCCGGTTTACGCTTTGTTGTTACAAATGGTACAAAATGAGAACAAGCGAGACGGGCGGACATCATGGCACACACAGCGATAGACCTATTCTGTGGCGCGGGCGGGTTGTCCGCGGGGCTCGAGATGGCAGGTTTCACCGTGCTTGCTGGCAACGACTTGTTCGAAGCTGCGGGCAAGACGTTCGAAGCGACGCACCCTCATGCAAAGTTCATTTCGGGCCCAATCGAAGAGTTGACCATCGACCACCTGCTGGATGTGACAGGCCTCAAGCCGGGTGAATTGACAGTCCTCGCTGGCGGTCCTCCCTGCCAGGCCTATTCCGTCTATAACCATCAGCGCGGTATGCACGATTCCCGCGCGACGCTGTTCCGCGAATACTTGCGGATCGTGGATGGTCTGCGCCCGGAATGGATCGTCATGGAAAACGTCACGGGCATCTACTCAATCGGCGGCGGTGAGGCGGTTGCGGCCATCAAGGAAGAACTGGCCGCCATCGGCTACGACGTTAAAGAGGCGGTGTTGCGGGCCGAGGATTTCGGTGTACCGCAAGAGCGGCGTCGCGTCGTGTTTATTGGCAACCGTATAGGCACACCTATTTCGCATCCAGAGCCGACACACGGCCCTGGGAGGGCGTTTCCGTTCACGACCATCAAAGACGCGATTGGCGACCTGCCGCCGCTCGGTAACGGCGAGGATCGCGGGCGCGTTGCCTATAAAGGCGGTGAGGCGACACCCTACCAGCGGCTTTTGCGGGGTAATGCGACGACCGTTGCCAACCATGCCGCTCCCCGTCTTGGCAAGGTGAACATGGATCGCCTGCCGCACATCCCGCCCGGTGGCAGTTGGCGAGACATTCCGTTCGATTTGTTGCCTGCGGGAATGAAGCGCGCAAAGCGGTCCGACCACACCAAGCGATATGGGCGCATGACTTGGGACGGTCTGTCATGCACCGTCCTGACCAAGTGCGATATCCATTGGGGCGCATACATTCATCCTGATCAGGATAGAGCGATTTCTGTCAGGGAAGCGGCGCGCTTACAGGCTTTTCCGGATTGGTTCGAGTTTACAGGCTCGCGCACGGATCAGTATGTGCAGGTCGGGAACGCGGTGCCACCCTTGCTTGGCAAGGCGATAGGCGATCACCTGAAGGCTCTGATCGAGACACGCTCACAGAAAGCCGCATAGCTCGAACTATCGCCAATCTATCGTTGCGACCGGACTGAGGCGGTGAACCCTACAGTGGGGTAATCTTTGGGCCTGCATCCCTTTTGACCACTTCCACGGCTTCTGGAGCTTCCGCATTGGGCGGATCAGACCGGATCGCCAAACTAGCGGCCTCTAGTTCAGCGTTGTATGCACGCCGGAGAACAATCGGTCGTTCAGCCTTGATCGCTTTACCTGACGCCAAAAACTCAAAACGACCTAAGTTCGGAATCAGCCTTGTATGCTGCGAACTGTAGACGCTCTCTAGGAAGTTCAGGCTGGTTTGGTCAATTAGAGCATGGGTCAAAAAAGTGTTGCACTGCGAAAGGATCGTTTTGCTCACTAGTGCGGTTCTTTGCGTGATGACCAGCAAGCCAACTCCGTATTTTCGTCCTTGCAGCGCGATCTGGCCAATGCGCTCGACAACCCATTTAGTTTCGCCGTCAAATCCGCTTCCGTAGGCTTCTGGAACGATGGTATGAGCTTCCTCTAGACAGATTAAGACCTTCCTTTCTCTGCGATGATTTCGAGCCCATTCCATGATGGCTGACAAATAGATTTCAGTTAGTCTTAGGCCTGCTTTAGAGTTCGATATCTCAGCAAGTTCGAACACAGCAACATTGCTATCGGGATCATTAAGAAAACCCTCAATTACGGTCTTGGTTTCGTTTCTGATTTCGTTCAGTAGCGCTTTTAGCTTTGATTTCTCGTCCCCGGCTTTGAAGCCGTAAGCGTCAATTGTCGCAAGAAGACCTTCGACTGCCGTCGCTTTCTTTGGATCAGGATTTGGGAAGATTGGGTTCTTGTCAGCGAGACGAACTCGGTAGTCTCCTGTGAAGTCAACACAGAACACTTTCACGTCGCTGTCTGCCGCGTGCCTTACGATGTCCAATGCAACTTCAGTCTTCCCTGTACCCGTGACTCCAAGAATTGCGGTATGATACTCGATCAAGTCATCCAGGCGAGCAATTGCATCTACGTTCGTCGACGGCACTCTACCAATTGTTATTTCGCGGTCGTTGATCACGGGCGGATCGAACTGCCTGCTGCCCGCCGAGAATAATGGAGTATTCATGGAGGGCAGCCATCCGTACTTGGTAAATCCTTCCACGGCTGAATACACACCAAGTTGTGCCGCGCGAACGATGTGCGTTCCTCTTGGGTTCTGGTCGAAACTTTCTTCGCGGGTCTCAGCGCCTACAATTTGGTAGAAAACATCTTGCCCTTCGACTCTGGCGAAGACCACGTCACCTTCTCTTAGGCCGGAGCGACTTGAAACTTCGAAGCTCAGCATACCGATAGAGGAGTCCTCGACGACAAACCCGACAAGTCGGCTGTCTTTTGCGCCGCTAAGCTCCTCGAGAAAGTCGTTGGTTTTCTCCTCGTCGTGACTGGCGCAGACCATTCCAACCGGCAACTGAATTGGCTCAGCAAGTGTCGCAACGCATAGTGCTGTACCTACAACTTCGGCTCCTTGGGTTTGGGAAAACAAGGATACTAGAAATCGTTGCGACCCGTCTGGAAGGCTCGCGGTATACAATCGATTTGGTTTCCAGACGCCGACAGAGTTGAGTTTGACCCGAACTATGTCTGGATGATCAACACGAGCGATAGTGCCCACAGTAGGCTTGCTTGCGACTTCAGCTTTGTCATCCGAAAGCTGCCTTGCGGCTGTCAGAAGGCGTTCAACTGGCTTCCCGACTACTATCAAGATCCAATAGAGTATCAGCCAACTCATCCTCTCGAACGAGGTTTGATAGAACGCGATGATGCTAATTACGGCAGGGGCCGAAAAAAGGATTTCACCACGTCCAAAGACACCCGTAGCCTTAAAGGCGAACCGACCCGCAGGTGAACGGTTGTCTTTGTCATGCAAGACCAAGGCGACAACAGCAAAGAAAAGCACGAAGCAAGAAAAAAAAACGGCTCCCCATCGAACTTGATCAAGCTGGGGCCCGAACAATGGCACGGTTGTTAGGTCAATGGTGGTCAACACCAGTATCGCGCCGACGGCGCTGATAATCGCATCTCTTGGCGGCACGAACCACGGTGCGGACAAAAGCGAGAGGAACCATAGTGAGACAGCGCTGATGAGCCAGACGGACTCGAGGCCACCCGTCGGCAACCATTGGCCGGTCGTCAGCCTAAAAACGATGTATGCAACAATGGCGTTGATGGTAAGGGCGAAGAACCGTTCCTTGATAGATGGATAAGTCACAGAAGCCCTCTCAATTCGCCACTTGAGAAGAGGATAGTGGCTTAGCTGTCCTGGATAAAGCGTGCGCGGTCAGACGGCGATAGAAATTTGGCTTTGTATCAAGAACGTATCAAAACGGCAAACGGGCGAACCCGAAGGCTCGCCCGTTTTGCTTGTAAACCAAGAGGTTAGTTGGCTCCGGCGGTAGGGATCGAACCTACGACCAATTGATTAACAGTCAACTGCTCTACCGCTGAGCTACGCCGGAACACCGGGGGCGATATAGCAACACTGGCTGGCCCCGTCCAGAGGCTTTTCCAAAGAAAGTGTGACAATCGTCAACGGCGCGAAAAGCGGCTTTCGCTTCCCGGAGCTCCATCAGGGCCGACCAGATTTCTTTCTGTAAGATCAAGGAGATGCGCTAGGACGTTGCGGGCCGCGGCAGGCAGGAGGGCGGGGGCGGTGTCGGTGTAGATCCGCGCGGCGAGTTCTGCCGGAGTGGCCGGACCGTGGGTCAGCGCCTGAAGGATCTGCGCCTCTCGG
>CEQG01276063.1_pt1 | contig 11392 bp, 7 predicted proteins | sample 350301 | NCBI WGS metagenome assembly CEQG01 (sample SAMEA2621242, study PRJEB7988) | marine metagenome | isolation source: saline water (ENVO:00002010), including | reverse complement strand
AAGATACCCCATATGGCAGGTTTAGTTCTGGTATGGCGCGTATGATGCTCATACGTCTTTACCTGCATGAAAAAAGATGGACAGAGGTGGAGCAACAGGCAGATTTGATCATGAACATGAACTATTATGAGCTGGACCCAGATTATCTAAGCCTATTTAGTACCGAAGCACCCGTGGACAGCAAGGAAATTATATGGTCCATTCCTGCAGACTATGCAGGCACAGTTGAAAATCAATGGCAATTAATGGCATTGCCAAATAATTTTCCAGAGCGTGGTGGATATGGAACCATCCAGAGTTCATGGCAGTTTTACGATTCTTTTGAAGATGATGATGTACGTAAAACGTATCTAATTGCTGAATACACGGGTTCTGATGGCGTAACCTACAACAGGGATAACCCGGGAGCTATAATGCAGCTGGGGCCCATACCATTAAAAATAGACGCAGATGCTGATAGAACCGCGGCATTGACCACTGTTGATATTGTTATGTACCGTTATGCAGATGTTATCCTTTCAAAGGCAGAAGCTATCGCTAATGAGCAGGGCGCTCCCACCCAGGAGGCAGTTGACCTTGTCAATGAAGTTCGGGATAGGGCAGGAATATCAGAGGTTGCCCTCACGGATTACACCGGCCTGGATAGTTTCAATGACTTGATCCTTGAAGAAAGATCTCATGAATATTGGTGTGAAAATGGTCAGTACAGAGCAGATTTAATACGCCATGGCAAGTATGTGGAACATGCAAACGAACTTAATGGTACTGCTAGTCAGAGCGCCGAATATAAAGAATTGTTCCCATTTTCACTGGCCAGGATAAGTGAAGGAAAAGGTGAATTCTTACAAAACCCAGGATATAACTAGACATGAACATGACAAGAAGTTTCTTAGCATTTTTTATCTCTGTATTACTAGCATCCAGTTGTGATAAACAGGATGATCCTGATACTGTCGGTACAGGTACAGATGATGATACGTTAAGTACCGTAGCGTATGAAGAATCACGGGATGTGATTTTAAACCCAGAGCGTGGGTTTATGCATACATGGGCAGTACAATCAGGAGGGGAACCGGTGAGCACTGCACAATTGCAGGCCTTGAAAAGCGAAGATGTATCCATCATCTTAAGGATATACTACCTCAAGGATTTTAAAAATAGCGCTTTAAGCGAAAATCAATTGACCTTGATCAAGACAGATTTTGAGAGATTTAGACAAGCCGGTATAAAATGCGTGCTCAGGTTTGCCTATACAGACTCCATGAGCGATCCAGACGCACCGCTGGATGTTGTAGAAAACCATATTGATCAACTAAGCCCCATTGTGAGCGAAAATGCTGATATTATTGCATTTGTCCAAGCTGGGTTTATAGGGGCATGGGGAGAATGGCATTCATCGAGCAATGATCTTACAACCTTGACAAACAAGAAAATCATCCTCGAAAAATTATTGAGCGCATTTCCCCCCAATGTAAAGATACAGGTGAGGACACCGGGATATAAAAAGGAAATTTTTGGCGAAAGCCAGCCCATGGACGCCACAACAGGGTACGGTAACTCAAACATTGCCCGTGTGGGCTTTCACAATGATTGCTTCATGGCCAGCATTGATGACTATGGGACTTACCAGGATGTGGCGGCTGATAAGCAATACATAAGCCAGGAAGCACTCTATGTGCCCACGGGTGGAGAAACCTGTCCACCTTCAGGTATTCCCATTGCCAGCTGTACCACTGCTGAAAATGAAATGGAACTCTTGAAATGGACATACCTTAACCTGGATTATTACGGGCCGGTCCTTAATGAATGGAGGTTGAATTCTTGTTTTGAAAATTTTCAAAAACGTTTGGGATACCGCATAGTGATGGAAGAGTCTGTAGTTCCCAAGGCACTTGTGGGGCCTTCTTTTGATTTTAAAATAAAACTGGGCAATGTGGGTTTTGCCCCTGTCTATATCAATAAGAACACATTTTTAGTACTTAAATCCACGACAGGAACCGAAACTAAAATTGCACTTGACCTGGATGTCAGGAAGATTGCACCGGGCAGTACGTATGAATATGCAACTTCGGTAAATGTGGTATCCCTGGCTTCTGGAGAATATTCTCTTTTTCTTGATATTCAAGATGAACAGCCTACACTTGCTGATAGGACAGATTATAAAGTAAGATTAGCCAATAATAGTACATGGGAGAGTACAACGGGATACAACAATCTCATGCAAACCATAAAAATAGAATAACAGTAGCACTAAAAACTTTAATTATGAACAAGGTACTTTACTTAGGATTAGCACTTATGTCATTGCTGGTTTTATATAGTTGCAGCAGCGACGATTCTAGCTCTGGCCCCATGCCAGTGGCAGACTTTACCTTTACTAATGACGGTAGCACGTTTACATTTACTAATCTCTCAGAAAACGGAACGGAGTATAGGTGGGATTTTGGAGACCTTGATTTTTATTCCTATGATGAAAGCCCCGTCCATACCTACAATATAGGTGGAAGCTTGAAGGTTTCTCTTACAGTAACTAATGAATCTGGTCAAGAGGCATACGTTGTTAAAACAATAGAAGCCCCAGAAATTATTATAGTAAATATTGAAGTCGATGGTGATTTTGAAGACTGGCAAGATGTAGATTATGCTTATGAAAGCCCTTCGAGTACGGGATCAATGCAAAAAATAAAGATATGGACAGGTGGAGCCAATGTCAATGTTTACCTTGAAGGTAATGACATGATGAACATGCAACTTGTGGATATGTTCATAAACTCTGATGGTGACACATCAACAGGTTTCCTGCATGGTGAATGGCCAGATGGTTCTGGAGCAGATTGGTTGTTTGAAGGACCACTTGTAAGTAATGGCTGGGGGTCGTTTTATGATCATATTGATCCTAATGGTAGCTGGGGCTGGGCAGCACTTGCCGGTTCTGGAGCAAACATTAAAGTATCAAGCATAGTACAGGTTGAAACGGGGGTAAAAGCTGTGGAATTCAGCATCCCTAAGGCTGTACTGGGTGAGTTGGGCGATACCATAGGATTTGCATTTACTGAGTTGACCGAGGGCTGGGCACTTGTGGCAAATTTTCCAGATTCGACAGCGTTTGTGACAGTTGACCTCTAATCATAATATAGAATATGGTAAAGGCCAGTCAAAGACTAGATTCAATTGATGCCCTTAGGGGGTTTGATATGTTGATGATCATCTTTGCAGATAGGTTTTTTTATTATTTGCATGAAGCTGCAAATACTGATTTCACGGGTTTCCTTGCAGAGCAATTTGAGCATCCAGACTGGTTTGGTTTTCATATTTATGATGTCATCATGCCCTTGTTCCTCTTCTTGGTCGGGGTAGTGATCCCTTTTTCTTTAAGTAGTAGGTTGAAGTCTGATGAGGCCGGTAGACCATTGCTTTATTATCATATTTTTAGACGTTTCCTCATCCTTTTTTTACTAGGGTGGATTGTACAGGGTAATCTATTGGCACTGGATATTGGTCAGTTTAAGGTTTTTAGCAATACCCTGCAGTCTATTGCAGTGGGGTATGTAGTTTCTTGTCTTGCCTTTATACATTTAAAGAAGGCCCATCGCTATTATTTATTTGGCTTTTGCCTGCTCGCTTATTTTTTGATACTTCAGTTCTGGCCCGTGCCTAATTATGGTGCGGGAGACTTGATGCCAGACCGAAACATTGCGCTATATGTAGATCATATGGTTTTTGGCAGGTTTGATGATGGGTATCAATACACGTGGTTCTTGAGTAGCCTGGGCTTTATAGCCACAACGCTTTCAGGCTTGTTTGCCGGAGAAATGCTCAGGAGTAAAATGCCCCAAATCAAGATTTGTCATGGCCTTTTGCTTATGGGACTTATATTATTGGTCACAGGTGGATTATTACATCTTGTTCAACCCTTTATTAAAAAAATATGGACACCATCCTTCGTATTGGTAAGTTCAGGCGTATGTTTTGGGTTGCTGGGCTTATTTTACTGGGTCATAGATATTAAACAAATCAAAGGCTGGATAGTCCCTTTTAAGATTATAGGAGCTAATGCAATTGTTGCGTACGTACTTTCTCACGTGATAAGTTTTTCATCCATTGCAGGCGAGGTACTTTTTGGCACAGAACAGTTTTTGGGCAAGTATTATGAGGTTATCCTATCCATTGGCGGATTTTTGATACTTTACCTCCTGTTATGGTTTCTTTATAAGACCAGGACATTTATAAAGATTTAATTTTTTAAGAAAAATATGTTTTGGCTGTAGCCAAAAAAATAAAAGTTGAATAACTCAACAGAAAGACGATTTACAATAAAGTGGGCTCGCGAGCATTTATCATCACCTCAAAAAAACAATAATAAATTTAAGCGCTAAATTAAATACAGAATCATGTCAACGAGAAGAAAATTTATCAAGGAATCAGCAATAGTGGGTACTGGTATTTCACTAGCTCCCAGTATGGTATTTCCTTTTAATTCTAGGCCAGCGGTAGATAAGCTGAAGATTGCCTTTATAGGGGTGGGGCTCAGGGGCACCAACCACCTTAACAATGCAATACACCGCAAAGATACAGAGATTACGGCTATTTGCGATATTGATCAGAACAGGATTGACATTGCCCTGGATTTAATTAAAAAAGATGGTCGTAAAAAACCATTGGTCTTTGGCAAGAATGAAGATGATTACCTTAACCTGCTGGAATCACCAGAAGTTGATGCAGTTGTAATCGCCACACCCTGGTTATGGCACACCAAGATGACCGTGGCAGCCATGAAGGCTGGCGTGTATGCTGGTGTTGAGGTATCGGCCTCACAGACCATAGAAGAATGCTGGGACCTTGTAAACACACATGAAGCCACGGGTACACACATGATGTTCCTGGAAAATGTAAACTTTCGTAGGGATATCATGGCGGTACTCAACATGGTACGTCAAAACGTTTTTGGAGAACTGCTTCATTTTAGATGTGGTTATCAGCATGATTTGAGAGAAGTAAAGTTCAATGACGGTAAGCAGCCGTATGGAGGTGGGGTCGAATTTGGAGAAAAAGGACTTTCTGAAGCCCACTGGCGTACCAAGCATTCCGTTTACCGCAATGGAGATACCTATCCCACACATGGAGTAGGGCCCATAGCCGCTATGTGCGACATCAACCGTGGTAACCGTTTTGTGAGCATGACCTCAAGTGCCACCAAGGCGGCGGGACTCCACAAATATGTAGTTGACCATGGAGGTGTGGACCACCCCAATGCCAAGGTAAAGTTCAAGCAGGGGGATATAATCACCTCTACCGTAGAAACCGCCTTGGGAGAGACCATCATCATCACACATGATACAAACTCTCCACGCCCTTATTCTTTAGGTTTCCGTGTACAAGGCACTGAGGGGCTTTGGGAAAAAGATGGAGATAGGATCTATATTGAAGGAAAAGCCGAAAAACCACATCGTTGGGATGATGCTGCTCCTTGGTTAAACAAATATGACCACCCCATCTGGAAAAAATATGGAGAAGAGGCCACGGGGGCCGGGCATGGCGGTATGGATTATTTTGTGATGAAGGCCTTTGTAGAATCAGCCCTTGAAAATATTGCCCCTCCCATAGATGCTTATGATGGTGCTGCCTGGAGTGCGATCACACCTCTCTCAGAAGCATCTATCGAGAACAATGGTGAACCACAGGATTTTCCTGACTTTACCCGTGGACAATGGGTAGAGAGAAAACCCTACAACTGGATGAAGGATGAATATAAAAAATAGGATTTTGTAACAGCTTGGTAAAACCCCGCCCTCTAGCGGGGTTTTTTATGCATTAAAAAGAAGTTTCTGCCTCCTTTAAATTATCTTTAGAATCCTGGGATAGATTTGTTCTTTTAGCCTTTATATATGAAATACCTTATTGCAGAAGATGAGAAGGAACTACAGGAGTCCATCGCTACATACCTGGGCCAGGAGGCAAATGTGTGCGAGACCGCATCAGACTATTGGGAAGCCTCTGAAAAACTGGAAATGTATGAATATGATGTGGTCATCCTGGATGTAAACCTCATTACCGGTAATGGTCTTGAATTGCTTGCAAAGCTCAAAGAGCAGCATAAAAAGAGCGGTGTCATCATTATATCGGCTAACAGTTCACTTGAAGATAAGCTCAAGGGCCTTGACCTGGGGGCAGATGATTATATCACAAAGCCCTTTCACCTGGCAGAACTCAACTCACGCATCAAGGCGGTACTGCGCCGGGGCCAGTTTGGTGGCGAAGACTCCATTACCTTTCATGAAATCACCCTGGATACACTGGCAAGAAGTGCCTATGTAAACGGTAAACCCATCACGCTTACGCGAAAAGAATATGACCTGCTCCTCTTTTTTATCACAAACCAGGGCAGGGTACTATCAAAAGCAACCATCGCAGAGCACCTATGGGGAGATGACAGTGACCTCCTGGACAGTTTTGATTTTATCTACGTACACATCAACAACCTGAGAAAAAAGCTTACTAAAGAAGGCGCAAAATATATCCAGACCGCTTATGGTAGCGGCTATAAATTCATCGCAGATTAAAACAAACAACCATCACCGGACAAGACTATTAAGGAAAGCCTCAAAAACCTTCCTGTTAACTGCACTTGTGTTGATGACCCTATCAGCCGCCGCCCTGTATTTTTATACCAAGGACCTCTTGCGCCGCGAGATTGAAGAAGAACTGTATTCAAACAAGGACCGTGTAGAGAATTTATTGGCAAAAGACCAAGAGATAAGGGGCATACCACCCATTATGGAGATAGAAAAGGTGAACAGGGAGGAGGCAGAAATACTCAAGGACACCTTGCTCTATGACCCACTTCAGGACGAGATAGAACTCTTCAGGCAGCTCTCGGGCACGCATACCATTGCCGGAAAACACTATAGGGTCACGGTACGCGCAATGATCATTGAATCTGAAGATATCCTTTTTGCCATTGTTTTTACCTTTATCATTGTCCTTTTTCTCGCCTTTATCTTCCTGTTCTATCTCAACAAGTCAAGAAATGAAAAGCTTTGGAAGCCCTTTTTTGTAAATCTCGATAAGCTCAAGGGTTTTTCACTTAAATCCAATGATGCACTAAGCTTTGAAGACTCTGACGTACTTGAATTTCATGAACTCAACCGGGAGATGACCAGCCTGACGGCAAAAATTCAAACAGATTATAGAAACTTAAAGCAGTTTACAGAAGATGTATCCCACGAGATGCAGACCCCGCTGGCCATTATGCAGGTGAAAATCGATACCATTATCAATGATGCTAAAATCACCAAAAAACAGTTTGAGTCCCTTTCTTCCTTACAGACTGATATCTCGAGGTTAAAGCAGCTCAATAAAAAACTTATCCTTCTGGCAAAGATTGAGAACAATCAATTTTCAGGGGCTGAATTGATCAGCATAAATTCAATATTAAAGGAGTCAATCTCAAACTTCCGGGAGCTTGCCCCGGTTGAGATTGAATTCAGGGACCAAGAGGAGATCCATGCAAATATGGACAGGTCACTGGCAAGTATATTATGCAACAACCTCTTGTCCAATGCCATAAAGCATAATACAAAAGAAGGTCCCATTATCGTTGTTGCCCAGGAGACACATATTCAATTCATAAATCATGGCAAGTATGCCCTGGCCGGGCCAGAACATATTTTTGAACGTTTTTACAGGGAGAGCAAAAAAGAAGATTCAACCGGCCTGGGACTTTCAATAGTAAAAAAGATATGTGATTATTATGGTTTTGAACCTTCATATCACTTTCGCGAAAGCTGTCATGTTTTTCAAATAGATTTTAAGCTACAATCCTGAGCTTCTTTAAATTCTCTTTAGAACTGCACCATACTTTTAGCTAAAAATTTATGCCATGCAGTTTACAGTTCAAAAAAAGCTACTGATCTCATTTTTCTTTCACCTTTCAACAATTATGCTGGGTCAAGAAATTACCCTGACCGGTGAAGTAGTTGAGGAAAAGAATAAAAGGGCCCTTGCCTTTGTTACCATAGTGGTGAACAATACGGGTACGGGCAAGCCGGTTAACGGCACTATTACGGACGAGGCGGGGCGATTTACATTGGTACTCCCTACAGGTAATTACCGTGTAGAGGTATCGCACATGGGTTTTGAACCTGTTAGCCGAAATATTACAGCTGGTGGGCTCAACCCGGTTTTTGACCTGGGTAAAATAGGACTTAGAGAGACTGCGGAGGCACTTGATGAGGTTGCCATTATTGCTGAGCGTGCCACGGTTGCCGCAAATCTTGATAAAAAATCCTTTAGTCTCAATGACAATGTTGCCCAGGCTGGTGGATCAGTTCTGGATGCCATGAAAACAATGCCCGGTGTTGCATTTGACCAAGAGGGTAGGGTCGTTCTACGGGGCAGCGATAAGGTAGTTGTGCTGATTAATGGTAAACAATCCAGTTTGACCGGTTTTGGCAATCAAAAAGGGCTTTCTAATGTTCCTGCGGCAAACATAGAGCGTATTGAGATTATCAACAATCCTTCAGCTAAATATGATGCTAACGGCTTTGCTGGTATCGTAAACATTATCTATAAAAAAGAAAGGCAATACGGGCTTAATGGAAATGCTGGATTATCCTTTGGCCTGGGAGCCTTGGTGAAACGTAGGGAAGATACAAAAACAGATTTTGGAAGCTATTCGGTCAACCCAAAGCTAATCCCCAGCCTTAACCTAAACTACCGCACGGAAAAGGTAAATTATTTTCTTCAGACTGAATTCATGCTTCAAGAGGCATTGCCCAATAATGAATTTACCACCCGTTTGTATGACGATGGCCCAAGGGTCATTTCTCAAGTACCCGAAAATAGAAAACAGTTTCGCAGTATTGTAAAGGGAGGAGTGGATTATGCCCTGGGAGAACACGATTATATGACCTTTACGGGAATGGTTGACCGAGAAAGGCACATTGACACCTCACAAGTGGCATTTATAGACCTTGACCGTGACCTGCGCAATCGTTTATATACATGGAAAGAAGAAGAGGTGACAAGCTTTATAAATGCAGCTCTCAACTATAAGCATGATTTTAGTCAAGTAGGTCATTCTTTTTCGGCAAATATCCAGTACACAAGGGGGCTGGAAGATGAAAGTTATTTTTTAAACGATAGTTCTGCGGTGCGCATAGGGCGCGATATGACTAATATAAGGGCGGTAGAACACACAACAAATATAACCACAGATTATGTGCGTGCTTTGGGAAACGGCCGTATTGAGGCCGGCCTAAAAAGCAGGTTTAGAAGGTTGCCCGTAGACTATACGATCACTAGGGGCAATGAATCTATAATCTATCCTGACCTAGGGGATTTTTCAAGCTGGAGCGAAAATCTCTATGCAGCATATATAAACTATGTCATGGAAAGAGAAAACTATGATGTTGAAGCTGGCCTGCGTACAGAAGAAACAGAGGTATCATATAAACTAGATCCTTTAAACACGTATTATGCTACCAATGACAGTTATCGTTACCTGGAACTTTATCCCAGCATAAGGTTTACCTATAAGATAAATGAAAGAAATAAGATATCGGCTTTTTATAACCGGAGGGTAGACAGGCCGGGAGAACCAGAGTTAAGGGTTTTTCCCAAGTATGATGACCCAGAACTCCTAAAGGTGGGCAACCCATACCTTAGGCCACAGTTCACAAACAGTGTGGAGGTTGCCCACCGCTTATCTTGGGACACGGGCTCACTGTTTACCGCCATCTACCATAGAAACATAAATGGGGCATATCAACGTATTTATAGTATTGATGATAGCAATCCAGACTATTCAATCGTAAATAGGATTTACCAGAACACTGGGCATGCCACAAATACGGGGCTAGAACTTCTTTTTAGTCAGGATATCACAAATAAATGGGAATTGTCATCAAGCTTCAATATATATTCAAATACCATTGACGCATACCAGGGCACCTTGCTCTTTCCCTATGAACGTCCATTTATGATTGCAGAGTCAACGAATACTGCTGGAGATTTTAAAATCACGAATACGGTAGATTTTCCAGGGCAACTTCAAGCTCAAGTTACCGGGCTATATTATTCCAAGAAGAATATCCCGCAAGGAGAAGAATTGGCAAGGTATTCCATAGACTTTGGAGTGACAAAATCACTGTGGGACAAGAGGGCAAAAATAACCTTCTCCGCCACAGACTTATTTAATCGTTTTGGCTTACGCCAAAGAATACAAGGGGAGGGCTTTAAGGCAAACTATGAAAATTATTATGAAACCCAGGTATTTAGATTGGGTCTTGACTACAAGTTCTAGCCTATAGATGGCGGTTCATAAGCAATAAGTCCTGTAGGGAAAGGGTTGTCCTAATGAATTCCTATTCATCATAACCCTTTCTTTATCAGGCACGATAATCAAAATCCTGCTTTAGAACATCTTTAGATTTCAGAAATACTTTTACCCATAAATCCACAATGATCATGGCTAAGAACCTATTGATGACATGCGTGTTTGTGTGTTTTGGTCAACTCGTACTGTCACAGGATAATGCAAGTCTTGACGTCTTTCTTGATGCTGCGATGCGCAATGCCCCCGGCGTCAAGGTTAATGATAATCTTGAGCAAATAGGCCGTATCCAGGAAGACATCATACGTGCCCAGAACAATGCCTTTCAGGTAAGCGCAAGTTCAGAAATCTTGTTTGCCCCGTATTTCAACAACAATGGCCGTGTGATCGATGTTACAACCACCCCATCACCCACGGCATATGGTTATGATGTGGGGATTACAAATGGAGGGTTATATTCAGCCCAGCTCAATGTGACAAAAAACCTGTTAAATCAGGCAAGTGTTGACAATTTATTGCTTCAAAACAAGGTGAGCAATGAATCTATTGCCCTATCCACAGAAGAGATGGAGCATACCCTGGCCAAAAACATGACCGACGCCTATATCATGGCATATCAACTGCAGCTACAGGCAGATTTTACATCACAGGTACTCGAGGACCTAAAAACAAGGTTAAAGGTATTAGGGCTTTTGGTCAAGAAAGGTATCGTACAGCAAAGTGATTATATGTTGTTGCAGCTTGATATAGAGGGCAAACAGCTCGAACTAAAGCAAATAAAAGATAACCTCAATAACTCTATAAATCAAATGTTTACCCTTGCCGGTATACCCGTACATGATATAGAAAGGTTAGAAGCACCTAATATATCAAGGGACAACTCCAGTATCCAGGGGGAGCATTACTATGAACGCAAATACACCAATGATAGTTTACAGGTCAAGGCAGGCCAGCTGGTTTATGAAAATGCCTACAGGCCACAGCTTACCGTTTACGGAAATACAGGGTTGAACGCCGTTGAGCTTAATACCATTGCACATAAGATAGGCATGAGTGCAG
>CEQG01037256.1_pt1 | contig 11405 bp, 9 predicted proteins | sample 350301 | NCBI WGS metagenome assembly CEQG01 (sample SAMEA2621242, study PRJEB7988) | marine metagenome | isolation source: saline water (ENVO:00002010), including | reverse complement strand
ACAAGCCGACACGGCGCGTTAACCGTGCGGGATTGTCACAGCGAAGCTCTGGACTGCTTCACAAGTTGCCATGGCGGGGCCGAGGTCACGCGAGTCTATCCTGGCAATGGGCTCGGACCGGTTAGGTCGCTTGGCGGGACCCCAGATTCTTCGTATGGAAGCCGCATGATCCAATCCGTCTTACGTGCCAGCTTGGCTTCCGCTGCGACTTTGATGCTTACCGCTTGCTCTGCTGCGACCGATGTGGAGGAGCAGCAGCCTTCGAAGGCCGAGTTTAGTGCCGAGGACAAACGAGTGGCCCAAGCGCTATCGATCGGTCGCAACGTCGAGCGCGCTGACGCGACGCCCCAATACGAAGCCATGCTCTGCCACCTCGCGCTGGAAGCAATTGGTGAGCGGTTGGAGAACACCGATCTGTTAACGTCAGAGCAAATCGAGGTCTTCGAAAAGGCAAAAGCCATTTACCAGAATCGTGCTGGTGTGGGCCTGACGACCGAAGAGCGCGAAAAGACACGAAGCGACGTCGAAGCAGCCTATCCCGAAACAAAAGACCGCGCACGGTTCGCGATGGGATGTCTGCGAGATCTTGTGTGAATGACCTCGATTCTGATCGTAGCGGCGACGAACGGATCTAGCGAAGCAGCCTATTGAGGCCCTGCTGTCGGTCGCTGGTTTACCGTTTGTGCGCGGCGCTCCGCACGCTCGAACGGAGCTGTGGCATTTGCCGTGGGATCGTAGTTGCGATCGATCCGGTTCCGAATACGGTTCTGCACGCGGTTTTCGACGCGATTGTTGATACGCCCCAGAGGAGAAACTGCCTCCGGCGTACCACGCTGCATTTGCCGCTGGCCCACCTCACCTACACCAGTATCCGCTGTTCGACCGGTGTCGCCTAGACCATCGTTTTGGTTCTGCGCGGGTTCCTCGGTTTGACGCACATTCAGATCGATGGGCACATTCTGTGCCGCCAAGGGTACGCTCAGCGCCAAAATCGTGAATGCCATGATCTGCTTGGCGGAAGTCAGTTGGTTCACGGTTGATTTCCTTCCCGCAACTGCACCGGCACCAGTTGCGCCTGTAAGATTTGTCCGGTCACACCCATGATGTCGTCTGACGCACGGGCAACCAAAGACAAGGTTTGGGCGTCACAGTCTTGCGCAACTGTGAACTGCCCAGCAAAACGCCCACCGCGCTCGTCCGAGTTGGGTACTGAGAAACGCCCCATCTCGCGGCCGTCGGAACAGGTAAGCACCCAATAAGGCCGTGACGTTCGGGGTTGGTCCAAACCGCTGCTGCGGCCCACCAGACGATATTTACCGGCGGGCAACAACTGAGTTTGACTTACCAGCTGGCCGCCCGTGCTAGGTGGAACCGCAAAATCGAGGAGGCCGTCCTTCCCGTTGCGCAAGATTGCAGCCCCAAGCCGGGCGTCGTGACCCACTCTCCAGTCAAACGCCGCTCTATCATTTGCTTGCATGGCAAAGCCGGGATCGCGAGACCGATTGCGTTGCGCCCGAGGACGAAAGCTTTTGTAATATGCCCAGGCATTCTCGAATTTATTCTGTGACACCAAGACATTGACAAGAGCGGAGCTCAGGTCATCACCCACTTCTAAACCAACCTTCCGTCCTTCGCGGAACAAAGCAACGGCACCTTTCGGCTCAACTCCACTGGTCGCCGCATAGGCGAGGAAGCTGTCACCCCAGACCGGGTCATCTGCCAAGATCGTCAGCAGGTCCGCGCGAATTCGGGGCTCGGACAACGCCGCTGCAAGCGTGGGGTACAAATCTCTTGCCGCGCTGTTCGATGTACGTAATGCGATGTCGTAATTGCGAAGTGCATCGGCTACGTCGCCTCGATCAACAGCCTTTTCGATCGCCCATATGCGTGGCCGCAGTTCGCGCCGGGATAGTGCGGTAGAATACGAAAATATGCGATCCGCGCGTGCGACTTCGCCACGCAGTTGTGCCTGAAACCCCAACACTGTTAATGCTTCTACTGCGGTCGGATCGGCTAGCAGAGCGCGGCGTGCAAGGTCAGCAGGCTTTGAGTTTGCCTCCATAGTGGGGGCGATCGTGAAAGCTTCCTGCGCGTATTTGGCAGCAATAACTCCGTTACCGGGCGCTATCGCATAGGCGGTCGCTGGGTCCACTTTGGCGATGACATTGGCCAGACTATGCGCTGTACTGAAATAGCCCAAGACAAGAGCGCCGAACGCCAAGCCAATGCGAATGGACCATTCGCGTCTCGAACGCCGAGCAAATTCGGACTTCAGTCCCCGCTTCCGCCTTCGCTGACCCATCAGGCAGTCTCGGTCTCCACGTCGCGCCCGTAGCCATACCCATACTCATAGCCGTAACCATAGTGGGCCTTGCGAGCCTCGAACTTTGTCAGCACAGCACCGCAAATCCGCGTCCGCACCGCAGCGAGGCGGCTGAGAGCGGTCTTCACTTGGCTTGAACGTATCCCGTGCGATTCCACCGCATAGATGACGCCGTCAACATGGCCAGCGATGAGCGGTGCGTCCGCTAGCCCCATGACAGGCGGGGAATCGACAACCACATGATCGTAGTTTTCATGAAGACGATCGATCAACTGGCGCATCCGGGCGCCGGTCAACAACTCAGCTGCGTTCGGCGGGATCGGGCCAGCGCTCATCGCATCCAAGTTAAGGTCATCCATGTGGAAAATGGATGACTCGTAGTTGTCGTCGCCTGCCAAGAAGTTGCTCACCCCGTGATCGTGGCCCACGTTGCCCAAATGGTGGACTGAGGGCGAGCGCATATCCCCATCTATCAGGATGACGCGCTTCCCAGACCGCGCCAACATAGTAGCCAGAGCCAGCGAGGTGGTCGATTTGCCTTCGGCCGGCCGCGTAGAAGTCACCGAGAACGAGCGGGGAACTCCGCGTTCGGTCGTGAAAGCCAAATTGGTCTGGACAGCAATGTATGCGTCGACCAGTTCCGATTTACGATCAAGCAAAGCATCGCGGGGCGTTCCACCATCGTCGACTTTGGGTACTGAGCCGAGCAATGGGAGGCCCAACCGGTGCTCTACCTCGGATGGATCAGCGATTGCTTCGTCCAGCTGTTCCAGAGCGAAAGCCAGGGCTGCACCAAGGCCGAAACCTGCCAGGATTGAAATTGCGAGATTGAGGAGCAAACGCGGACTGGACGGAAGTTCCGGGACGGCAGCGGTATCAACGATGGCGACATTGTTCACGCCGACCCCCGCAGCAACGCCAATTTCTTTAAACCGTTGCAACAAGCCATCATACAGCGCTCGGTTCGTGTCGACCTCCTGCTGGAAAATGTTATACTGGATCGAACGACGGCGCAGATCGAGGTAGTCACCCTTGAGTGCGCTGACACGCTGCTGAAGGGCCTCTTCCCGAGCTAGCGCCTGCTGATATTCTGCCTGCACTGACGCCGAGACACGAGCTTCTTCGCGCTCAATCGCGCGGCTAAGCTCATCTATGCGCGACTGAAGCGACTGGGCTTGAGGGTAGCCAGGTTCAAACCGTACCATCAGCTCCTGATATTCAGATTCGAGTTCGGCACGCTTCTGCCGCAAATTGTTAATAGCGTAGTTGCTCAAGGCTTCAGCGGAGCTGCCGCTTCCGCCCGCCTGGCGGAATCGAGCCTCAGCAGCAATTCGATCTGCGGTAGCTTCGTTCAACGCGGCATTGAGTGCAGCCAGGTTATCGACCACGATCGAGCGTTCCTGAGTGGTTGAACCATCCCCTACTGACTGTGATGGCAGATTAATGATTTCCTGATTAGACGCATATGTGACGAGCTGGCGCTGGGATTCGTCGAGCCTGTCCTTATACTCCGCCAACTGACGCTGAAGCGCAGTGCGCCCGTATGACGTCGACTGAACTTTGCGCTCAAGGTTTATCTCGATGAAATTCTCAGCCCACGCGTTCGCAACCCGGGCGGAGAATTGAGCGTCGGGGCTCGTGAAGCTAATATCGACGAGGCGAGACAGCCGAGTGGGTTCAATGCTGGCTTGGTCGAGCAAAATTTTAGCCGCTTCGCGATGCCGCTGTGCACGACCTTCCGCAGGATATCGGCCATTGACAATTTCGAACGCCGGGTCATCCGCTCCATCAAATCGGAACATTTCGAAAAATTCCGGGCGGTCAACCAACCCCAATTCAGCCGCCACGCGCTCTGCCAGCGAACGCGCGCGCAATAACCCATATTGCGTTTGGTAAAATTCCTGGTCGGCAATACTCGTTTCGCGCTCAACCCCCTCAATGTTCGTAACTTGATCGGCTTCACGCGAAATCTCGATAGTCGACACAGCCGTATATTGAGGCGTCATGAGCAGTGTGATAACCACACCCAACAAGACAGAACCCAAAACCGCCCCAGCGATCACCCAGCGCCATCTCCGAGCGATACGAAGATACTGCTCCAATAGCGAGGGCCCGTTGCTGCCCCCCCCTTCGCCTTTAGATTCAAGAGGTTCATCGAACTGCTGCCCGCGGTCGGGATAGGAAGAAAGAATATTCATTGGTCCAATCTATCTTTGCAGGACAGCAACTATGGGCGCGGCAAGCAATGGCGCCAAACTGATGAAATCACGGAACAGACGTCGCTGAGGACTGTCACCTACTACCACAAGATCGTTGGCGTAGATCGGCGGATCATCGTAGAGGCCACGTCGGATCGCTTCGATATTGTAGAGGCCAGCAATGCGCTGACCTTGCACCGTGCGCAAGACGACGACATCATCCTCGTCTGCGAATTCTGACAGACCGCGAGCGGATGCCACCGCTCGCAACAAAGTCATCTGGTTGGTCACGGGATAGAGCCCAGGCTCGACCACCTGACCATCGATGGTAACGACCTGACTAACCGAACTGACAATGTTCACCGTGACGTTCGGATTGCGCACGTAGCGACCTGACAATTGCTCCTCGATATCGAGAGCCAACTCGGCGGCGGTTTTCCCGCCCGCATCTACAGCGCCGATCAGCGGCATCGCGATACGGCCGCCCGCATCGACCTGCATTTCCCGGCTAAGCTCAGGAACGCCGTAAACGCTCACTGATATAGTGTCGAGAGGCCCCACCAACGCCAAACGGTCCTCAGCCACAAGATCGCCGCGACCAGGAGTAGGCATCTCCGTCTGCCCCACGAATACAGTTAGCTCAGGTGTAGAATGTAGCGACGCTTGGCCCACGCATCCAACGAGCGCAAGCGCAGCCGCCGACAGGGCGAAATAATGACGCATAGAGTAGAGGTTCCGTAAAATGTTTCCTGATGGGTTATAGATGGAGAGAGTCACAGCGTAAAGCCAGGTAAGCCACCTTCTTAGGCCCAGCCACCCACCAACGCCGATCACCCTAGGCTCAGGACCCATTGATCGAGCCAGAGGATGACGGTTGCAGCGATGCAACTGACGGACATTAAAGTGTGGACGCAGCGGTCGTAGCGGGCGTGGAATAGACGCCTTTCCTTGAGCTTGCCGAACATGTTCTCGACCCTGTGGCGCTGGCGATAGAGTCTCTCGAGCCTAGGAAGCAAATCACATGATATCCCAAAAGTTCTAACGACGCTGCAGGCGTAAAAATTACGGAGAGCCCCTTCCCTTTCTTTCAGCAATGCGCTGCAGCGCTTAGAATGTGCGGGGTTGCTCTGACAAGGGAATTGGCTATCTGCGCATCATGGCTCGTCATTCCGCCGCACCCGATCGCACATCGACCTTGTCCTACTGGTTGCTCGTCGCCTTTCTGACGATCCTGTGGATAGCCGGTGGTGCCTCTCGCGCCGATGTCATTGGGCAGACTGTCGTACGCTTTTCCGCCTGGTCGATCATTGTATTGGCGATACTCGCGCTGCCGCGGGTTGATTGGCGAGTAGTCAGGGAACCGGCGATTATCCTAGGCCTAACATCACTAGTGGTCGCACTGCAACTTGTTCCATTGCCCCCTTCAATCTGGACGGATCTTCCGGGCCGGGCGATCATTGCCGAAGCCGCCGTTCTGACCGGAACGAATCAACCTTGGCGCCCGCTTTCGATTTCTCCGAGCGGCACGTCCAATGCACTCGCGTCACTGGTCGTGCCAGCGGTGGTCCTGTTGCTTGCCGCAAACCTGACCCGCGAACAGCACTGGCGCATAGCAATGCTCGTTCTTCTAATGGCGACAGCGGGGGCCGTTGTGGGAGTGCTGCAGTTTTCGGGCGCGAACTTTGAAAACCCGCTGATCAACACTGTACCTCGCGCAGTCTCCGGAAATTTCGCCAACCGCAATCACATCGCATTATTATTAGCGATCGGAAGTGTATTGGCACTGGCATGGGCGTTTCGCCCAAAATCATCACCTTGGAAAGCCGGAGCGGCCTTTGGACTACTCGTGATTTTCATTCTGGTCACCCTAGCGAGTGGATCCCGAAGCGGCGCTATCGTAGGACTGTCGGCCATCGTTTTGACTTTCATTGTATTCCGCGCGGGGGTAACTCGGCAGCTAGAAGCCATACCGCGCAAAGTCGCCATACCGCTTGTCGCTCTTGCTGTTGCTTTAACCATTGCCGCCGTCTGGCTTAGCGTGAGCCTTGACCGCGCAGCTTCGATTGATCGCGCCACGATGCTACAAGGGGACGCGGATTTACGGCTAAAAATTTGGCCCATTGTTTTAGATATGATCCAGCGTTATTTCCCCTTAGGAACTGGCTTTGGTACTTTCGATCCAGTGTTCCGCATTAGCGAGCCTGACGCCATACTGGCCCCAAGCTATATCAACCTCGCCCACAACGATTGGCTGCAAATTTTACTCGAAGGCGGTCTTATTAGCGTCGCCTTACTCGGCGCAACATTGGCTTGGCTCATTTTCGGGACATTTCGGCTTTGGTATTCCGATCACGGATTGTCGAACTCTCGAATTCTTGCCAAAGCTGGCTCGATTGTTATCGCTCTCGTTTGTGCTGCGAGCATTACAGACTATCCAGCGCGCACGCCAATGTTGATGGCTTTGCTCGCTCTGGCCGCTGTTTGGCTGGTGAAAGACCGATCCAACAACATGAATACGAGTTTGATCCGTTCTCGCATGATCTGACCGAGAAAAGTTGCAGGATGCTCAGAACATATCGGGTTCAAGGGCCTTTCTTAAACCCAACGTGAGACCCAGCTCTCCTGCAGCTGGGATAAAGACCGGGCGGCTTTTTGCGCGTCAGCGCGGTTGAAGCAATGGGCGACGTAGCGGAGCCCGTAGGGCGTAGCGAAACAGGCCATTGCTTATTCAGTTCGGCGGCGAACGCCGCCAGGCTTGCGTAGCCATGAGCCGAATGCGGTCTTTGCCAATTGTAATCTTCAACCCGGGCTGCGATCTCGATGCAGGCATGAGCAAGACTGAGGAACAGCGTCCCGTGGAGCAGCTCGTCGCGCATCCGGCAGTTTAAGCTCTTGCAAAAGCCGTTTTGTATCGGCTTGCCCGGCGCGAGGTAATCCTACTTCACGTCGATCTCCTTGCACCATGCCGGCACCGTATTTCTGGTCGATTCAGTGCCATTATAGTTGACGATTATGTAAGGCTTGCCCACTCAGCTATTAGTTCCGCCAGTTCGCGCACGACCCTGCGACCGGAGATTGATGTGTCCGGCACGGCTCGCAAACACTCCATGGTCATATTATCGACGATGTTGATCACGCGGAACCGTCGTTCAGATGCCATTTGGTCATGCACGAAATCGAGGCTCCTGCGCTAGTTTGGCAAGGCAAAAACCGGAGCCAGCGCCTTGGTCCCGACACCACGCTTACGTCTGCGTCGCTGCCTGACCGCTAGTCCCTCTTTCTGATAGAGCCGTTGAGGCTTCTTGCGGTTAATCTTCATGCTCCCGGCGCAGTGGGGTGGGCAGCCGGTGATAGCCGAACCGACGGCCTTTTCGCCAGCTCGCGCGGCTGCTCACGCAGACCGGCATCATCATCCCGCGTAGAACGGTAACGCATGCTCTTGTGATCAGCATCGATGACCCTCCACCCCCGCCGCTTGCTCATCCCATGACGGTCCTGGAAATGAGCGACAGCTTGCGCTTCGCATCGGGCGTGAAAACGTTTCTCTGCCAAGAGATCTTTCAGCGTAGCCTGATCGAGCATCGCATCGGCCATCAGCCGCTTGAGCTTCGCGTTTTCGCTCTCGAATGCCTTGAAACGCCAGGCTTCGGGTAGCTCGAGCCCGCCATACTTCGACTTCCAGTTATAGACCAGTGCTTCTGACGCGCCATGTCGCCGGGGCAGGTAAATGGTCTCCGCGCCCGCCTCGGCCTCCTTCAACATACCAATGATCTGCTCTTCGATAAACCTCGTTCTCTTCATCTTGTCCGTCCGCCTGTGAGGGCCGGAGCCTAGTACAAACTGGGGCATAATCACGGGGCACGTCAATTCCGGTGGACTGAAAAAGTATAGCATTTACGAAAATCGAAAATACGGCAAATCGGGCGTTAGTTGCTCAGGAAGCTCTGGATCATTCGTTTGCGGGTCGTCACGGCTCCAGTTTACAAGCCAAGGTCACCGATGCGGGGCTTTCGCTAAGTGACCGGCTCTTGTCCCTTCCTCAACGCCGCTCTCACGCGACGCGCGAGCGGATCGCCTGTTGACCATTGAACTCGGGCACAAGTGTACAGAGCGCTTCTAACGCTTGCTCACGGTCTCCAGTAACTAGAGCACCTTCCATAATATTGAGCTGTTCCATAAGGTCATGCCAAATGAGGCGCTTCTCCAGTGCCCGCATGATGCGAGGGTGAGATGTGTGTTGTGCAGAATCGCCAATGAGAAGTTCTTCGTAAAGCTTTTCACCCTTGCGTAGCCCCACCTCGCGAATTTCGATGTCGCCACCAGGATTGTCCTCCTCGCGGACGGTGAGGCCGGAAAGATGGATCATGGTGCGCGCCATATCAATTATTCGGACGGGCTTGCCCATATCCAACAAGAACACATCGCCGCCTTCAGCCAGAGCGCCGGCTTGGATCACGAGTTGAGCCGCTTCTGGGATCGTCATGAAATAGCGAGTTACATCGCGGTGGGTCAGCGTAACCGGCCCGCCTTCTCTTATCTGTTGCTGAAAGCGCGGCACAACCGAACCACTCGAACCGAGAACATTGCCAAATCGGACCATCGCGAAGCGCGTTCCTCCCTCCTGAGCCGCTAACCCCTGCAAAACAAGTTCACAAACGCGCTTGCTTGCACCCATCACATTGGTTGGTCGGACAGCCTTATCGGTACTCACCAATATGAAGTGCTTCACACCCACCCGCTTGGCGTGAAGCGCGCAATTCAGTGTCCCAAAGATATTATTCAGCAGGCCTGCGATCACGTTCTCTTCAACCAGAGGGACGTGTTTGTACGCCGCGGCATGGAACACCGTGTCGGGCATCCAGCGCTCGAAAAGTCGGGACACGGTCTGGCGGTCCGCAATATTTGCCAGCTCAGGGTGGATCATAGTCGAGGCGTCTATTTCGCGTAACTGCTGAGCTTTTCTTAACTCGCTTTCGACCAGATAGAGCGAGTGTTCCGTCATCTCGACGAGAATGATTGCGGCAGGCTTCAGCCGGGATAATTGACGACAGAGTTCACTTCCGATCGATCCTCCGGCCCCGGTAACCATCACTACACGGTCAGCGATGGTCTTACGAAGGAGTAGCTGATTGGGTGGCACTGGATTGCGACCAAGGAGATCAGTGATTTCTATCTCGCGAAGGTTTTCGACAGTAACCGAACCGTCGACCAGGTCACTGATCGCCGGTAGAGTGAGCACATGAACAGGAATCTCCGAAAACTCGCGGACGATCCGTTTGCGTTGCTGCTGTGACATCCCTGGTATTGCTAAAAGCACCACATCGATTTCTAGTCGATCAACAAGTCGGGCCAGATCCTCATTGCGGTAGACCTTTACACCGTCCAGGTGGTGACCTGCTAGGCGTGCGTCCTCATCGATATACCCATGCAGGACCATTCCCGGCTCGTGGGTCAACGACACGGCCAGCTGTCGACCGGCTGACCCTGCACCAAAAATCAGAACCTTTTTTGGTGCACCGTCATAGCCACGCCGACTGAGTAGATCGGACAAAACGTAACGAGCGAAAAGGCGGCTGATCACGAGCAAGGTAGCAAAGACCATAGGCTGCAAAACACCTATAGTGCGAGGCACTCCCGCGATTGGGCTAGCGATGAAGAGAGCCGACAGCACCACCGACATCAGCAAGCACGAAACTGCGACACCCCACAACGTACGTGGCCCGACAAAGCGCAGAACCGAGCGATAAAATCCTCTGATCGTGAATATGGGAAGCCACACGGCTAGGCTCGCGAGGATTACAGCGGAAACTGCCGAACTCCACAATTCCCAGACCCCGAGCCGGAGCGAGAACGCGATCCACACAGAGACAACGCAAAGAAACGCATCCATCGCCAATAGGAGAGCAACCTTCATATCTCGACTTAGTTCGACCAAGCTTCGCGACACCGACGTTAGCCAAGTCTCTACCCTATTAAAAAAATCCATCACTCCATACTACCTTCACTTGGCGCAGGGACCATCGCTGCATTCCTATTAAGCATCGAGAACACCGCCAACCAATTGCGCCACTACATCTGCGGCAAGTTTGCGTTATGTCACCAGCGATAGCCAGCAGACGCATTACCAGTGCACTGGGCCCTTTGCGCGCGATGACGACCAATAGAAGCAGCGCGATATCAGTTCGCGTCCCCACAGAATATGCCGCTTTGAAACTTCATCATTTACCAAAAAGCAAACTGATTCCTACCACAAACAGCGCTTTTTAGGCTGCTCTAGCGGGCTTACCTTCGAGATGGGTTATTTTGCCGCCTTAGTAGCCGCGCCTGAATGTTTCGATCGAGGGATGGCGGACATTCGCCAATCTACGCCAGGAACCCGATGGCCAAGCCAAAGGATGCATGGTCGAGATTGAAAAAAATAGACAGGCTGTGAGCAAGGAAATCGCTTCCTGAAGCACGAGAAAACGAACCGTCGATGGCCTCTGCTGCAGCATGATCCATGCGAGTCGATGGAGCCGAAATCAAGAAGAAGATATGCGAATTTGCGAACAAACGCCATTAGTTCCGCTATCGCCGTCACCCCCCGAAAGCGCAGACGATCCGCGAGGAAGCATTTCGCTCATCTACAGCAGACAAATGTGATCGTTCCTGCACTTTGTTCACGCTCGGCATCGGACATCCACCAGCCAGCGGCTGGCGAAGTGTGGCGAAGACGCTTGAGGTACTTCCGCGCTCATGAAAGGACATCCAGACGATTCGCGCGAAGTTCTCCTGCCTTGATTGCGAAAGGATCACGCAAGCGCACGCCAAGGTGGTGCTGCGCGGTTGGGCCTGGCTCGGCTTCCTCGCCACGCCGCACTTCAGCACGCTGCCCTTCTCAACCC
>CEQG01153790.1_pt1 | contig 11432 bp, 6 predicted proteins | sample 350301 | NCBI WGS metagenome assembly CEQG01 (sample SAMEA2621242, study PRJEB7988) | marine metagenome | isolation source: saline water (ENVO:00002010), including | reverse complement strand
ATTGTTCTTCATCCATACCCGCGGTCATGTCAGTCTCTATGAAACCCGGGGCAATGGCATTTACCGTTACGTTGCGCTTTGCGATTTCCTGTGCAAGGGCCTTTGTGGCACCTATCATCGCGGCCTTTGCCGCAGAATAGTTGACCTGCCCGGGATTTCCCTTTAGGCCAGCCAGTGATACGATATTCACGATACGGCCGTACCGGTTTCTCAAAATATCCTTGAGCAGGGTGTTCGTGACATTGTAAAACCCATTAAGGCTGGTGTTGATGACATCATGCCAATCCTCTGGTTTCATCCACATAAAAAGCCCGTCGCGGGCTATGCCGGCATTGTTCACGATAACCTCAATGATGCCATCGGGATTTTCTTTTTTCCAGCTTTGCAGGCCGGTGGCAGTAGCAGCGGCATCCCCTACGTTAAACTGTAATATACTGGCCTTGCCTCCCGTAGATTCTATTGCCTTCACCGTTTCTTTGGCAGCAGTCCCATTACTGTTGTAATTGATAAGCACATGATAGTTGAGGTCACTGGCGATTTTAAGGGCAATTGCCCTACCTATACCCCGTGAACCGCCCGTAATGAGGGCAAATTTCTCTTTTTCTTTTTTCATAATTATTTGATTTTCATCAAAAAATCCTTGACCATGGCCAGTTTTTCATGCATGGGTTCATCTTCTTTAAATGTGGGGAATATCTCCCGGATGTCATCATGGATTTTTCTTGACCTTGAGGAGACCTTGTCCCGTACTGCAAGGAAATCAATGGCCTGCACGATGGTAACCATCTCAATGCTCATGATCTCAAATGCATTATCAATCACCTTTTTTGTCATTAGCGCGGCGTTTGTGCCCATGCTCACGATGTCCTGGTTGTCATTGTTGTTAGGTATGCTATGTACATACAAGGAAGTGGAAAGTGCCTGATTCTCGGCAGTGGTGGAAGTTGCCGTGAACTGAGCGCCCTGCATCCCAAAATTGAGCCCCAGTTCTCCCATGTTCACAAACGGTGGAAGGATATCGTTAAGTTTGGGGTTCAGTAGATAATTGAGCTGGCGCTCGGCCAGCATGCTCACTTTTGTCACCACGAGCTTGAGCTTGTCCATCTCCAGGGAGATATAATCCCCATGAAAATTACCGCCATGATAGACCTGTTGTTTTTCAACATCAACAATGGGGTTGTCGTTAGCAGAATTGATTTCTTCCAGCAGGGTTTTTTCAACGCTGTTCATGGTATCAAGCACGGGGCCCAGGATTTGTGGTACACAACGTATGGAATAATATTCCTGTACCTTTTCCTTAAATATGTTTTCCTTGTTGTGCCCAGAGTAGAGGTGGTGCTCCCGCTTTCGCGAAAGCGTGCTATCATGCAGGTGCTCGCGCATCATTTGTGCAATTTTTTGCTGGCCCTCATGTTTTTTTGCAGCGTTGAGCTCTATTGAGAGGTGGTCGTCATAGGCGTTGACTATTTCGGTGATCATGGTTGAGGCGGCAATAGACCAGTCGAGCAGTTTTTTTGCCATCAGGCTATTGACCATCCCCACGCCGCTCATCGCGCTGGTCCCGTTCATCAGGGCAAGGCCTTCCCGCAGGTGGATTTTCAGGGGTCGAAGGCCGTTTTCGGCAAAGGCATCCGCAGTTTTCTTTATTTTTTGATCATAGACCACGTGTGACTCGCCTATGAGCACCAGGGCAAGGTGTGCCAGTTGTACCAGGTCACCGCTGGCGCCCACGCCGCCATGCTCATAGATGACGGGCACGATGTTCTTGTTGAGCATCGCCGTCATAAGCTTCAATGCTTGTGGGTGAATCGCGCTCTTGCCCAGTGCTAATGAGTTGAGGCGTGCCAGCAGGGTTGCCTTTGCATAAAGTGCATTGAATTTATTGCCCATTCCCGTGGCATGGCTGCGTATAAGGTTGTATTGTAGCTGGTTGCGCTTCTCATCGCTAATGCGGTATTGCGCCATGGGGCCAAAACCGGTATTCACGCCATAAATCACCTTGTCTTCTGCAAATTGCTTAAGGAAGTCAAAGCTTTGTTGGGCCCGTTCAATAATTTTTTCATCCAGGTTGATGGGCTCGTCGTGTATGACGATTTTTACAAAATCGCTAAGGCTTAGATTGTCAGATAGGGTGGGCATTGATGAATTTGCTTTGATAAAAGTTTTGGGGTTTCTACTGCATAGATTTGCGCAAAGTAATTATTTTGGGCCTAATTAATTTGTATTCATAATAAACTTTTGACCACCGTGACCTCACATACTGATGTTCTCGTTATAGGGGCTGGGCCTTCGGGCTGTGTCGCTTCTGCCTATTTAAACAAAAAGGGGATTAAGGTTAAGGTGGTGGAGAAAAATCATTTTCCGCGGTTTGTCATTGGCGAAAGCCTACTGCCACGTTGCATGGAGCACTTTGAAGAAGCAGGTTTGCTGGACGTGTTGATGCAACAGGGCTATGAAATCAAGAGGGGGGCTCGCTTTACGCGAAATGAACAGGTGTGCGAATTCCACTTTGACGACAAGCACGGGGAAGGCTGGGACTGGACCTGGCAGGTGCCCCGGGCAGATTTTGATAATGTGCTTGCGCAGGAAGTGTTACGTCAAGGGGTTGATTTACAGTTTGGTGCCGCGGTAACGGGTGTTGCTTTTGATAAAATGGGTAATTCAAGCACGACCGTGCACCATGAAGACGGTACCACCGAAACAATTCACGCAAAATTCATCATAGATTCCAGTGGATGGGGGAGGGTGCTTCCCAGGATCTTGGACCTGGACAAGCCCAGTAAATTGCCCAGGCATTCTTCAATCTTTACCCACGTCAAGGATGAACTACGGCCAGCGGGTTTTGAAGGTTGCCGCATATCATTTGATATCCTTGATAAAGATACCTGGTTGTGGATCATACCTTTTTCTAACGGCATCACCAGTGTGGGCGTGGTGGGGGGCACGACGTTTTTTAATGGTCTTGTGGGCACAAATACCCAGGTTCTCCGGGAGCTATTGGCACGTTTTGACCGCTCCCGGGATAGGTTTGCCACAACTGATTTTCTTTTTGAACCGGTAATACTCAAAAATGTCGCACAGTCAGTAAAGCAAACCCACGGTAAGGGATTTGCCCTTACGGGAAACAGTGCAGAATTTCTTGATCCCGTTTTTTCATCTGGGGTGACCTTTGCAACAGAGTCTGGGTTACTTGCCGCAAAATTGATTGCCAAGGAACTCAATGGCGGTGCCATTGACTGGCAAAAAGATTACAGTGACTATATCTCTAGGGGAGTAGATGTATTTGCCACTTATGTAAAAGAATGGTATTCGGGCAATCTTCAAAAGCTTTTTTTTGCCCCAAATGTCAATGCTGATATCAAAAGACAGATTTGTGCAGTTCTTGCAGGTTATGTGTGGGATGAGACCAACCCATTTGTTACCAAGCACGATAGGGTGGTCAAGGCGCTGGCACATGTCATCAGCTTATAAAACATATATTGTTATCGATAATATACGCTATACCTAATTCTTAAAATTTTCACAAAGAAAATTTAACATTCTTAAAAATTATACGAAATGTTTTATTTTGGAGGTTGATCTGTTAAGCTGGGCGATTTTATTATTTTAAATAATATGATTTTCTTTGCTATCATCAAGATAATCTTCATAATCTATGCAACAACATATTACTGTGGGCATTGGGGCAAGTGCCGGAGGGCTACAGGCCTTGAGCAGTTTTTTTGATAATGTACCTTCAAACTCAAAATATTCATATGTTGTTGTTCAACATCTGTCCCCAGACCACAAGAGTCTAATGGGTGAGTTGCTTGCCAAGAGTACCACGATTCCCATAAAGGTGGTCGAGGAGGGCGAGGTGATGTATGGCAATCATATCTACCTCATACCTCCCAGCAAGATACTTACCATTGAAAATGGCAAGTTCATCCTCGAAGAAAAGCCCAGGGACAAACAGTTGTCACTTCCCATTGATCTATTTTTTAACTCCCTTGCCAGGGATTGTGGAGAGAATTGCGTTGCCATTGTTCTCAGCGGTACGGGCAGTGATGGCTCAAAGGGCATACGGTCCATCAAGGAGAAGGGGGGGCTGGTGCTGGTCCAGGATGTTGATCAGGCTAAGTTCAACGGGATGCCACAGAGTGCCATTGATACGGGTATAGTAGATAAGGTGCTCAAGGTAGAGCATATGTATGATGAGGTACGCGGGCACTTTGACACCAGTAGCGATTCTCCCTTTGGCAGTGATTTTAAGATAAACGAAGCAAAACTGGAAAACCTCCTGACCAGCCTAAAAAACATTTCAGGTATGGATTTTAGCCAGTATAAACGTGCGACACTCTTCCGTAGGATTGCACGTAGGATGAACACGCTAAAACTCAGTACCATTGAGGAGTATATAGATTACATCGGGCAAACCCCAGATGAAGGCCACTTGCTTTATGAAGAACTGCTCATAGGTGTCACACGTTTTTTTAGGGATAAGAAATTATGGGAGATACTTCAGGACAAGGTCGTGCCATCAATCGTGCGAAGAAAAAAAGATGATGATTTCATAAAGGTATGGGACGTGGGCTGTTGCAGTGGTGAAGAACCATATTCACTGGCCATGATGTTCCTGGAAGAAATCAAGAAACAAAACAAAAAGGTAACCCTAAAGATTTTTGCCACTGATATTGCTAAAAAGAGCCTTGAAACAGGAAGCAAGGGCATATACAAGCACAGTATTATTGATGATTTTCCTGATAAAAAATTCTCAAAATACTTTAAGGAAAACAAGAATAAGCTTCAGGTAACTGATGGATTACGGCAGAGCATAATATTTTCTCCACATAACATCATCAATGACCCACCCTTTAGAAACATGGACATGGTGATGTGCCGCAACCTGCTCATCTACCTGCAGCCCGAGCTGCAAGAAAGGGTGATGCAAATACTACATCATGGCCTGGGCGACCAGGGATATCTTGTATTGGGCGCAAGCGAGAACATAGGTGTTGATGATGGCAGGTTTGACATCATTGACCGCAAATGGAAGGTTTTTAAAAATACGCACTTCGTCAATAGGTTGCGATCAGATTTTTTTGAAAAAATGGGTAAATCCAGCAAGCCCAGGTATAGGATACCTGGATCAATCAAAACATCTAGCGACCCTGCCACGTTAAAGAACAGTTTTAAGGCAGAAATAGGTCAGGCAGTCATAGAGCAGTTTAATGCAACGAGTATACTTATTGATGAAGATCAAAATATCATTGAGGCCATGGGCTCCTTCTCAAAGTATGCCTCACTGCCACAATCAGGTTTTAGCACAAACCTCATAAGTATGCTGCCAGACTCCATGGAGACCGTGGTGCTCAATTCCATACGCCGGGCTGCGCGGTCTAACAATACGGTTTTTACAAAAAATATCAAGGTGACCTTAGAAGGAGGTAAAACCACCATCCTGGACCTTCTGGTAAAGCCCATACGCAAGGGTAGCAGCACGGCAAATAATTATATAATCACCATGATGGATGGTGAGCCGTCAGAAAATGAAATCCCCATCGTGGAGCATAAGGACTATGATACCTCTGCCCAAAACAGGATCAAGGACCTGGAAGATGAACTGAAGGCCACACAATTTGAGCTAAGCCAGGCCCTGGAAGAAGCTGAGACCAGCAATGAAGAACTACAGGCATCAAACGAGGAACTCCTGGCCTCAAATGAAGAATTGCAGAGCACTAACGAAGAACTACAGAGCGTTAATGAAGAATTACATACCGTTAACACTGAGCATATTCAAAAAATGGAAGACCTGGCCCTGCTCAATGCAGATATGGAAAACCTCCTGGACAGCTCTAAGATAGGCACGGTCTTTTTAGATAAAAACCTTATCATACGCAAGTTTACCCCAGCCATCAAAGAACATTTTAACCTGATGCGCCAAGACCTGGGAAGAAGCATAGAAAACTTTATATCAAACTTTGGCATCAAGCGCAGGCGCACCATAGTTGACAATGCAAAAAAAGTGATGGAGACAGGCATCCCCTTTGAAAAACGCATCGTCAGCAAGAGCGGTAAGCACTACATCCAGAGGATAACCCCGTTCATTGTGGGCAATGGCAAGGTAGATGGCACCGTCATAACCTTTGTGGATATCACAAAAGTGCACAGGAGCCAGGAACAATTGAGGCTCAGCGAGGAGAAGTTCAGGTCATTTTATGAAGATGACCCCGTCATGCACGTGAGTGTTGACCTCAACAGTGCAAAGGTGATAGATTGTAACAGGCTGTTTTCTGAAACGCTGGGACATGATGAAAAATCAAGGGTCATCGGGAGGTCAATCTTTGAGTTTTATGATGAGGACAGCAAGATAAGGTCAGCAGAATTCATTGATATGCTCAAGGCAAAAAAGAACATCAAGAACCAGATGATGACCCTTGTTGACGCTCAAGGCGAAAAAATTAGCGTCATCCTCAATTCAGGTGGTGTGGAGGATGAAAAGGGCAACATTGTACGCTCACGCTCAACCATGATGGACATTACCGAATTGAAACAGGTACAGGAAGAGCTGAAACAGCAAAAGGAAGACCTGGAACGCATCAACAAAGACCTGGAACAGTTTGTCTCAATCTGTTCACACGATTTGCAGGAGCCCTTGTCGACAATAAGGTTCAGTAGTGATTTTATAGTCAAGAAATACAGTGATGACCTCAATGAAAAGGCACGGGAATACCTGGGCTACATCCATAGCGCGGCAGGCAGGATGGCAAACCAAATCAAGGCCCTGTTAGAGCATAGCCGTATAGGTCAAAACCTAGAAAGGACCAAAGTGGATATACAAGAACTCGTCGAGGTCGTAAAATATGACCTTAACAGGAGTATCAAGGAGAAGGATGCCGTGCTCACCGTGGGCAAGATGCCCACGATACCAGCATATCAAACGGAGCTGCGGCTACTGTTTCAAAACCTGATCAGCAACGCGCTAAAATACTCCAGGGAAGGTATACCGCCCGTGGTGCGCATATCAGCCTTTAAAGACGATGGATCCTGGACCTTTGCCATTACTGACAACGGCAAGGGGATCAAAGAAGAAGATTTGTCTAGCATATTTCATATTTTCAGCAGGTCTTCAGATTCTGATAAATATGAAGGTACCGGCGTGGGGCTGGCACATTGTGAAAAAATCGTAAAACTCCATGAAGGTAAAATATGGGTGGATTCTCAATATGGTGTGGGAAGTACCTTTTACTTTAAAATCAAAGAATAAATGTCAAGCCCGTCACAGTTATATCCTAAAAAAGTTGATTTGACAAATTGCGATAAGGAGCCCATCCATATCCTGGGGAAGATCCAGGCGCATGGTGTACTTATGGTATGCGATTCCGCGAAAGCGGTAACACAGCATAGTGATAATATCGATATGATTTTTGGCGAAAGCCATAAAGACATCCTGGGCAGGAGCATCTGGGAACTTTTTAAAGCCGATGCTATGGAGAAGATTGAACTTTCCATTGCAAAGGGCAAGGCAAAATCAGTTGAAGTTAAGGTCAACGATAAAGAGTGGCTGTTGATAGGCCATGAGAACAAGGGGCATTACCTGCTGGAGTTTGAACCGCTGGATGAAGCGGCAAGTGCACTAGACCAGCAGCAAAACCTTTCTACCGTGGTTTCAGAACTCTCTGAGGCTGAAGATGGCTATGCCATGTGCAGGGCAACGGCCCGGTTGATCAAGGATTTTATGGGCTATGACCGGGTCATGGTCTACAGGTTTGATGCAGACTGGAACGGTACCGTGGTGGCTGAGGAGCGGGAAGATCACCTGGAGAGTTGGCTGGGATTGCATTATCCATCGACTGATATCCCACAGCAGGCCAGAAAATTGTTCCTTAGTCAGGGAGAGCGTATCATCGTGGATGTAAACGCCATGCCTGTGCCCATACTGCCACAGCTTTCTCCCATTGACAATGCACCACTTGACCTGTCAAACAGTGAGTTGAGGGCGGCTTCACCCATACACATTGAATACCTCAAGAACATGGGCGTGGGCGGCACATTAACGGCGGCCATAGTCACAAATGGTACCTTATGGGGCCTGATTGCCTGTCATCACTATTCACCTAAATTTCTCAATTACCATAAACGGCTGTATGTAAAATTTCTATCTCAGGTTTTTGCGGCTCAGCTGGTACTGCGGCAGTCAAACACGACCTTGCAGAAAATAAACAAGAGCAGTGATGTGCGTAGCAAACTTATAGAGCAGGTAAGCCACAACTGGGACCTTCATGGTGGCTTGATGGATGATGAGGTTACCATCCTGGATGTATGTGATGCCAGTGGTGCGGCACTCATCCTGGAAAACAAGATAAGCCTCATAGGCAAAACCCCGTCCCGGGAGGAGATACAATCACTAATAGCACACGTGCGTAACAATATTGAAGGAGATGTTTTTCATACATCGGAAATAGCAAGAAAATTACCTGAAGCATCTTCATATAAAGAAATGGCCTCTGGAGTGATGGCCATTTTTATGGGTATTGACAAGAAAAGGGGGGATGCCTTGATATGGTTTAAACCAGAAGTTTTACAGACCGTGACCTGGGCTGGCAATCCTGATAAGCCCATTGAAGACAACGGGGAGCGGTTATCACCCAGAAAGTCCTTTGAAAAATGGTCAGTTGAGCAAGCGGGAAAATCCATGCCCTGGGAAGACCATGAAGTGGCTGCTGCGGCGGCGCTCAAGAAGAGCATAAGCGACATCATCATTGAAAAGTATGAAGAGGTAAGGGAGCTCAACAACAAGCTTAAGAATGCGTATGCTGAGCTGGAGACCTTTAGCTACAGTATCTCCCATGACCTGCGCGCGCCCTTGCGCGGCATTGATGGTTTTGCACAGATTATCAAAGAAGATTATTTTGAATCTCTTGACACCTATGGTAAAAATGCCATTGAGACCATCATCAAGTCTGCACAGTCCATGAACGTGCTTATTGACGATATCCTAGAATTTTCTAGCTTGAGCCAGAAGAAGCCCAAAAGGCAAAAACTGGAGATGGATAAGATGGTCAAAGAAGCGCTAGACCTTGTACAGCATCAAGCAGATTATCCCAGGACGATGATAAAGGTTGAGCCTGACCTACCTTCCTTTGAAGGAGATAGGTCATTGATAATCCAGCTGCTCACAAACTTGATTGTCAATGCGCTTAAATATTCTTCAAAAAAGGAAAATCCACAGGTTATAATAGGCCATAATGATAATGGATATTTCGTAAAGGATAATGGGATTGGTTTTAAAAAGGAACATGCAAAAAAAATCTTTGGTATCTTTCACCGCTTGGCGGGTACTGATTTTCAAGGGTCAGGAATAGGCCTTGCAATTGCTGAGCGTGTGGTGCAAAAGCATGATGGCAGGATATGGGCAGAAGGTTCACCGGGCAATGGCGCGGTCTTCTATTTTACATTGAACCAGCAAGAACATCAATAAAAAGTGGGATTGACAGCAATCAACTGCTGGATTTTTAATAAAATTGTCGCATGAGTACAGATTTGATCAAGATATTACTGGTTGAGGACAATCCTTCTGATGAGGAGCTTATTAAAAGACAGATTGGCAAGACCGGTTTCAATACAGATGTGAAAGTTGCCTGTGACCTGGATAGCATCAAGCATATCATTGATGAGAATACCATGGATATCGTTATTTCAGATTATAACCTGCCAGAGTGTACCGGCCTTGATGTACTAGAACTCATAAAACAAATTTCACCGTTCACAAAATTCATCTTTGTAACAGGCACATTGCAGGATGAAGAACTTGCTGCCGAAACCATCCTGAATGGTGCATCCGGTTACATGCTCAAGAACAACATAAATCAGTTGCATACCAAGCTTGTTCCTCATTTTGAGGCCATAAAAAAACATACCGAGGTCATGAATCCAGTGCGCGAACGCATCAACAAGAGCAAGAAACTGGTAAGTGAGATTGAAGATTTTCTTGAGAATTTTTCTAAAGAAAACCTCGCCCACCGCGAAGGAATCGAGAAGATAAAAAAGGAAATAGAACGCATGAAACAGCAAAATGATCTTAAAAAACCTAGCTGAAGAAACAAGGCCCATACATGAAAAAGTAGAACGTGAAAACGTTGCTTCAAAGATCATGGACCACACAATCTCGCTTTATCAATACGGTAAATTACTGGTGGATAATTATATAGCGTATTCTACATTAGAAGCCTATGTGCTTGCGCATAAAGCTAAGCTACCACATGTCCTGCTGCCATTTGTGGGAGAGGATAAGTCCACCGCCCTGATGCACGATTTGAACAACCTGCATGAAACCCTGCCAGAAACCTACCCATTCAACCCTGTTGACAATAGCTGGCCAGCACTCGCAGGGATGATTTATGTCATGGAGGGGAGCATGCTGGGAGGTATGCTCATGGCAAAAAACATAAAGCAATGTCCCAGTCTTGCAAATCTTGGAGAACAGTATTTTTTTACGGGGGATACTGCCTCAAAGGCCACAAGATGGAAGCAATTTAAAGAGGTCATGGGTTCAATAGGTTTTGATGAAGCTCAAACGCGGTCAGCCATTACGGGAGCAAAGGAGGCCTTTGCATATTTTGAGACGGTCTATGCCCGGGGAAGCAGCCGCTAGGCCTTCTTGCAAAAGAGGACCACGGGTTTGTCCCGCAGGTCTGTGGTAAAAAAGACATAATCGTCGCCACCATCCTTCACCTTGAATTTTTGACGTACCTGCTCCACGGTAAGTTTAAAGTTTCTGGTGGTGATATTAGCTTTCTTGCCCTTGAGCCTTCGGGATATGGCTTTCGCCGAAAAGGCAACGACCTCCTCAACCTCAAACCTCCTTCCAGGAAATTCAATACAGGAATCGCTGGTGTACAGGTGTGAATTCTTATGTAGTTTTTGCAGCCCATACGCTTCTCCCACATAATCAAACATCCCACTTTTCATCACTGCGGCATTGGGCTCGTACACGTAGTTTTTTGGGGTGTCCAGTTCTGCAATCGCAGCCGCGGCCAGCGCATAGGGCATTTTAAATTCTTCTAATCCACTTGCCGTGATATTATAGGTTTCAAGGTGCAGGCCCGTGGCCGTGGGATCAATCAGAAAGAGGAGTTCCTTGACCTCATTGTGCAGTGCGACAATAAATACCTTGGCCACATGTGCCAGTTCATTGAGGGCACTTGTGATATCCAGGATGGGGCTTGTCTTTATCAAGATTTTTTTGGCTTTCGCCAAAAGAAATCCCATATGTTCGGGCACGTTGGGTTCACAGTCTTTCAACATGAAGACCTTGCCCTTGACATTGCTTCTTCGGGAGGGGTCAATATAGATTGCATCATAGTATTTTTGGCCTTGAGCCATATAATCCATGGCATCGCCTTGATGCAGGTCAATATTCTTTGCACCCAGTACTTTGAGGTTGTGGCGGG
>CEQG01101769.1_pt1 | contig 11463 bp, 11 predicted proteins | sample 350301 | NCBI WGS metagenome assembly CEQG01 (sample SAMEA2621242, study PRJEB7988) | marine metagenome | isolation source: saline water (ENVO:00002010), including | reverse complement strand
GCCGCCGCAGCGCCGATGCCGAGGACAGGGCAGGGCGCCCGCAAAGCCAGCCTGTCAGCTCCGGGATCGCCAAAGGCTGAAACAATGATCGCATCCGGCCAAAGCGGCAGGTCGGCGGTCGCTACCTCCTGCGCCGCCAGGCGTAGTGCCTTTGGCGTGACGATCAACTGCGGGCCGCGTGGCGCTGTCCATCCAACCGGTGCCGCAGGCAGGGCACGGGCCGCAATGGCGCACATAGCGGCGGTGACGCGTGCATTGCTGTTCGGGTTCATCAGAAGAATCTGCGCCATGGGTGAACCTTTGCAGATCAGCCGCGCGAGGTCACGCAGGTGATTCAGAACCGGCCCGGGGGCCTCGCGGGGCTATGGAACCTATCGAGGTATCTGGCGATGGCATTTCCCGCCCGCTCTGAACACGCCTCTGTTCCTTCCGGCGACGCCATGAATGGGAGTTCGAGGGAGTTCGCCGAACCGCCGGTGCGTGGTTGCCACCATGCTTTCGGGGCCGCCGAGGATCAGATCAGTCAGATGGCCAGTTTTTAGGGAACCGCCAATCCCGGGCCGCATTCAGCCTTTCCTTTCGGTCGCGCAAGACTTGACCGTAGCTGAAGCCGGCGCTGTTGAGGATGTCTCGGGCCTTGGGGTCGTTCATCTCGCGCGCCCGGTCGTGCAGCCAGGCGATCGCGGCGCGGGAGGCATCCCTGTAGCCCCGTTCATACTCTTCAATTTTCATATCTGGTTCTCCCGACGGGCAGTTTGCGGCTCAACTCGCGATCAGGGTTACGTGTGTGCGGGCAGGGATCAATACGATAGCAGTATGATCTTCGATAACCGCGCGAAACGTGTCGCAATGGACCTGTCGCGGTTTGATGCCGCTTCTTTGATAGCATTTACTGCAACAAAGGAGACTAACTATGGGACTGAAACGGTGAATGAATTCCGCCAGGATGCGGTGCGTATCGCGCTGACCAGTGGGCCTGCGCATAAGCAGATGGCGGCACTAAAGCGTGACAGGTCCAGTTCTCGATTGCTCACTCGTGTCCCAAATCATCTGACGACGGACAGTTACGCCTAGACCTTGATCACCTCGCGTCGAAGCGTGTCGCGGTTTTTCACAGCATGGGCGGCGATCTCCTCCATTGGCGCAAACCACACATCGCCCGTCGACAGCGCGCGTTCGATCAGTTTTTCCATTTCGCGCCACCGGGCCAACCGCCCGGTCAGAAACGGATGCAGGACCGGCATCCAGAATCCACCGGCCGCATGCATGGCGTCGAATTCCTCAGCGAAGGCACGCATCCCTTCCGAGGGGGCCTTGACCGGCATCAGGTAGTTGATCTCGGCGAAATGGGCAAAGGGAGGCCAGTCATCGGTGCCCCAATGCGGCGGCAGTTCGATCAGGTCGCCTATTGAGGTCTGAATTAGATAGGGCAAGTCGTCGGCCATCATCGAACTATCATAAACGATACCATGGTCGATCAAGCGTCCAACCATCGCGGGCGTTATCGAGTAGACCGGCGCACGATAGCCGCGTGGTTTGCGGCCCGTCATTTTCACATGCAGCTCGAGCGCGCGTTCGAACAATTCCGCCTCGCGTTCGTCGGAATGTCCCATCGGGTCTTCATGCCCCCACGAATGATGGCCGATCTCGTGACCGTCCTTCAGGATCGCCTCGACCGTAGCGGGATAAGTCTGCATCACCCAGGCGGGCATGAAAAAGGTCTGTGTCAGACCGAACCGGCGATAGCTCTCGAGAATGCGCGGCACCGCGACCGTCGGGCCGTAGCGCCCCATCGAAATTGGCTGCAGGCGCAATTCGGCATCATCGGGCCGCGCCTCTCGGATCAGGGAGTCGGCGTCGACATCAAAGGTGATGCAAGCGGCGCAACGATTGCCTTGTGGCCAGCTTATCGGGTTCAGAAACATTTCAATCTCCTGTCAATGAGCAGCCGGGATCACCCGATACAAACGGAAAATAGTGCAGTCATGTCGTTGCGCAGACGGGTTTCTATTTCCTTGCGGGACATGGCGTCAGAGGAGATGAACTGGATGAAGCGCGCGTTCTGAAGGTGGAAAAGCGCCTTGCCCAGATGTACTGGATCGACCTTTTCGGGGATTGACCCCTTGGCCTGCGCCGCCTCGATCTTTTTGATCAAGGCGTAGGCCAGCTGCTGATCGAGTCTGGAATATGCCTCGCTCAATCGTGTCCCTGCCTCGGTGGTGACGGCGGCGATGACCTGGCGCCAGATTTCCTTGTCCAGATTTTTGATCGCGTGGTCCATGACGGTATGGGCAAAACCGATGACCAACTCGATCAGGTCTACGTCCTCCGAGGGCAATGTTTCGTCCAGACGTGCGATCAATGCGGCGTCGTTTTCCACCACCAGGGCTAGCAGAACACCCGCCTTCGTTCCGTAATAATTGTGCACGGTGACGCCGGAAACACCGGCCGCCTCAGCGATGTTTTCAATGGTCGTCTTCTCGTAACCCTTTTCTCTGAAAAGGGTTTTTGCCGAAGAAACGATCCGTTTTCGCCGGTCTTCTTTCTGGCGCGCGCGCAGGGTGGCCAAATCTCGTCTCCTAGCTCGGGGCAAATCACTTCCCCGACATCTTATCTTAACAAAAATTTTTATTGAATAAAAAATTTTGTGGAGTACAGTTTTGCCGATCTACCGACCCAGAATGCTCATCAGCGAGGTTTCATAATGCGCCCTATCGTCAAGCTCGCCGCAACTGCGGCCCTGCTCATCGGAGGCGGCAGCAGTTTCGCCTCGGCTGACACCGTCAATGTCGGCGTCTGTGTTTCGTGGCCGGGCTACGCGATGCTCGAGGTTGCGCGCCAAAAGGATCTGATCCCCGATCATGATCTGAACATCACAATCTTCGAAGACCCTCTCGGCGGCCACGCGGCTTTGGCGGCGGGCCAGCTTGATGTCTATGGGTGCACTGCTGATTACACTCCGCTGACCGTTGATCGGGGCACCGACGTGGTGAACGTGGCCTTCCTCAACCCGTCCTATGGCGTCGACCACGTGATCCTGTCGCCTGGCATCGACACCGCTGAGCTGAAGGGCAAGAAGGTCGCCGCTCCACAGGCCTATATCGGTCACCTGCTCATGGGGATCTGGCTGGACTCGATCGGTATCACCCCGGACGAAGTCCAGTGGGTAAACCTGAATGCAGACGAAGCTGTCGGTCCGATGATGTCGGATGACCTCGCTGCCGCCTACATGTACGAACCGTGGATTTCCAAGGTGCTGGCAGCCAAGCCCGGCGCGAAGAGCGTCGCCAATACCGGTGAAGTTGACATCCTGAAGTCCGGGATCTTCATGGACGCGCTCTACATGAACAAGAACTTCATCGCTGAAAAGCGTGATGTCGCCCTTGCCGTGTTGAAAGCCCGCTGGGACGGTTTGGGTTACTGGAACCAGAACACAGAGGAGACCAACAAGCTGCTGGCCGATTTCTTGCAGTGGCCCGTCGAAGATATCGGTTACGTGATTGGCACAGACGGCAAGAGCTTCGAAGGCGGCATCTACATGCTCGACTTTGATGAATCGGCCCGCATCTGCGGTGTTCTGGACGGCGAAGGGCCTCTGGGCATTGCCAATGGTTCGATGGCTGACTCGGTCGCGCTGACCAACGATTGGTGGATCAAGCTCGGTCTGATGGAAAACAAGGTGGATGCCGCCGCTGGCATCGATTGCTCTCTGATGGATGACCTTGTGAAGACCGGCTATCGCCAGGAACTAAGAGCAAACTAGTCGGGTCTTGGGGCGCGGCGCAGCGCGCGCCCCACCAATCTGCCTACTATTTCAGGAAGGGGGCGCGGTGTCCGCTCAAAGGTTCTTCGAATTGCGCAAACCGGTCGGACGTCGGCAACGCCTTGTTTCCGCCTTCCTAATATGGGCGCTGTTCTTCGGTATCTGGATCTTCGCCACCTCCATGGGCCTGGTCAACGAACTCTTGGTGCCGGCCCCGCAAAAGGTCTTCGCTACATGCTGGGATCTATTCGCGCATCGCGGTTTTGCCAGTGACGTCCTGATCTCGATCGGGCGTGTTCTGGGGGCCTTCGCCATGGCCTGCGCCGTTGCCGTGCCGCTTGGCGTGATGATGGGGGTGTTTCCCAGCATCGAAGCATTCTTCGCCCCCTTCATTTCAGCCTGGCGTTACCTGCCTGCGCCGTCCTTCATCCCGATCCTGCTGATGTGGTTTGGCACCGGAGAAGCGCCCAAGCTTGCGCTTCTGTTCATCGGGGTGATCTTCTTCCTGATCACCCTGATCATGGATCACACCAAGAACGTGCGTCAGGAACTGGTGGAAACCGCGCTGACGTTGGGAGCGTCGCGCAGGATCGTTGTATCCAAGGTAGTCTTCCCCGCTGTCCTGCCCGATATCGTGGTCGCCATGCGCCAGATGCTGGCGATGGCTTGGACCTACCTGGTGATCGCCGAGATCGTTGCCTCAACCACCGGGATCGGCGCGATGATGATCCGGGCGCGGCGGTTCCTGAAAACAGATGAAATATTGTCCGGGATCATCGTCATCGGCGTGTTGGGCCTGCTGTTCGACCTGCTGTTTGCGATGTTGCATCGCTGGGCCTTTCCCTATCTGAGGAAAAACTGACATGAGCGAGCGGAGTACGCTTCAAATCCGCGACGTTTCCAAAGCCTTTGATCTGGGCGGCGGAAAGACCCTTCTGGCGGTTCAGGAGATCAGCTTCGAAGTCGAACAGAATTCGATCTGCGTTCTCCTTGGTCCGTCCGGCTGCGGTAAATCTACCGTGCTGAGAATGATGGCCGGGCTGGAGACCCCCTCCGAAGGAGACATCATGATCGGTGGCCGCAAGGTCGAGGGCCCCGGTCAGGACCGCGGCATGGTGTTTCAGGCCTATACTTCCTTCGATTGGATGTCGGTCCGCAAGAACGTGGAATTCGGAATGAGAATCAACGGAGCGCCAGCGGCCGAGCGTGCCGAACGGGCCGAGCGCTTCATCGATCTCGTGGGGCTGAGCAAATTCGCCGACGTCTACCCGTCGCAACTTTCGGGCGGCATGCGCCAGCGAGTTGCGATCGCCCGCACGCTGGCCAATGATCCCGAAGTTCTTCTGATGGACGAACCTTTCGGCGCGCTGGATGCCGAAACCCGCTGGCTCATGCAGGAGCTGATGGTCGATGTGGCCGAACAGACCAACACTACGATGGTGATCGTCACCCATGACTTGGAAGAGGCGATCTTCCTCGCAGACAAGATCGTGTTCTTGTCCAGCCACCCGGGGCGGCTGAAGGAAGAGATCAAACCGGCATTCAAGAATGGCAAGCGCATCGCCGACAAGGAAAAGGTGGTCAAGATGGACGGCTATGGTGACCTTGAGGCGCACCTGATGCGGCTGATGCGCGAAGAAGGGCGCGGCAGGGAATGACGGGATCAGTCAATTTCGATTTCAGCGACAAGTCGGTGCTCGTGACCGGCGCCAGCAGCGGAATCGGTTTCGGTATCGCCACCGCCTTTGCTCACGCCGGGGCCGAACTGACCATCCTGTCGGAAACCAACGCCATCCACGATGCTGCCGCCGCGCTACCCGGTGATGTGCGCGCAATCAGGTGCGACATTTCCAACGCGGCAGCGGTGACCCGGGCACTTGCCGATATCGATCGCCTTGACGTGTTGGTGAACAATGCCGGCCTGGAGCGCCCAACCCCGCTGACAGGACGGAACCCGGATGGAAACGAGACCTTCGAGCGGATCATGGCGATCAACGTCACGGGCACACAGAACGTCACCGACACGCTGGTCAACCGGATCGCCGATGGCGGACGGATCATCCTCACCGCCTCGATCTGGTCGCGCACTGCCGTGCCCGGCTTTTCCGCCTACGTGGCCAGCAAGCATGCCAACCTGGGGCTGATGCGCACCTGGGCGCAGGAACTCGGCCCGCGTCGTATCTGCGTCAACGCGGTCTGCCCTGGCTGGATCAAGACAGGCCCGGCGATGAATTCGCTGCGCGAACTGGCCCTATCCAGCGGTCGCAGCGAAGACGAGGTCGCCGCCGAAATCATGTCGGCGCAGGCAATCGACGGGCTGATGGTGCCAAATGACATTGCCGGGCTCTACCTTTTTCTCGCGTCTGCAGGCGGGCGAAATATCACCGGACAGGCCATAAATATCGACCGGGGCGAGGTGATGGCATGACCTTGCAAGGCAAAATCGCGCTGGTCACCGGCGCGTCGCGCGGCATCGGACGGGCGATTGCCCTGGCACTGGCCGACGAGGGCGCCAGGGTCGCCTTCTGTCATCCCGGCGATGATCAGGCGGAGCAGGTGCTGACAGAACTGGCGCAGCGGACCGAAGCCTGCGCCATCCGTGCAGATGTATCAGACGAGGCACAGGTCATTGGTATGTATGATACCGCCTGCAAGGAACTCGGGATACCTGACATCCTGATCAATAACGCGGGCATCCTGCGCGAAGGGCCCATCGTCGACACCGCGACAGAAGATTTCGATCGGGTGATCGCGGTGAACCTGCGTGGCGGCTTTCTGTGCAGTCGGGAATTCGTCCGCCGTGCCGACGCCGGACGGATCATCAACATAGCCAGCGATCTCGGACTGCTGGGCCGCGAGAACATGGTGGCCTACGCCGCCTCCAAGGGCGGGGTGATCGCAATGACGCGCAGCCTGTCACGCGAACTGGCCCCCGATATCCTTGTTAACGCGATTGCGCCAGGATCAATCGAAACCGACATGACCAGCCCCGACAGCATGTCCCCCGAACAGCTGGCCAAGGATATGGACACCCCCCTGGCGCGGTTCGGTCAGCCCGAAGACATCGCCGCGATGGCCGTATTCCTTTGCGGAACCGGCGGAAATTTCATTACCGGCCAATGCTTTGGGGTGAACGGCGGAAGCGTGATGACATGAAAGAGGATATCAAGATGAGCGACCCGTTCTTTCACCCGGTTTCCGGTTTTGATCTGCCCCGCTTTGCCGGGATTCCAACCTTCATGCGCCTGCCGCACGTTGCTTTGGACGATCCTCGCATTTCAGATGTCCAGGTCGGCATCATCGGCGTGCCGTGGGACAGTGGCACCACCAACCGTCCGGGGCCACGCCATGGGCCCCGCCAGCTGCGCGACATGTCCACCATGATCCGGGCTCAGAACGGTGCAACCGGTGTGCGGCCGTTCGAAATGATCAACTGCGCCGATCTGGGCGATGTGCCGCCGAACCCCGCCGATATCCAAGACAGCATGGAGCGGATCACCGCCTTCTATGACAAGGTGGTCGTCGCCGGGATTACACCGCTGACTGCGGGGGGCGATCACTTGTCCTCGCTGCCGATCCTGCGGTCCCTGGCCAAGTCTGCGCCCTTGGGCATGATTCATTTCGACAGTCACACGGACCTGTTCAAGGACTACTTCGGCGGTACGCAATATACCCACGGAACGCCCTTCCGCCGCGCTGTAGAGGAAGGCCTGCTCGATCCCAAGCGGGTCGTGCAGATAGGCATCCGCGGCACCACTTACGACAGCGAGGACCGCGATTTCGCCGATGCCGTCGGCATCCGCATCATCCCGATCGAGGATTTCCACGCCCGCGGTCCCGAAGACGTGATGTCAGAAGCGAAAGAGATCGTGGGCGACGAACCGACCTACGTCAGCTACGACATCGATTTCGTCGATCCCGCCTATGCGCCGGGAACCGGCACGCCGGAAGTGGGCGGGCCGAATTCCTACCAAGCGCTGCTGGTGGCGCGGTTGCTGGGCAACGTAAACATGGTCGGCGCCGACCTTGTGGAAGTGTCACCACCTTTCGATGACAGCGGGGCAACGGCGTTTCTTGGCGTATCGATCATGTTCGAGATCCTGTGTAATATCGCCAATCGCAGATGCACCGCATCGCTCTCGGAATCGTCGCTGTAGTTGCAAGTTCCCGCGATTTAACCCTAGGTGGGAAGCAAGATGTCAGTCTTGCCTGTGCAAAGTGCCAAGATGGACCGGACAGGTTCCAATCTCGGGCGAATGTCACATCAGGAAAGGCTCGCTGTGGAGGCAGTCTGGAGCTATCTCGTCTCTGCAAAATTCGCTGCAAACAGGGAAAATAACAGCGTATTTCGGATGTTTGACGCCAATATCAGCGAAAATCATCACGACTCTTCAAAGAGTTATCGGGGATTTCCCTGCCGATAATAACAGGGAACTTTGTTGAGCTGAACAGGGTGGTTTTTCTGCTTGGCAGGGAACCTGAATATGCGTCCATCGAATGCACAATTGGCGTGCGGCTTGGTGTTCCGATTTTCTTTCATGGCGAAATCTTTGAAGAAGGAGAACAGAATGCCACGGCTGAGCGAGGAAAAACGCAATGAACTGGAGGCGTTCTGGCGGATGCATATCCCGGGCTGGCGCGAGCTATGTCGCAGCTGCCGATTGCAGCGTCATCGCCTGCAGCTTTTCCGGCACAGGTTGAAAGCCGTGACCTGGCAAGTTCGAGGCGCGGATGCTGGAAGCCGACACGCCCACCAGATCGGGCGTGGCAAGGTCGCTGTGATACAGTCGCCCGGCCGGGAAAATATCCGGGGCATAGGACAGGCCCGATAGGGTGGCGAGAGCTATGGACGCGCCTTGCCCGATATTGGATTCAAGCATGCCGCCGATCCAACAGGGCACATCGCTTTCGCGGCAGACTTGATAGACCTCTAGCGCGTTGGTCAGGCCGCCGACGCGGCCGTGCTTGATGTTCATCCAGCGGCAGGCGCCAATCTCGATCGCCTTTCGGGCGCGCTCGAGCGATGTGATACTTTCGTCAAGGCACAGGGGCGTCGTCAACCGCCCTTGCAGCCGGGCGTGATGAACAAGGTCGTCGCCAGCAAGGGGCTGTTCGATCATCACCAGCCCAAGCGCATCGAGTTCGCGAAACAGGGGCAGGTCGTCCAGCGTAAAGCCGCAGTTGCAGTCGATATGCACGGGCATGTCCGGAAAGCTCTCACGCACGCGAGCGACCATAGCCACCCCGCTATCGCGGCGGAATTTCAGTTTGGTCCGCGTGAAACCGGCCTCTTGTGCGGCCGCGACACGGGCAAGCAGCGCCTCGATACTGTCCTGAACGGGGATGTCGGCGCCAACTTCGATCAGCGGAGCGCTGCCGCCCAGCATCTGCCACAGCGGCTGCCCCGCCCGGCGCGCCTGCAGATCCCACCACGCCGTGTCCAGTGCCGCCTTGGCGAATTGATTGGCCTTGAAGGGAGCAAGCAAGCCTTGCAATTGCCCACCCGATGCAATGTCCCGCCCGATCAGCAGCGGGGCGAATACATCGCGGATCAGCAGAAAGGCCGCGGGGCACCATTCGGCGCAGAATTGCGGTACCGAATAGGGCGCGGCCTCGCCCCAGCCGACGGTGCCATCACTCTCCATCCGCACCAGAATGCTTTCGATGGCATGCTCTTCGCTGAAGGCGGTCTTCCAGGGGGCGAGCAGGGGCATGGAGACGTGGTAGATGTCAATTCTGTCGATCTTCAAGGCTATCTCCGGTTCTGGTGGCGCCGTCGCGAAATGGGGTCAGTTCTTTGGGTCGAGTTCGCCCAGCAGTTCGATCATCTCCTCAAGGTCGTTCAGGCGTTTGCGGCCCGTCGCGCCGGACAGCACGACGGCGCGGGTGCAAATGAAATTCAGCACGCTGATCACCCCGACATAGGAATCGAACAACGAGGTGCCACGCACCTGGCAGGGCACCACCCATTGGGCGAATTTCGTCGAGGTGATGGCGCGCCGGTCGGTGACATAGGCGATGGGAACGCCGGCCTGCTGCATCAGTTGCATGGCCCGGCCCAGTTCGGGCGGGCGGCGGCGCAGGCCGACGGCGATCAGCAGGTCGTCGGGGCCGAACTGGCCGAGATCCTCCATCAGGGTCTGGCCGGGCAGGGGAAGAATCATCGCGTCCGGGCGGATCTGGATGATCTGACGCCGCATGTAGGCGGCGAAGAAATAGCTGTTGCGATAGCCCAGACAGGCGACCCGCCGCGCCGTGACGATACGGCGGGCGATGGCGATCAGCACTTCCTGGTCGAGCTGTTCGATCGTCTGGCGCAGGCACGACATATCCTGATCCAGATGAACCAGCAGTGCGTTCGACTCGCCCTCGCGCTGGCTGCGCCCGGCGTTCAGAAAAATCGGGTCGCCGGTGGATTGCGCCCGGCGAATTTCGCGCTGCATTTCGCGGAAGTCGCTGTATTCAAGCCGTTTCACAAAGCGCGTGACCGCCGCCTTCGAAGCCCCGGCAAGCTCTGCCAGCTCGGTCGCCGAGCACATCAGAACATCGCTGGGATATTCCAGCACCCGGTCGGCCAGCACCCGTTCGCTGGCGGGGATGCTTTCATAGATTGCCTTGATTCTGCGCTCGATCGAGCGGGGCGGCGCATCTTTTGGCGGTTTCTCGGACATTCAACGTTCCTTCTTCTGCCGGGAATTGAAACACAAGTTTTATCGGGTTGACAGAGTGAAATTAAATTATCAGCGTTAGACCTGTCAGTTGAGACATTCCGCACCAAACCTGACCGGGGCTCAAGCGCCGGGCATGACATCCGACAGAGGAGTATTCCATGAAATACTGGGGGAAAACCGCTTTGGCCGCGGCTTTGGCCATTGCCGCGGGCGGACCGGCCGTAGCAGGAGACATCGTCTGGGCCCGGGACGGCGATATCGACTCGCTCGATCCGCACAGGGCGACATCCACGCTGTCGCGTCAGGTCTGGTATCAGATCTACGATTCGCTGCTGGAATTCGACGATAGCGGGGCGCCCGTTCCGAACCTGGCGAAAAGCTGGGAGATCGCACAGGACGGCACGCTGGTCACCTTCGTTCTGAACGAAGGGATCACTTGCCACGACGGCACACCGTTCAACGCCGATGATGTGATCTGGACCGCGGAACGCGCCCTTGGCGAGGACAACCCGAGCCTGACCAAATCGAGCTGGGGCGACATAAGCGAGGTCGAGAAGATCGATGACCTGACCGTCGCCTTCCATCTTGCCACGCCGTTCGGGGCCTTCGTTCCGTTCATGGCGGATCAGTTCACCTCGATGCTGTGCGACAGCAACGCGGCGGCCGACGATTTCGGGACCGGTTCGGCCATCGGCACCGGGCCTTGGAAATTCGCCTCGTGGACGAAGGGGGCCGAGGTGGTGCTGGAGAAGAACCCCGATTACGTGAATTACGGCCGGCCGATCGACAACCCCGGCCCGCCGCTCTCGGACCGGCTGATCATGCGCACGATGCCCGAAGCGCAGACCCGCATGGCAGGGCTGCGCACCGGCGAGTTGCAGGTGATCGTGCCACCGATCCAGGAGGTGAAATCGCTGCAGGACGATCCGGGCGTAGAGGTTTACGTCGCGCAGGGCACCGGCCAGAACATGTTCCTGCAGTTCGCAGTGAACCGACCGCCTTTCGACGACAAGCGCGCGCGGCAGGCGG
>CEQG01150660.1_pt1 | contig 11474 bp, 12 predicted proteins | sample 350301 | NCBI WGS metagenome assembly CEQG01 (sample SAMEA2621242, study PRJEB7988) | marine metagenome | isolation source: saline water (ENVO:00002010), including | reverse complement strand
CGCGGCCGCGCCCGATGCCGGTCTGTTCAAGGATCTCGACAAGCCGGTGGATTGGGCGGAGGTCCGTCCGCAAATCCGGCAGATCGTCGAAACCGCACTCGCCGGTGAACGGCTCGACGAGGCGTCGATCGAAACGCTGTTTGGCGTGCGCGGCTGCGATATGCTCTATGTGTGCCAGGCCGCCGACGCATTGCGACAGGCGCGGTGCGGGCGTAATGTGAGCTATGTCGTAACCCGCAACATCAACTACACCAATGTCTGCACCTATTCCTGCACGTTCTGCGCCTTCTCTAAAGGCCGCACGCACGAGGCGCTGAGAGGCAAGCCTTACGATCTCGACCTTTCCGAGGTCGCCCGCCGGGTGAGCGAGGCGTGGAGCCGTGGAGCTTCCGAGGTCTGCATGCAGGGAGGCATCAGCCCCGACTATACGGGCGAGACCTATCTTGACATCCTGCGCACGGTGAAGGCGGCCGAACCTGAAATGCACGTGCATGCCTTCTCGCCTCTTGAGGTGACGCAAGGCGCGGCGACCCTTGGACTGCCGCTCGCAGACTATCTGCGCCGGCTCAAGGAAGCCGGCCTCGGATCGCTTCCTGGAACGGCAGCCGAGATTCTGCACGACGAGGTCCGCGAGGTTTTGTGCAAGGGGAAGCTGTCGACGGATGAGTGGGTGGAGGCCATCGAGGCGGCGCATACCGTCGGGCTGAAAACGACGTCAACGATCATGTACGGTCACATCGATCATCCGCGCCACTGGGCCCGTCATCTTCTGGTTCTGCGGGATTTGCAGGAGCGCACTGGCGGCATCACGGAATTCGTCGTCCTGCCGTTCGTCGCGATGGAAGCGCCGCTTTTCCTGCGCGGCGGGGCGCGGCCGGGACCGACCTTCCGCGAGGCGATACTCATGCATGCGGTGGCGAGACTGGTTCTGCATCCGCTCATTCCCAACATTCAGGCGTCATGGGTGAAGCTCGGACCCGAGGGCGTCGACATTGCGCTGAGGGCCGGCGTCAACGATCTTGGCGGAACGCTGATGAACGAGTCCATCACGCGCGCCGCGGGCGCCCAGCATGGGCAGGAGTCGGCGCCGGAACGGATGGAGGACATGATCGTGGCGGCCGGCCGCTGGCCGGTGCAGCGCACAACGCTCTACGAACGTCAGAAGCAGGAGCGCCAGGCCGCCTCGTTCAATGCGGCCGAGTTGCGACCGGTCGTGAACCGGCCCTATGCCGGCAAGCGCCCGCGCGCCCGCTCCGTACCATCCGTCGAGCCGGCCGGGACCGTATAGAGGGGGGCAGGTTATGACGGGAAAGAAGAGTCGGGGAACGCGGAAGGACTTCGTCCATTTCGAGACGATCACCACACGCTGGAACGACAACGATATTTTCGGCCACATGAACAACAGTATCCACTACGCGCTTTTTGACAGCGTGGTGAATCGCTGGCTGTTCGAGACGACGGGCCAGGATCCGCGCCTGACCGAAACGGTCCGGCTGGTGGTGCACAGCAGCTGTGACTATTATGCGGAACTGGCCTATCCGCACTCCGTCGTCGCTGGTCTGAGGGTTGATCGGATCGGGACGAGTTCGGTCACCTATCGAATTGCGCTTTTTCCTGAAACTGGCGACATCTGTGCCGCCGAAGGCGGTTTCGTCCATGTCTATGTCGACCGGGATACGAGGCGTCCGGTGGCGATTGACGACGAGCTTCGGGACGCCATGAACGCGCTTCGTTGCAAGGGAACGATCTCGTTCGCCTGAGCGAAAATGTTCCCTTTTGCTGAACTGGCTGGTCCTTGCCATCGGAACCCGTCAATCCGAAAACTAGAAGAGGGAGTGTGCGCGAACCGCTGCCTGAACGAAATTCAACCGGCTGCTGTGGGGCAGCTGTTTACGGGAGGAAAATATGAAGTTGAAAACCCTTGCATTGGCTCTTGCGGCCGGCGTCGCTCTTTCAGGCGTCAGCCCGGCGATGGCGGAAATCCGCATCGGCGCGTTCACATCGGCCACTGGCCCTGCCTCTTTCCTGGGCGAGCCGCAGCGGCTGACCGTCGAGATGCTCGTCAAGCAGATCAACGAGTCGGGCGGGATCAATGGCGAGCCCATCCAGCTTTTCTACTATGACGACATGTCCGACGCGAGCGCTTCGCGCAACTTCGCAATGCGCATGATCGAGGAGGACGAGGTCGTCGCGGTGATCGGCGGATCGGGCACCGGCAATTCCATGGCGGTGATCCCGGTCGTTGAAGACGCCGAGATCCCCTTTGTATCGTTTTCCGGCGGTGTCGAGATCATCGACCCGGTTCGTGAGTGGGTTTTCAAGCCTCCCCACACCGACCTCATGGCGTGCGAAAAGATTTTCGAGGACATGAAAGTGCTCGGATTGAGCAAGGCGGCGGTGATTTCGGGACAAGGCGGCTTCGCCCAATCGATGGCCAAGCAGTGTGCCGAACTCGCGCCGAAAGTGGGCATAGAGATCCTTGTGCAGGAAAGCTACGGTCCGCGCGACAGCGACATAACCCCGCAGCTGAACCGCATTCGCGGGACCGACGGTGTGGAAGCCGTCATCAACGCCGATATCGGCCAGGGGCCGGCGATCGTGACCCGCAACTTCCGCCAGCTTGGCATGGAGCAGACGCTCTACATGAGCCACCCCGCGGCGACACAAGGCTATCTTGAGACCGTGGCGGCCGATGGCGAGGGCATACGCATCCCCGGCCCCTCTCTGCTGATTGTGGATACGCTGGACGACGACAATCCGGAAAAGCCCATTCTGCTCACCTATCGCGACCAGTTTATCGCGGCGACGGGGCGGCAGCCGGATGCCTTCGGTGGTTATGCGCATGACGGACTGCTTCTTCTGGTTGACGCTATGAAGCGGGCAGGGACCTCTGACCCCGCCGCGGTCCGCGACGCATTGGAAGCCACCGATGGCTTCATCGGGACGGTGGGCGCGATCCGCATGTCGCCGGAAGACCATCTTGGAATCGATCTGAGCAGCTTCGTGATGCTCACCATCCGCGACGGCAAATGGGTGCCGGTTTCGGAGTGATATCGTTTGCCCCGCACGGTCCAGACCGTGCGGGGGAGATCCTGTTCGCGAACCTGATCGGAAAAAAACTATGGTTGCATTCATGCAGCTCATCGTTTCGGGCCTTACGGTCGGAGCGATCTATGCGCTGGTGGCGGTGGGCTTCACGCTGATCTACCGCGCTTCGGACATCTTCAATTTCTCACAGGGCGAGTTCTTTATGCTGGGCGGCATGCTGGGCGGTATCGCCATGGCGTCCTATGGGCTGCCCTATCCGATCGCGGCGCTCGTCGCCTGCGTGATCACCGTCGGCTTCGGCCTCGCCCTTTATTTCTACGGCATAAGAAAGGCGCGCCAGGCCTCGCCCGTGCAACTGCTGATCCTGACCATCGGGGCGTCGATGCTGGTTCGCGGCCTCGCTTCCGCTCTGCTCGGCAAGAACTTCGTCAGTCTGCCCGGGCTCCTGCCCTGGCAGACCTGGCGCGTCGGCGGGGTGGTGATCCAGACACAGGCTGTCGTGATCATCCTTGGCACCGGCCTCATCGTGTTTGCTCTGTGGGCCTTCATGTCGCGGACGCTGACAGGCAAGGCGATCGTGGGCGTGGCTTCGAACGCACTTGGCGCCCAACTGATGGGGATCAACAAGTCGGTCGTGGTGGGGCTCTGCTTCGGCCTGTCGGCGTTTATCGGCGCGCTGGGCGGCATACTCGCCACGCCCATAACCCTGATGAGCTTCGACAGCGGCGTCATGCTGGCGATCAAGGGATTTACGGGCGCCATGCTCGGGGGGATGGGGCGGCCCTACGGGCCGGTCGTCGGCGGCCTGCTGGTTGGCCTGCTGGAAGCCTTCGGCGCAGGATATGTTTCCTCCGTCTACAAGGACGCCTTCGCGTTGGTCGTGCTGCTGATGGTGTTCGCGCTGCGGCCGCAGGGGCTCTTCGCCTCCAGCTCGGTGGAAAGGGTCTGACATGCGACGTTTTCTCACCTCACCCTATGCGCCAATGCTCCTCGTGGCGCTGGCCGTTCTTGTCGTTCCGCTTTTCCCGATCTCGAATTTCCAGATCCGCCTCGCCACGCTGCTGTTCATCTTCGCAATGGTCATTCTGGGCATGAATCTGCTGATGGGCTATGCCGGACAGATCAGTCTCGGGCATGGCGCTTTCTTTGGTCTGGGCGCTTATATCGTCGCCATCGGAGCGAAGCAGTATGGGCTCTCGCCTTGGCTTTTTGCCGCGCTTTCGCTGCCGGTGGCGGGGGCCGTCGCCTGGGTGATCGGCCGGCCGATCCTCAAGCTGCGAGGCTATCATCTGGCCATGGCGACACTGGCTCTCGGGTCGATCTTTGCGATGTTCCTCAACAATGCGCTTTCGATCACCGGCGGACCGGACGGCATGGCGCTGGATATGCCGTCGGTGCGGCTATTCGGCATGACCGCACGCTGGAGCTGGTACTGGATTTGCGGCGGCCTGCTCGTTCTCGTGATGTATCTGCTGGCGAGCCTTCTCGACAGTCCCACGGGGCGGGAAATGCGCGCGCTCCATGACAGCGAGACGGCCGCAGCCGTTCTCGGCGTCGACGTGGCCGGCGCCAAGCTGAAGGCGTTCGTCGTCTCGGCGGTTTTCGCAACGCTCGCCGGATGCTGCTTCGTGATGTTCGACAGATATGTCACGCCTCAGGCGGCCGGCATCATGCGCTCCATCGAATTCATGATGATGACGGTGGTCGGCGGGCTGGGCTCCGCAATCGGCAGCATATTGGGAGCGGCCATCCTGGTGGTCCTGCCGCAGTTGCTGACCGTCTTTCATGAGTATGAGCACGCCATTCTCGGTCTGATCCTGATCCTGATCGTGGTTTTCCTTCCCGGAGGCATCGTTCCGACGTTGCGCGCCCGCTTCGGTTCCGGGGAGAAATGAGCATGCTGAAGGTTGAAAATATCGGTATCCGTTTTGGCGGGGTGGTCGCGCTCGATGGCGTCAGCTTCTCGGTGGATGCTGGCGAAGTCCTTGCCCTGATCGGGCCGAACGGCGCTGGAAAGACCACGCTCTTCAACTGCGTCTCGGGCGTTTATGTTCCGACACAGGGTCGCGTCTCGCTTGCGGGAGAAGATATCTCGCAGCTGAGGCCTTTCGAACGCGCTCGCCGCGGCATGACCAGGACATTCCAGAATCTGCAAATATTCGAGAACATGTCCGTGGTCGAGAATGTCATGGTCGGGTTCAGGACGAAAGAGCGCGGCGGCGTGATCGTGCACATGCTGGGGCTGCCTTCGATCAAGCGGCAGAACCGGGAAACCCATGCAAAGGCGATGGAGTTGCTCGATCTGATGGGGATCGGCGACCGGGCGCAGCAGAAATCGGGGGCGCAATCCTACGGTGTGCTGAAGCGGCTGGAAATCGCGAGGGCGCTGGCGACCGGTCCACGGGTGCTGATGCTCGACGAGCCGGTGGCGGGTTGCAACGCCACCGAGACCGCCGATGTAGACGCGGTCATCCGCAAGGTCGCGAAGATGGGAGTGGCGGTAGTCCTGGTGGAACACGACATGCACATGGTGATGGGGGTGGCCGACCGTGTCCACGTTCTCGACCGTGGACGCACCCTCGCCCACGGTACCCCGGATGAAATCCGAACCGATCCGGCGGTGGTCGAGGCCTATCTCGGAGCGCCCGAGGAGGAGACCGTCGATGCTTAGCATTCGGGATCTCAAAGGCGGTTATGGCCGCATCGAAGTTCTCCACGGGGTTAGCCTGGAGGTCGGCAAGGGCGAGATCGTGGCGCTTGTTGGATCCAACGGTGCCGGCAAGACCACGTTGATGCGCGCGATTTCCGGCGTGCAACCGATCACGGCGGGCCGGATCGAACTGGACGGACATCCGATACAGAACGTTTCCGCCGCCAAGCGGGTGACGCGGGGTCTGGCGCAGGTGCCCGAAGGCAGGCAGATATTCCAGCCCCTCTCAGTCGAGGACAACCTGGCGCTGGGCGCCTGGATCGCTCCCGGCAAGATCGAGCGGAACCGGGCGAGGATCTACGAGATATTCCCGATCCTCGGTGAATTCCGCAAGCGGCCGGCCGGCTCCCTTTCGGGTGGGCAGCAGCAGATGCTGGCCATGGGGCGAGCCCTGATGTCGGAGCCCACAATGGTCCTGCTTGACGAACCCACCATGGGGCTTGCCCCGTTGCTCGCAAGGCAAGTGATGGAGACAATGCTGCGCATCCGCGATGAGGGAGCGACCGTGCTGGTCGTCGAGCAGAACGTTCAGGCCGTGCTGCGTGTGTCGGATCGCGCCTATGTGATCGATCGCGGCCATATCGTCATGAAAGGCCGCTCGGCGGAACTCCTTGCCGATCCGCATGTCCAGGACGTTTATCTGGGAGTTTGAGAAGCTGGCATGGTTTCGCTCATACCTCTGACAAATTTTCCTCTCGTTGCACCCGGCGATGCGCTCGACGAGCAGATCGTTGCCGCTGCCGGAACCATCGGCCTTCAGGACGGCGACGTTGTGGTTCTGGCGCAGAAGATCGTGTCCAAATCCGAGGGGCGCTACGTCGATCTGCGAACCATCTCGCCGTCGGCGGAGGCGGAGCGCTTGGCGGGATCCGTTCGTAAGGATCCGCGTCTGGTCGAAGTAATTCTCTCGGAAAGCCGCGAGGTCATGCGGACGGTTCCAGGCACCATCATCGTCAGGCATCGCCTCGGTTTCGTGCTCGCGAATGCCGGTATCGATCAATCGAATCTGCCGCGGGGGGAAGACACCGCCGCTGAGGAAGTGCTCCTGCTTCCGGCCGATCCTGACGGCAGCGCCGCGAAGCTGCGGGACAGGCTCCAGAGGCGGATCGGCGTCCGGCTGGCGGTGCTGATCATCGACAGCATTGGCAGGGCGTGGCGCAACGGAACCTGCGGGACCACGATCGGCGCGGCCGGCATCGAGACGCTGCGCGACCTACGCGGCCAGCCCGACCTGTTCGGCCGGCGTCTCGAAACGTCGGAACTGGGCTTCGCCGACGAGATCGCCGCCGCAGCCTCGCTGATGATGGGGCAGGCTGCGGAAGGCAGGCCAGTTGTGATCGTACGGGGACTGGACTGGTCTGAAAGCCCTCAGTCGGCAGCGAATCTTGTTCGACCCGTGGAAAGCGACCTGTTTCGATGACGCAGCGTTTCATGGTTCTGTGCGGCGGCGTCGGCGGCTCGCGTCTGGCGGAGGGGCTGGCGCAGCATCTTCCGCCCGAAGCGCTCACAATCGTCGTCAATATAGGCGACGATTTCGACCATCTCGGGCTGCGCATATGCCCCGATATCGACACCGTGCTCTACATGCTGGCCGGCTGCGTCAGCCGCGAGCGGGGCTGGGGTCGCGAGGACGAAAGTTGGGCGGCGCACCAGACGCTCGCCGCGCTCGGCGGGCCGGACTGGTTTCAGCTCGGCGACCGCGACATCGGCCTGCATCTTGCGCGCAACGCGTTGCTTAGCGAGGGCAGGGGACTTGCGGAAACTGTCCGCCGTCTTGCGTCTGCGCTCGGGGTTTCGCATGCGCCGGTACCCATAACCGAAATTCAGGCCCCGACCATCGTGCGGACAGTCGAGGGCGATCTTGCCTTTCAGGACTATTTTGTGCGCCGCAGGGCGGATGTGAGCGTCCTCGGGTTGCGGTATGGAGCCACGCCGGCCACTCCCCTGTCCGAAGAAGTCGAGACGGCATTTGACGATCCTCATCTGGCGGGGATCATCATTGCGCCTTCGAATCCCTTCCTGAGCATCGCGCCGATGCTGGCGACGGGCGACTTGCGGCAAAAACTCGCCGGGCGAACCGTCCCGGTTCTTGCCGTTTCTCCCTATATCGACGGGCAAGCCGTCAAGGGCCCTGTGGCGCGGCTGCAGGCCGATCTGGGCCTTCCCGCCGGCGATGAGGGGCTGCTCGCCTGTTATGCCGGGCTGGTGGACATCCTGTTCACCAGCGGAAGCGACTGTCACGCCACCGACCACATCAGCATCGAGGATGGGGACACGTTTATGCCGGACGCGCAGGGACGCGGCAGGCTGGCGCGGCGGGTTCTGGAGCGGCTGGGATGGCGCGGATGAACCCCGTTGTGGTGGGCGACGACGGTTATGCCGAGGCGCTGGCCAGCTTCCTTGCTGACCGGGGTGGCGCGCGGCTGGTCTCACCCGACGCTCACGATCTTCAGGACAGTCTGGCGACAACTCAATGGATCGTAGAGGCGGCGGGTCAGGACCCGGAGCGGAAACGGGCGGTGCTGGCGCGTTGCGCGGCGACCGATTGCCCGGTCGTGACGTCGGATTCCTCGGTGATAACGCGCGCGGAACTGATTGCCGGGCTCCCCGCAGATTTCCAGCGACGCCATGCGGTCGCCCATTTCTTTTTTCCGTTGAAATACTGTCCGCTGGTCGAACTCGTGACCGGATCGGAGACCGCCGCGCCAATGAAGGACGAGGCGGTCGCTACATTGCAGTCGCGGCTGTCGGGGGACCTGGGCCGCGCCGTCGTGCGTCTGCCGGACAATGCCGGCTTCTGCGCCAACCGTGTCGGCCTTTTCACCATCACGGCCGCGTTCTCCCGCGCCTTCAGCAGCGAAGCGGATCGCGGCGCGATCGACTCCATGGCGATACCCGCGCTCGGATTGCCGCGCTCCGGCCTGTTCGGCACAGCTGGCCTGATCGGCTTTCCGACGCTTATCGCCCTGCTTTCGGCCCTCATGCAGCGTTTGCCGGCCGACGATCCGCTATCTGAGCATGGGTCCATCGCGCTGGAGGCGCTGGGACGGGAAGATGCGCCCGGACGGGCAAGCGCGGCGGAGGCGGTCGTGGCCGCACTGGCCTGCGACCGGGACAACTATATGGCACTGGTGGCCGGACAGAACGGCCTCGATATGGAAACGCTGCGGCGGATCATGAAGCAGAGCTACGGCTGGAGCAAGTGATGTCAGCCCCGGTTGCGCTCAAGCCCGTTCTCCAGGAACTTGCCGAGAATCTTCTTGCGATAGTCTCGCGGGCTCATACCGGTCCATTGTTTGAAGGCGCGGGTAAAGGCGCGTGTTTCGGAATATCCGAGATTTTCCGCTATGGCGCTGACGGTTCGCTTCGTCTTCAGCAATTGCCGAAGCGCGAGATCCCGGCGAATGCCCTCGATCACGCTGCGAAAACTCGTTCCCTCCGCGTGCAGTCGCCGCCGCAGCGTCTGCGCGCTTACGCCGTATTGGTCGGCGACGTGGTCGACCTGCGGAAAGAACACATATTCACCCTTCGCCGCGAGAATGTCGTTGCGGATGCGCCTCGCGATGCTGTTCACATTGGTCGGAACCGTCATGAACACCAGCGGCGCGCGCTCCAGCATGGCCTTCAGTTCGGCGCGGTTGCGGACGTTTGCCACGTCGTCGAGATCCTCGTTGAAGATCAGCCTGGTTTTTTCCTGCGAAAACCTGTGCTCTCCGGGGAACATGTAGCGCAGTTCCTCGGCGCGCTCGACAGGGCGGGGATATTCGAACTCCACCGCTTCCACCAGAATATTGCGGCCAGCCATCCAGCAGATCGCCCGATACCAGATGGAAAGCCAGAATTCGAGGAAATAGTGGTTCGGGTCGAGTTCCGGATTGCGGAAGCTGATTTCGAAAACGTGGCGGTTCTCCACCCTGGAAAAATCCATCCGGATCTCGTCGGTGAACAGGCTGTAGAAAAGAACGCCTTTCCGCAGCGCCGCAGCGATCGTGTGCTCGTGGATGATGACATTGCACATCATGGCGAAGACGCCGGGCTTGCAGCGACTTTTCATGAATCCCATGAATTCGTCGTCCAGAAGGAGCCAGACCATCTGGACCAATTCCGCCAGTTTCTCGGATGGCCCGCGCCAGGTGGGGTCGTTCACCTCGGCGGGGTCGAGCCCGATATGTTCCAGAAGATGATCGACACTGACCCCGAGCCGTTCCGCGCCCCGGAGCGTTTCACGAAAGTAGTGCGAGCAGGATGTAGCCAAAAAGTTCACCTTTCAGAACAGGAGTGGCGGCACCCGGAACATTGCGTCTCGCACGGAGGGCGTCAAGGCCAGCGGGTCCACCGGGCCCATTGCATCCGAGGCCATGTCCCGCGCCCGTACGAACAGTTCATCAGGAAGGAGCGACGCCATGAGAGCGTTTGATTTTGCGACGGTTCCCCATATTCACATGGAACGCGGCGGTGCAGCCCGTATCGGCGAACTCCTGAAGAAATGGTTCCCCGCCGGCAAGGTTCTCGTCGTCACCGACCGGTTCCTGCATGGCTCGGGACTGCTGGCCGGCGCGCTGGACTCGCTTGTGAAGCACGGATATCCGGCTTTCGTTTTCGACGGTGTCGAAGCCGATCCGGCGGAAAGCATCGTCAGCTTGTGCGTTGAGATGGCGATACGCCAGAAGGTCGAGATCGTCATCGGCATCGGCGGGGGCTCGTCCATGGATGTGGCCAAGGTGGTGGCGGCCGTCGCCCATTCCGGCCAGCCGATCGCGGAAGCCTACGGCATAGGAAACCTTCACGGGGGGCGACTGCCTCTGGCGCAGGTGCCAACCACTGCCGGCACGGGGTCGGAGGTCACCCGCATCTCGATCCTGACTACCGCGGTAAGCACCAAGCTGGGGATCGTCGCCGACGCGCTCTATGCCGATCGGGTTCTTCTCGATGCCGACCTCACCCTCGGCCTGCCTCCTGCACATACAGCCGCGACCGGGATCGACGCGATGGTTCACGCCGTCGAGGCCTATACCTCCGCGCATCTCAAAAACCCACTATCCGACATGCTGGCGCGCGAGGCGCTGAAACTGCTTTCCGCCAATCTGCTCGCAGTTTGCGAGGATGGAGCCGATGCCGATGCGCGGGAGGCGATGTTGTTGGGATCGATGCTGGCGGGACAGGCGTTCGCCAATGCGCCCGTCGCGGCGGTGCATGCGCTCGCCTATCCGCTTGGCGGGCGGTTCCATATCCCTCACGGTTTGTCGAATGCGCTGATGCTCGGACCGGTGCTGGCCTTTAATCGTGCCGGTGCAACTGCCCTCTATGCGGAGCTTGTCGAGGTGCTTGGCAATCCACGTACAGGCAACGACGATGTCGACGCGCAGACATTCATCGATTCCATACTCGTTCTGGTGGAAAGGTCCGGAGCGCCACGGCGTTTGAGAGACGTGAACGTGCCGCGCGAAGCGCTGCCACTGCTCGCTGCAGATGCGATGAAGCAGACGCGTCTTCTGGTCAACAACCCGGTGCCGGTCAACGAGGCCGCTGCCCTGGCGATGTACGAACAAGCCTATTGATGCGCAGAGCGGATATTCCGAATGGCAAGGGGGATGTCCTGGTCTGGAGCGAGGGGGCGGCGGGAAGAATCCATCTCAACAGACCCCAGGCAATGAACGCCCTCAATAACGGTATGGGGGCCTGTCGCAAATTTTCTTGATTAACGCGCTGTTCACTA
>CEQG01276064.1_pt1 | contig 11506 bp, 6 predicted proteins | sample 350301 | NCBI WGS metagenome assembly CEQG01 (sample SAMEA2621242, study PRJEB7988) | marine metagenome | isolation source: saline water (ENVO:00002010), including | reverse complement strand
TTGCCTTTGGTGTGCATAGTACCATTGTAAAATTTTATACGGCTTACGCCAAAAAGGACCAGGATTCATTCCTTACCCTGATGTTGGCATTGCCCATTGCGGTGATTATTCCGGCGACAGCCATATTGATCTTGTTCTATGATCAAATTGCAGATTTCCTCACGACTGAGAATGAAGTTGTAGCACCTTATATTCCCTTGATATTCCTGATTGGTATTGCCATGGCCTATTTTGAGGTTTTTTATGCCTGGGCAAGGATACAGCTGCAAAGTGTGATGGGCAATTTTATGAAAGAAGTCTTTCATAGGTTTGCGGTCACGTTGCTGCTTATACTATTTGCCATGAACTGGATTGATTTTAAAGCCTTTATGGCGCTACTGGGCGTGAGTTATGGTTTGCGTACGGTCATCATGATGTTCTATGCGTTTAAGCTCAAGAAGCCCAGGTTTGTTCTTGTTTTTCCCCATGACCTAAGCCGGGTCATAAAATATAGCGCCCTTATCATCGTGGCGGGTTCTGTTGCGGTCATGATCCTGGAGATTGATATGTTCATGATAGGCAAGATGGTCCCTATTGAAAATGTGGCCTTTTATGCGGTCGCAATCTATATTGCCACCGTGATTGCGGTGCCTTCACGGGCGATGCACCAAATTACATATCCTCTTACGGCCAGGTTGCTCAATGAAAAAAACCATGTAGCGCTTGAGGACCTTTATAAAAAAAGTTCATTAACGCTTTTTATCGTTTCGGGGCTTATTTTCCTGCTCATACTCTGCAACATCAAGCAATTGTACCTCATGCTAGATCCCAATTATTCTAAGGGACTTTATGTGGTCTTGCTGGTCTCTATGGCAAAATTGCTTGAAAATATCATGGGTAATAACAATGCAATAATCTACAACAGTGATTATTATAGGCTGGTACTTGTACTGGGGGTGGGTATGGTTGTAATCGCGGTCGTGCTCAATACCGTCTTTATACCCTGGCTAGGGATCAATGGTGCTGCAATCGCCACATTTATAGCCTCGGTGGGCTATTGTGGTGCAAAGATATACGTGGTGTATAAGAAATTCCATTTACAGCCATTTACACGTGATTCTGCTGTGGTAAGTATTATAATGATTGTTCTCTTTGGCTTATTCTTCTTTTGGGATTTTAACTGGCATCCCCTTGTTTCAATTGCCGTCAAGGCCAGTATTATAAGCACTGTATATATTATGGTGGTATACAGGCTTAGGATTTCTGGGGAGGTGAATGACCTTTTGCACAGGTTTCTTAAAATCGGAAAATCCCGCCCAGAATAAAACTGAGACGGGATCTTCAACTAACCAACCAAAAAATCACCTTAAATATTGTTGCGGCCTCCTCTTGAGCGTGATGAGCCTCCAGATGAACGATTACTGGATGATGATCTTGTTGCGCTTGACGCCCGGTTTGTGGGGCGTGGAGTGCTGGCCCTGCTACTGCTGGACCTGGTTGTTGATGCCCTGTTCACGCTTTGACGCTGCGGTTGGGCAGTGCGCCTGGCCTGGCTATTGCTGCTCTGGGTCCTTGTGGCCCTAGCCGTATTGTTGCGGCTGCTTTGAGAAGTCCTGGCAGCATTGTTTGTCCTGCTGCTTTGTGTACTTCTTGTGGCGTTGTTCCTGTTTGTTGAACTTGAACGTTGCGCACTAGTATTGTTTTGCCTTGTGGTGGTACTCCTGGCACTTTGTGTGGCCCTGGTATTTTGAGAACTCCTGGTTGCTTGGGTTCTTGTGGTACTGGGCGCCGTCCTTGCAGAAGAACTCCTTGTTGCAGATGAGCGGGTTGAGTTGCTCCTGCTGTTGATCACGGGGGAGTTGCCATTTCTGCTTGAGGAATACGCACTGCTGCTCCTTGTGGGATTTGTGCTCCTCGCAGCAGAATTTCTTGAGCTATTGCTGCTGCTGCGGCTTACGGTATTGCCATTTGCACTGCTCCTGCTTACCTCGCTTCTCGTACCATTGCTCCTTGCAATACTGCTCCTGCTTGCATTGCTGTTGCTACGGGCATATTGACGGCTGGTGCTTGTACGGGCATCCGCATAGCTTCCGCGACGGGCAGTATTATGTGCAATCCTGCCGGTAGGTCTTTTAAAATCATGGTATGCATTTGCATAACCATGGGCATAACCCAACATATAATGATTTCTGTGATATACATAGCTATATCGCGTGGGCCTGTAAAACCTACGGTAAGGAACCGTATACACGAGGCACCTGTCATAATAGGGCCTGTAAAAAAAGTCATGGTAAGGTTGATATGCATAACCACGGTTATAGACATTGATATATCCCACCACGTGCGAAAATTGTGCTCCACTGTAATATACCTGTAGTCCACCCACACGTACAATTCTATTGTTGTCATAGGAGATATAGACATTTCCTGCCTGTATTATCCTCCCCCAGTTATCATAGTAAACGGGTACATCCTCAATTTGTATTACCGCTCCGTACTGGTCATATTGCACATAAGGGTCATAATTGTATCCTGAGTTAAAGCTTATGTTTACTGGGCCTGTATTTACATTAAGGCTTAGTCCATTGACTACTTGCGGTATCACAAAGTCAAATTCTCCATCAGGATAGACTGAAAATTCAATCCCACCTTCCATGAAGATATACCTGCTTCCATCGTACCTGTAGTTGCCATCCACGTCATCGGCCGTGGCCAATGCAATACCACTAAAAAGGGCTGCGAAAAGAAATATTAGTTTTTTCATGATTTTCGTTTTTAAAGTTTGTACACGTTTCTTGGATGGTACACCTTAAACTAATCAATGAGCGTGCCAAAAGTTTTTTTTCTGGCTTTTGCCAAAAAAATAATGGTATTTGTAACACTTTCGCCGAAAGGCATACCTATTTGTATATCAATCAATCAAAAAAGAAAAATATGATGTTAAGAGAAGACAGATCGTTACTGGCAATTGCCCATCTTTCACAATTACTGGATATTGTGACCTGCATAGGGGGTTTTATCGTTCCACTGGTTTTGTGGCTTACACAGCGCGACAAGGTCATGGCCATGGATGCTCATGGCAAGAGTATCATCAATTTTCAGATAAGCATGTTTCTATACTGTTTACTATGCATTCCATTGATCCTGCTATTTGGACTGGGAATACTTGGGTTGATAGGTATAGGGATCATTGCTTTTGTTTTTCCTATTATAAATGCCATCAAGGCTTCAAATGGTGAATTGCCATATTACCCTTTGAACATCAGTTTTATAAAATAAAAGAAACCCGGCTTTACGGCCGGGTTCCTTCATTATAATTATGGCAAATTTTAAATAAGACTATCTATCGTTGATGGTAAAATCAGGATATGCACTTGCGCCATGCTCATGATCATCAAGACCTTCAACTTCTTCTTTTTCAGAAACTCTTAAACCTACGGTCTTTTTAAGTATAAAAAGTACGATGAAAGAGGTAACCATGGCCCACGCGCCGATACCGAATACACCTGCTGCCTGAACTCCTAGTTGACCTGCTCCACCACCGTAGAAAAGTCCACCATCTACTGCAAAAAGACCTACAAGCAAAGTTCCCAATGCTCCACATACACCGTGAACAGAAACCGCGCCTACTGGATCGTCAACCTTGAGTTTCTTGTCTACAAACTCAATTGAGAACACTACGACAAGACCACAGATCACACCTATAAGTGCTGCGCCAAAGTTATCTACAGCGGCACAACCGGCGGTAATGCCCACAAGGCCTGCAAGTGCACCGTTAAGTGTCATTGAGAGGTCTGGTTTACCATAGCGTATCCATGTCAAGAAAAGGGCTGCTAATGCTCCAGCTGCTGCTGCAAGGTTCGTGGTGATAACGATACCGGCAACATGGTTTGCACTATCGCCAGAGATGGCCAGCTCAGAGCCTGGGTTAAACCCAAACCACCCCAACCAAAGGATGAATACACCCAGTGCGCCATACATCATGTTATGGCCTGGGATGGCATTTACCTTTCCATCAGTGTACTTGCCTATACGGGGCCCCACAAGTGCAGCGGCAACTAGACCGGCCCATCCACCTACTGAGTGAACAACGGTAGAACCCGCAAAGTCAATAAAGCCCAGGTTAGTCAACCAGCCATCACCTTGCCACACCCAGTGACCTGAGATGGGGTAGATAACAACGGTCATCACCAGTGAGAAGATGATATAGGTAGAGAATTTTGTTCTTTCGGCGATTGCCCCAGAGACAATGGTTGCAGCTGTTGCAGCAAAAACCGTTTGAAAGAACAGGTTGTGCATATCTGCAGGGTCATTGTAGAATAAATCCGGAGTACCTATAAAACTACCTATTGAATCTCCATACATAATCGTATAACCTATGATCCAGAAACCTAGTGAACCTATACATAGGTCCATTAAGTTTTTCATGATAATGTTTACAGTGTTCTTAGATCGTGTAAATCCAGACTCAACCAGGGTGAATCCTGCTTGCATGAAGAATACGAGTATTCCCGCAATCACGATCCACATTAAGTCTAATACAGCATTAGTTTCCATATTGTGTTATTTGAATTAGATAAGGTTAGTTTTAGGTTAAGGTTTCGCCGCCTTTGTTGCCGGTTCTTATACGGTATGCCTCCTTGATGTCTGAGACAAAAACTTTACCGTCTCCTACTTCTCCGGTCTTGGCCGCAGTGAGGATGGCGTCAATAGCTGCTTGTTCAAATTCATCGTTTACCACGATACTAAGGTAACGACGTTGAATGTCGCTGGTACTATAGGAAACACCACGGTAAACCGCGCCTACTTTTTCATTACCTAGACCGGTAACATCCCAGTAAGAAAAGAAGTTTATGCCCTTGTCGTGCAAGGCTTCTTTTACGGCCGTAAATTTTGATTTCCTGATAATTGCTTCAATTTTCTTCATTTTTAATAAGGGTTTTGTTAGAAACTATATACTGCTGCGAGCAAAAATGAAGCTAGGCTCTTCTGTGGTTCAAAATCGTTGAGGAAAGCTTCCTCACTTGCAGAGTCAATCCTGAATTCTGGAATGAAGGTCAATGGACCCACTTTAGCATTTCCAGAAAGGGTAACTGCAAAAACATCAGCGTCGCCAGCTGCATCTGTTGCTCCTATAGCACCAAAGTAACCAAATTCGCTGAAATATTCAGGGCGAACCCCTATTGCAAATGCATCGCTCACGGCAAGTTGTGCATAAAGTGCAGCTCCATAGAAGCCAAAATCTTCTCCTCCATCACCGCCATCAGTGGTATTGTATGTAGTGTTAAGCCCTAGGTAGAAACTGTCAGAAAGGTCCCATCCGGTGGTAAGGTCCACTTGAAAAGTTGCCCCGGCACCTTCGCCCAGGCCTTCATCTTCATAATTTCCATCTTGGTCGCCATAAAGCAGGTTAAGGAAAGCGCTTCCGCCATCATTGCTATATCCCAGTTGACCACCCACACTGTAGCTGCCAAAGGGGTTATTCTCGGTAAAGTCAGTAGGATTCATGACGGCAAGCATGGCGCTCCAGTTGTCATCAAGGGCAAAATCAGCCTTTAAGCCAGTATGAGAAAACGGTCCATAAGAAAACATGTAAGAGGTAGAATAGTTAAAGTTTGCTGTGGGCGAAATAACCTCATACCCCAAGAAGGTGTTCCAGTTACCAAAGGTCAAGGTCACCTTCTCGCTCACGTTCCAGTACACATAAAGCTGGTTTACGATATTAGAACTGGGTCCAGAAAGAAATACGGCGTCCTCTCCACGGGGACCAAAAACAAGGTCAGCAACCACACCTACATCTCCAGTTTCATAACCAAAGACAAGATTTGCCATACCTATGGCAAAACCAGGCTGATTGGCAAATGAAGATCCTGGGGTAGCATAGTAGCTCAGGTCATCATCACCAGGTGTTTCTGGCATGTATTTGTTATTAGCGTTAAGGTTAAGGCGGTAATACGCATCAGCAGAACCTGATAAAGTGAAACCGTCAAGCCAAGATGGTGTGTCATCCTGGGCAAATGCCATAGCGGCAAAAAACATCATAAATGGTAAGGTGATTTTTTTCATATCAAAAAAAATTGGTTATTGGTGAGCCACTAAACTAGCCATTAATTGATATTGACCCATCAATATTTTGGGGGTATGTTAATATTTTTATTAGATATTCAAATAACACCCCCTATTTTTTAGGGGTGTGTATTTGATAACCTTGTAGCTTGCGAGAAATTGATAACTTTATTGTCTTGAAGTGGCGGATTTTGCCAAAATCCATGTTAAAAAAGGACATATTTTGCTCAAAAACGGCAGATTTTAAGTTTGAGTTAACAAAAAGTAAACAAAATATTAGGTTTTTGATTACAAGCAGATTTTAGCATCTTATAAAAAGAAGATGCTATTTTTTGCAATACCTTATTTATATGGTTCATTTTTAACAATACCGAAATAATAAAACCCTTAATACTTTTAACTTGTATAGGTCAAGGAATATTGAATAGCTTTGATTGAGCAGTTAGGTATAAAACTTAGAAATATGAAAGCAAAACAAGGATTATATTCCCCAGAATTTGAACATGAAAATTGTGGTGCTGGATTCATTTGTAGCCTTGAGGGCAATAAATCAAATGATATCATCCACAAAGCACTTGAAATTCTAGAAAAACTTGAACACAGGGGGGCGGTAAGTGCTGATGGAAAAACAGGTGATGGAGCAGGTATCCTTATAGATATCCCGCATGATTTCTTTGTTGAAAAATGTGGTTTTGAACTTCCAGAGGCAAGACAGTATGCCATGGGCAATGTCTTTTTACCAAAAAAGGAGAACCAACGGGAATATTGTAAAGGTGTATTTGCCCAACAAATAAAAGAAAAAGGACTAAAGCTCCTGGGATGGAGAAAAGTTCCCGTAGATCATGGATACCTAGGTGCGATAGCAGCAGACACCGAGCCGCATATTGAACAGATATTTATAGGTAAGCCTGAAGAAGGGCTGGAAGACAGGATTTTCCAGATCAAACTCTACACGGCCCGCAAGATCACGGAGCATATCATATCAGAGAGCAAACTCTCTGAAAGGTCAAGGTTCTACCTGCCCAGCCTCTCAACAAAGACCTTGATTTTTAAAGGGCTTTTGATGCCTGAAGATATCAAGTTTTATTATACTGACCTGCTTGACCCTAAATTGACAACGCGACTTGCACTTGTACACCAGCGGTTTTCTACAAATACCTTCCCCACGTGGGACCTCGCACAACCTTTTAGGTACATGTGCCATAACGGGGAGATCAACACCTTGCGGGGAAATATCTCGCGCATGAACAGCCGTGAAGAATTATTGAAAAGTGATCTCTTTGGTGACGAAATAAAAGAACTCTTTCCCATTATATTAAAAGGAAAATCAGATTCTGCATCCATGGATATGGTCGTGGAGCTCTTGTTGATGTCAGGAAGGTCCTTGCCTGAGATCATGATGATGCTTGTTCCTGAAGCTTGGGAAAAGCATGAGAGCATGAGCGAAACTAAAAAGGCCTTCTATGAATTCAACAGTTGCATCATGGAACCTTGGGACGGTCCCGCATCCATACCTTTTACTGATGGTGATTATATAGGAGCGGTACTTGATAGAAACGGCTTGAGGCCTTCTCGCTATTCTGTAACAAAAACAGGTTTTGTCATCATGTCTTCTGAAACAGGGGTACTTGACCTGGAGCCCAGCAATATTGCCTTTCACGGCCGTCTCGAGCCAGGAAGGATGTTCTTGGTGAACATGAAGGAGGGCCGTATTGTCAACGATGAGGAAATCAAGGAGCATATCGTTTCTAAAAATCCCTATGGCAAGTGGCTTGAAGAAAACCGCGTACATTTAAGGGACATACCGTACCGTAATGTTGATGTAAGCTTTGACGCTTCACCCATGCAACAGCGCAAGAACACCTTTGGGTACACCCAGGAAGACATCAATACCATCATACTGCCCATGGCAGGATTGGGCAAGGAACCCATAGGTTCCATGGGTAACGATACGCCATTGGCCGTACTGAGCGAAAGGCCACAATTGCTCTATAACTATTTTAAGCAACTCTTTGCCCAGGTAACTAACCCACCCCTTGATGGCATACGTGAAGAATTGATCACAGACCTGAGCCTCACCCTGGGGGAAGATGCAAACCTGCTGGAGATAACACCAGATTATGCCAGGAAGATAAGGATACAGAATCCGGTTATCTCAAAAGAAGACCTGGATAAGATCAAGAACTTTGATGATAAGAATTTCAAGTCTACGAGTATCTCGATACTTTATGAGGCAAAGCGTGGGTTAAATGGGCTGGAGCAGGCCCTCGACAAGATGATTGATGATGCATCAAGGGCCATTGATGAAGGCACAAAAATATTGATATTGTCTGACCGCGGGGTAAACCAAGAGATGGCCCCCATCCCGGCATTACTGGCCTGCGCTTATTTAAACAGCGGCCTTTTTGCACTGGGCAAGCGTTCTAAGATGAGCTTTATCATTGAATCTGCTGAACCTCGAGAGGTACATCATTTTGCCCTACTTTTTGGATATGGTGCAAGTGCGATTAACCCTTACCTGGTCAATGAGATCCTACAAGAGCAGGTCGAAGAAGGAAACCTGGGGGATATCGCTTTCGCGGAAGCAGTAAAAAACTATAACAAGGCCATAGGGAAGGGCGTGGTGAAGGTGATGAACAAAATAGGCATCTCCACCTTGAACTCGTACCGTGGCTCGCAGATTTTTGAAGCACTGGGGCTCAATTCTGATTTGATCAACAGGTATTTTCCCAATACGCCCAGTAGGATTGAAGGTATAGGCCTGTATGAGATAGAGCGCGAAGTGGCAAAACGGCACAGCAATGCTTTTGAAGCACAAGATGTATCCGGTAACCTGGATATGGAGATAGGAGGCGAGTACCGCTGGAGGCGTAATGGCGAAAAACACATGTTCAACCCATTGACAATCGCAAAACTGCAGGAGTCCGTGCGCCGCAACAACCCGGCAACCTATAAGGAATATGCTAAGCTTGTGAACGAGCAGTCCAGGCAGTTGATGACCATCCGTGGGATGTTTGAGTTTGGCAACTATGACCCCATACCCATTGAGGAGGTTGAACCCTGGACGGAAATCGTAAAGCGTTTCAAGACCGGGGCAATGTCATATGGCTCCATCAGTAAGGAGGCGCATGAAAACCTGGCCGTTGCCATGAACCGTATAGGCGGTAAGAGCAACAGTGGAGAAGGAGGAGAAGATGCTGAGCGTTTTTACAAAAGCCCTAACGGCGACTGGCGTAACAGCGCGATAAAGCAAGTTGCCTCTGGGCGTTTTGGGGTGACCAGCAACTATTTGACCAGTGCGGCAGAGATACAGATAAAAATGGCCCAGGGGGCAAAGCCTGGCGAAGGCGGGCAGCTCCCTGGGGAGAAGGTGAATAAGTTTATTGCAAAAACACGTAAGAGTACACCTTATGTGGGACTGATTTCGCCACCACCACACCACGATATTTATTCCATTGAGGATCTGGCCCAGTTGATCTATGACTTAAAATCAGCAAACCGCCATGCCAGGATCAACGTAAAATTGGTTTCTGAAGTAGGCGTGGGTACGGTGGCTGCCGGTGTGGCTAAGGCCAAAGCTGACGTGATTCTTGTTTCGGGTTACGATGGTGGTACAGGGGCGTCTCCATTGACCTCGCTGCGCCACGCGGGATTGCCCTGGGAACTGGGTATTGCCGAAGCACAGCAAACACTGGTGCTCAATGACCTGCGTAGCCGTATCCGTCTAGAATGTGACGGTCAGTTAAAAACGGGCCGTGATGTCGCGATAGCATGCCTGCTGGGAGCTGAAGAATTTGGTTTTGCGACAGCGCCATTAGTGGCATCTGGATGTATCATGATGCGTGTTTGCCACCTCAACACCTGCCCAGTGGGGATTGCCACGCAAAACCCTGATTTACGTAAGAAGTTCAAGGGGCAACCAGAGCATGTGGTGAACTTTATGTATTTTGTTGCTGAAGAATTGCGAGAAATTATGGCAAAACTGGGTTTCCGCACTGTAGATGAGATGGTGGGGCAGGTACACAAACTAGATAGGAACAGAGCCATTGAACATTACAAATCACATGGTATTGACCTCACGCCCATACTACATACGATAGAAACACCTCCAGGAGTGGAGGTTTACAATACACAGGAGCAAAACCACAATTTGCACAGTTCAATAGATTTTGAAATTGTGGAACTGGCCCACACGGCGCTTTTCCGTAAAGAGAAAACCGTGCTGGATATGGAGATTCACAATACAGATAGGGCCGTGGGCGCAATCATAAGCAATGAAATCTCAAAAATCTATGGTGAGCAAGGCTTGCCGGACAATACCTTAAAAGTGAACTTTAAAGGCTCGGCCGGGCAAAGTTTTGGTGCGTTTGCCACAAAAGGACTAACGTTGAAGATTGACGGTAACTCAAATGATTATGTGGGCAAGGGACTTTCTGGAGCTCGAATCATTGTCAAGATCCCCGATGGATCTACAATAAAATCGTATGAAAATATAATCATAGGTAACGTTGCCCTATATGGTGCAACAAGTGGAGAAGCATACTTTAACGGTATTGCCGGTGAGCGCTTTTGCGTGAGGAACTCTGGTGCGCATGCCGTGGTAGAAGGGATAGGAGACCATGGATGTGAGTACATGACCGGGGGTGTTGCCGTGATTCTGGGCAAGACAGGTAGAAACTTTGGAGCTGGTATGAGTGGTGGTGTCGCATACATTTTTGACGAGAAAGACACCTTCAGGGCAAATTGTAAGAATGATGCCCTTAACCTTGACCCGGTGACGGAGCAAGAAGATATAGCTCAATTGAAAGAGCTTATCACTAACCATTATAATTATACACAAAGTGAACTTGCCCAGCGCATCCTTGAGAACTGGGATGCCACGTTGCCCAAGTTCATAAAAGTACTTCCTGAAGAATACCGCAAGGCATTGATAAGACTAGAGGAAGAAGAAAAATTAACAGATTTAACCGAATAAGAAATGGGAAAACCTACAGGATTTTTAGAATACGACAGAAAGACGGAACCCTACAAGCCGGTTGAAGAACGTATCAAAGAATACAGGGAATTCACGGTTCCATTACAAAAAGAAGAGTTAAAGCACCAGGGAGCACGCTGCATGGATTGTGGTATACCCTTTTGCCACAGTGGTTGCCCGCTGGGTAACCTTATTCCAGATTTTAACGATGCGGTTTACCGTGGCAAATGGGAAAAGGCCGCAACCATCCTGCATGGTACTAACAACTTCCCTGAGTTTACGGGTAGGTTGTGCCCCGCCCCCTGTGAGGAGGCCTGTGTTTTGGGCATCAATGAACCCCCCGTGACCATTGAGAATATTGAAAAAAACATCGCTGAGGTTGCCTTTGAAAAAGGGTGGATAAAAGCAAATCCTCCCGCATGGCGTACCGGCAAGAAAGTGGCCGTTGTGGGTTCAGGCCCAGCGGGACTTGCCGCTGCGCAACAA
>CEQG01141859.1_pt1 | contig 11562 bp, 11 predicted proteins | sample 350301 | NCBI WGS metagenome assembly CEQG01 (sample SAMEA2621242, study PRJEB7988) | marine metagenome | isolation source: saline water (ENVO:00002010), including | reverse complement strand
AAATGGTCGTGCCACCGGCGGCAATATGTTTTATGATTTCGCGTATTTGATGGATTCCCTGAGGGTCGAGACCGTTTGTGGGTTCATCAAGAATGAGAATTTCCGGGTCGTTCAAGAGGGCAGAGGCAATGGCAAGGCGCTGTTTCATCCCCAGTGAAAAGGTGCTGAACTTACTGTTCTTGCGCTCCAGCAAACCTACAATCTCAAGCTTCTTGTCAATGTTCTCGGCATTTACCCCCTTGATCTTGCACACCAGGTCAAGGTTTTGTGCTGCGGTCATGTACGGGTAAAAATTGGGCCGCTCAATGATGGCGCCCACTTTCTTGAGGGCATTATGAGTGTCGTGGGTGCCATCAAACCAGTGAAAACCGCCCGAGGTGGGGTTCACTACATTGAGCACCATGCCCAGGGTTGTGGACTTTCCACTTCCATTAGGTCCCAGGATGCCATAAACATTACCTTTTTGAATGGTAAATGAAAGGTCACTCACGGCCCTGACAGACCCAAAGTTCTTTGTGAGGTTATTGATTGTTAAGATTGTGTCCAAAGGAGTTTGATTTTTTGGTGGTATGTATTGAGTAGACGAGAAGCACGTATATTTGTTACATACCTTTTGTAACTTTACGGCCATGGACTTCCCTCTTGAAGAAAAACTGATGTCAAAAAAGAAACCCACATACCCTGTGGGCGAAAAACTAAAGGATTATCTCGTAAAGTACAACCGGGATACAAAAATCCCAGTGTTCTATGAAGACCTCAAGCGATTTTCGGGGGGTATCAATGTCTATGACAAGAATGATGAAGATACCTTATGGATACGGGTGTATTATCCTGAGCATGAGCGGGCCGAGATTGAAGAAAGCCTTAAAAAGGTATATACCATACTACATTCTGACGGTAATGACAATATCCTGCAGTTTCTGTACGTCGCTGCAATTGATTACTGCACATTTGGCAACTCAAAGCCCTTTAGGGTAAAAATAAAGAATATCTATAACGACAATTACATCTACTTCTATGTTAAAAAAGCAGATGCCAGCCGGGTATATGGGTTAGAACTTGAGCATACCCTTTCGCCTAACAGGATCAACTTTCTTGTCTATAAAGATACCTTGATTGAAGAACATATAGCCGGTATTCCCGGCGATGAGTTCATCAAGGAATACCTGGATGATTGTGATGAGGTAGGTAAGGCCCAGATTGCCAAGGAATTTGTGAAGTTCAATGAGCGATGCAACATCCTTTTGCTGGGCGACATGCGCTCCTACAATTATGTGGTGATCCCCACACATGATTTTGACCACATACGGTATAAGATAAGGGCCATAGATTTTGACCAGCAATGCTATGAGGGAAACTTCAAGGTGTACAAGCCGCACCTCTTTAAAGAAAACTTCAAAGTGGTAGAACTGGTATCTAAAAAACTAAGGTCCAATTCAATAGAGCAATATCGTGAAGAAGAGCGTGCCGTCATGGCAAAAAGGATAATCACCTCAAAAACCCGGGTACGCCGCTTGTTGAAATGTATGGCTAGCGATACCATATCTTCTCAAGAAAACCTGCAGCAACTGCGTATGGAACTTTATGCCTATACCAAGGACATGAAGTTCAAACGGGCAAAATCCATGGGGCAGATCATAAAGACCGCACTTGATTTTGTGAAGCGCAACTATGAAGATGTAAGCATGAAACGCTTGATGAAGGCCGGGTATTGATAGTTAAGAATCACCGATTTACGAACGACGAATTTTTAAATTCAAAATCAAATCATTAGCTAATCAGCCCATTGATTTAACTACTCCTTCGCCTTCTGCTCCTTGTTAAAATACACGAGATAGTAGTACATCTGGCGCTCCTCGTCCCATCCTTTTTCGACAAACTTTTCTGCGCTTTCGGGATTGATAAAGTTCATCTTGATCTGGATGTTCGTGTCCAGGTCAATTACGTTCTTTATCTTCTTTCTCGCGGCTGAAACTGCCGTGTTGGCAATAGGGAAGGAGGTAAGGTCCTCAATTTTGTACTTGGGGGCCTTCTCGGTCTTGTAATGTTGAAATTCCGGGATCAATGCAGGGTTTTCAAGCACGTCGTTGACAAATGAACTTTCCTCAAAATTGTCGTTTTTTGCAAAGTGGTTCACCGCACGGTTCATGAACATCACTTCTTCTTTTTTATCCTCGGCCGGCAACACCACGTCCTTGGCAAAATCCTGGCAGAATTTCAAATATTTCTTTGTGTAGAAATTCTCGTCAGCAAGCGCATCAACCCCTAAAAAGTTCTCCAGCCAGTATTTGGTATCATACCGGTTGGAATCCACCGAAAGGATTTTGTAACCTTCCTCTGCATTTTTATTGAAGATAAGGCAACCCTTGTCCAGCTTGTTGAGGTTCACCCCCTGTTTCAAGATCATGTCCAGGTTTGTTTCGCTTTCGCGAAATTGTAAAAACTCCTGTTTTACCTCAGATTTGAAGATGCCCATCACATCTACCTTTTCATTATCAATCATGACATTGGTAATGTGGGCCACGTACACCTCGCCCGGCTTGATGTGTGGATGCGCACTTTGATCATAAAGCAGTTTTGAAACTTCGGTAGAGATTTCATGGCTTTTCTCGGGCTTGTCAAAAAACTCCTGCGCAAGATTGTACAGGGAGTGAAACTCAAGGTCGGCCTCGTGGGTGAACTGAAAATAGTTTTCTTCCTTTTCGCGAAAGCTCTTGAAAAAGAATTCCTTCAATAAGGGTGTGATCTCATCATTGAGCTGGTATGGTTCTTTTGAGAAAAAAGCGCCCTCGTTGCGGCTCTTGTTGCCCACGCGGTGTATGGAGAGCGTCTCTATCTGTGCTGAATATAAATTGATCATCGTGTAGTGCTAGGTTAAGGTAATAAAGGTTTTTTGGCTTTAAGCCAAAAGAAATTTAAAGCAAAGGAAAAGTCTTGATACTGAATACTAAAATCTCATATCTAATTCCAGTTCTCGTCAAAGTCCAGGTTGTCATAATCATCAACATCATAATCATCGTCAAAGTCTTCCTGGTCATAGATATCCTCAGATTCTTGATCCTCATCACCTGAAAAATCAGCAGGGGGCGCCTCGGCCGGTATCTGCCCGTGCGTGTACATCAGGTTGGGATAGCTCATGCCATCTTCAGGTTCAACAATGTCGCCCAGCTCCACAAAAAACGTCCACAGGCTGAGAAAATCATAGACGTATATCAAGCGGGTCTGCTCCTGGTGGACCACTTCTTCTAGGACGGTCTCGCTCATCACGCGTATGGGGTCCTCGCTGGTCTCCATGTCAAAAAGGGCAATCTCCTCGCCCTGGTGCCATTGATCATCACTTATAAAAAAGGAGGCCATCTCCGTACCATCAAACCCAAAGGACTGCGTGATACAGTTATGGAAGTCCTCAAGGCTCGCATTTTGCTCTATTTCGATGTCTCGAAAAATATCCTCCTCGGTGTCAAGAATAACACGAAATCGGTAGATCATAATGTCTTGGATTTTTAAGGTTTCAAAGATACAACTTAGGCATCAGCCGCCAATTGCCCGTGGCGCTTTTGTTTAAAACTTCCCAGGGCAATATAAAACTGTACCCCAAACAAGATTGATGCCAGGATAAGGTGCAGTGGCTGCGATAAGAACGGAAAATCAAGGTAATACATTGCCATGCCCGTAACAATCTCGACACCCAGGATCAACATGATCCAGGCCATAAGCCCGTGGTGGAGCCCCTGGTTCCTGTTGCGCATAAAGAGCAGCACGTTCAAGAACAGTACAATGATTGAGAAGGTGCGGTGAAAGTAGAATTCAAGGCCCGGGTCATTGAGCCATGAACCCTGGGCATCATAGCCCAGGAGCTTTACCTGCTCGTCCACAAACTGCCGCACCTGTGTTCCCATGGCGATTTGAAAAAGCGTCAGCAAGAGGGCGATTACCATACCCGTCTTGAATTTCTTGTCGTATTTCCATTTCTTTTTTATTTCGCTTGAAGCGAAAAGGAGGTACATCAAAACCCCCACGATAATCAGTGCCACGATCATGTGCAGTGTTATACGTACCGGTGCCAGGACAGAATAGACCACTGTTGCGCCCAGCCACCCCTGAAACCCCATCAGGAAAACAGAGAGCCAGGAGAGCAGCACGCGGCGTCTTGACTTTTTCCACTGCCAGAAGCTGAGGATGGCCATCACAAATACCGCGACACCGGCCAGCGCCCCCACAAGCCTGTTTATATACTCCACCCACGTGTGCAACGGATTGAATACCGCATAATCATGTTTTTCATACAGGTTCCAGTTTGTGTCATTATAAGTATCGCCCGTGATAAAATCAGATGCGGCAACCTGTAATGTCTCATCCACGATGATTACCTGTCCCGTCCTGTACGCTTTGTTGGGCTGCCATAACAACTCACCCTCTTCAGTGGGGGGTATCACATAACCAAAGCATTTGGGCCAGTCTGGACATCCCATCCCACTGCCGGTCATCCTTACCACGGCCCCCGCGATAATCACGAGGTACACGAAGATGAGTGCTATTAAAACAGATTTTCTGAACACTTGTATTTAATGTTAGTTGTTAGAAAAAAGATATTTACTTACTGTCTACTGGCAGTCAATCCTATATCCCTTCCTTTTTTGAGCATGAATTTTCGGGCTTCTTCATATTCATTGGGGATTTCACCTTCCAGGATGGCTTCTTTGATGGCATCCTTGATAATGCCTATTTCCTTACTGGGCTTTAAGTTAAAGGTCTCCATGATTTCCTCGCCCGTGACCGGGGGTTGAAAGTTGCGTATATGGTCTCTTTCTTCAACCTCTTCTATTTTTTTTCTAACGGTCTTAAAGTTATTATGATACCGTTTGTAGCGTTTAGGGTTCTTGGTGGTAATATCTGCCTCACATAGCGTCATCAGGTCCTCCAGGTTATCTCCAGCGTCAAAAATCAACCGTCTCACGGCGCTATCTGTCACAAAATCTTCAGCAATGACAATGGGACGCGAGCTCATCAATACCATTTTTTGTACAAACTTCATCTTTTCATTAAGTGGCATCTTGAGCCTTTTAAAAAGCTTGAATACCATCTTTGAACCCACAAATTCATGGCCATGAAACGTCCATCCTATTTTTTTGTCAAAACGTTTTGTGGGCGCCTTACCTATATCATGCAGCAACGCGGCCCAGCGCAGCCAGGGATCGTCAGTGTTTTTTGAGATATTATCCACAACCTCGAGGGTGTGGTAAAAATTATCCTTGTGCTTTTGACCCTCAATCTCCTCAATGCCCTTGAGCGATGTAAGTTCTGGCAAGATGAGTTTTAACAGCCCTGTTTTTTCTAACAGGATAAAACCTTTACTGGGCGTGGGGCTCAGCAGGATTTTATTGAGCTCGTCAACGATACGCTCACGGGTAATTATCTTGATGCGGTCTTTGTTTTTCGTGATGGCTTGCATGGACCGTCGCTCTATCATAAAATCCAGCTGGGTGGCAAACCGTATCGCGCGCAACATCCTCAAGGGGTCGTCACTATAGGTGATGTCTGGGTCAAGGGGCGTGCGTATGATGCCGCGCTCCAGGTCGCCCAGGCCGTCAAATGGGTCCAGCAGCAGGCCGTTTTCCTTGGGCGAAAGCCCTATTGCGAGCGCATTTATTGTAAAATCCCTGCGGTTCTGGTCGTCTTGCAGGGTTCCATTTTCTACAATGGGGTTGCGGCTGTCCCGGTTGTAGCTTTCCTTGCGGGCGCCCACAAATTCAACTTCAAGGTCACCATCGCGCAACATGGCGGTACCATAGGTCTTAAAGACCTGTACCTTGGGTCTGTGAGGCAATAAGCTAGCCGTTTTTTTGGCCAGTTCTATACCGCTTCCCACGGTGACCACGTCAATGTCCTTGGCATCGCCGCGTTTTAATAAAAAATCCCGTACATAACCGCCTATTACATAGGTTTCAAGGTCAAGCTGTGTGGTGGCCTGCTCGATGACCTTAAAGATTTTTTGCGATACCGCCTCGGGAAAATGGGTCTGGGACATTGAATTTTACTTACGCAAAACCTGGACCTGGCCATCGTTCTTTAACTTGATTATGGCTGATGGTGGCCCCGATTTTTTATTGCGGTGCAAATTTACGATATAGTCCACGCCATCCAAAATGGCGCTGTCTATTTCTTTATAGCTTTCAGGTGTGGGCATGCCACTTATATTTGCCGAGGTTGAAACCAGCGGTTTGCCCAGTTTGCGTATCAGGTTTTGACAAAAAGGGTCTTTTGTGACACGTATGGCGAGTGAATTGTCATCTGCGATAAGGTTCTCTGCAATGCGTATGGGGTTGTCATACACCACCGTGGTGGGCTTGCTGGCATATTTAAGTATATCGTATGCAACTTCAGGCACGTCTTCCACAAACTGGTTGAGCATCTTAAAATCGCTCACAAGACAGATTAACGACTTGCTGTCATCACGTTGCTTGAGGTCATATATTTTTTGAATGGCATCAGGCCGGGTGCTGTCGCAGCCCAGGCCCCAAACAGTGTCCGTAGGGTAGAGGATAATGCCGCCCCTTTTCATGGTCTCAAGACATTTCTTTATTTCATCCCTAAAATTTTCCCTGTTCATCGGTTTTATTTTTATATTTTTCGCTTAAAGCGAAATTAAATTGAAAATAACGATAATAGGACCTCATTCTTTTGGCTACATTGATTTTCTCGTCGAGAAAATGCGTGAAATAGATGGCGTGGAGGCCACTTTTATCAATTTTGATAATTACCGGCTAAAGTACAAATCCACAAGACAAAAAGTGGAGAATTTCTTTTCTAAAAACCTTGCGGGAAAGAATATCAAGAAAGAACATTGTACCAAGCAGGTCAAGAAGGATATCGAGGCCCTGGGGCACCAAGACAGCATACTGGTGATACGCCCTGACAAGTTGCAGGGCAAGCTCCTGGAGCACCTCAAGAAGAAGAGCGATAGGTTGATGGGGTTTTACTTTGACTCCATCACAAACTTCCCCAAGAAAGCCGAAATAATCCCACTGTTTGACAAGGTGTTCAGCTATGAGCCCACGGATGCCCGGGATTTTAACCTGGAGTTTGTGACGAATTTTATTCCTTTTGACATTCCTGCTATGCCAGAGGGACGCGGAGTTTTTAATGTGTCGTCTTATGACGAAAGATTCCCCATCCTGGAGGACATTGCAAAATATCTCAAGAAGCGCAAATACCCCTATAGAATTATGGTGCGTAGTGATAAGGGAACAGCCTCAAAGCATGTGGAAATCATAGAAGAAAACATTCCGCTGCCAGAAGTCAAGGAGATGGTCAAGGCATGTAAAATCTTACTTGATGTGCAAAAAGAAAATCAGGAAGGATTAACTTTTAGGGTATTTGAGTCGCTGGGACTGGGTAAAAAACTCATCACCACAAATGCGCTCGTCAAGAATTATGATTTTTACAATCCTAACAATATATTAATCCTGGATAAGGAAAAAATCAAGATTCCCACAGAATTTTTAGAGTGCCCTTACCAGCCCGTCCCCGAAGAAATACTGTCAAGGTATAGACGTCGCCACTGGATCAAGACCGTCTTTGACATCTAGCCGGCCAGGCTGTTATAAAAATTCTTGTAATTCTCTTTCATCACGTCAAGCGTGAATTTTTCATGTACCAGCTGTGCAGATTTTTGGGAGAATTGCGCAGCTAGCACTTCATCCTGTAAAACCTTAAGGGTTTTTTCTGCAAGTTGCTGGGCGTCATCTACAGGTACGATAAACCCGTTTACACCATTTTTCACGGCCTCTCGCGTACCGCCAGCGTCTGTGGACACCACTGGGGTTCCCGCTGCAAAAGACTCCATCACGACAAGCGGTAAACCTTCGGTTTTTGATGATAGCATAAATACGTCAAACCCTTTGAGAAGTTCTGGTACGTCTTTTCTAAACCCTAAGAATTCAATTTCGTTTTCCACATTTAACGCTTTCGCGAAAGCGACCAGCTCATCACGCATGGGGCCATCACCGGCAATTACAAATTTTACAGGCATGTCACTAAGACCCTTGAATTCTTTTACCGCCTTGATGAAGGTGTGAATATCCTTTTGCGGGACGAGACCCGCAAGGTTGCCCACGATTTTTACTTCGCTGGGAAGGTTGAGTATTTTGCGCACATGGTCAACATCTGTAGCGGTGTTGTACTTATCGACATCGATACCGTCATAGATTACCTGGATTTTTGAGTGGTCACGCACCACGGGAAGTAGCACGGCCTTAACAGCGTTAGACAGGCAGAGGATGTGGTCAATGTGTCTTGAATTGTACTTGATTTTCTTGAGAAACCCCGTGCCTATCCTATTATTTCTCTTGCGGGTGTAAACGAGTTGCACGTTCTTGAGCGAGCGCATCACCCACAACGCCATGGTAAGGGCATTGCTGTCATGAACATGAATGGCAGTAACCTTCAGTCTTTTGGCTGTGTTGATAATGTTTTTGATATATGAAATTGAGAATTTTCTTCCCCTTTTTACACTGGTATATGCGATGTTCCTGTCGATACATTTTTGCTCCACCGCTGAATTCTTAGGACAAAAAACATGATGGTATTGATTGTCCTGGTCCCGCAATAAATCTACTACTGAGAGCATACCCGCGTCTCCGCCACGCCAGGCAAGCCCGGTGCAAATATGTAAAATCTTGACTTTCATTATTTTTTCTTTAGGCCTAGGCGCAAGCTTCTTTTTAAGGATTTGCTGAAGGATTTTTCATGCGATTTGATGCTGTTGCTCATGCTTTTTATTTTCCATTGCGTTTCTGGTATGAGCGCATCTTGTATCTGCTTGCAGTCGGTGGGGTCTGTTATAAAATCGTGTAACACGGCAGGGTCAACACGGCCAAAACCTGCAAAATCGTTCACCTTATTTTCCGCATGTATTATTGACATCCACTGTCTAGAATTCTTGATGGTTTCCAGGTTGGGGTCCCGCTTCCAGGCACCGTGTATGCGTTGCCATACAGATTGCGGATTATCATTAACCTCAATCAAGCTTATAAATGGATTAAAGCGCTGCAAGCGCTTTCCTAGTTTGTAATCTGGCGATACCTGGAGTGTATAACCGTCTATAAAATCAAGTGCCCAGTGGTCTTTTTGTACAAAGCGTTGCTGCACCTCGTTAACATAGGTTTTTGCCAGACAATCATCATTATCCAGGCGACTTGTGATTACGTACTGTGCCGTTGATTTTTTAAGTTCTTCTTGAATGCTGGGCACAAATTGCTCCATTCCGTCAGCGTAGCATGGTTGGAAATTGGGGAATTCTTCTGCCAGTTCCTCTATCCTTTTCTTAAAGATTTCAGGAGTTGAAACATCAAAGTAAACCAGCCATTTGAAATTTTGATTTTCCTGTGCTTTCACAGATGAAAAACAAAACCGCTCAAACAGGACAAACCTGTTTGTGAGCCATGTTTCGGTGAGTACCGGAATATTGTGCTTTGAGGTGTCCCAGCCTTCTTTTTTAAGGTTGAACCTCGTGATGATATAGTGGTCAAACATACGGCTGTAAAATTGCAAAAATTACTGATAACCTTTCGCCGAAAGGCAAAGAATAAAATAACATGAGTCTTTTATGATGGGTATATTTGTACAACAAAAAACTATTTTTTTATGGCTGTTGCCAAAAATATTGTGGTGTACACGGCGCTATTCGGTAAGCATAGTGGTCTTGTGGAGCAGAAGAATTTTAAGGGAATTGACTTTATATGCTATACTGACCGGGATGATATACAATCTAAAACCTGGCAGATAAAAAAAGTGGAATTGCCTGTGCGCGGAGATGCTACGCGCAGCGCACGATATTATAAGTTAAATCCGCATGAACACCTGGATGCAAAATATGATGTGAGCATCTGGATTGATGCCAACGTGCTTATCCTGCAAAATGTACATGACCTTGCTTATCAATGGACGAAAGAGCATATCGTGGCGTGTTTTGACCATAATGTTACTGTACTCGACCCACGGGATTGCGTGTATGAAGAATGTGACGCGATTATCAAGCTGGGGGAGGAAACAGGAGGTTTTAAAGATGACCCGCAGGTAATGCTTGAGCAGATGCAAGGCTATCGGGATGCTGGTTTCCCTGAGCATTATGGACTCATTTTTTCGGCAGTGGTGGTTCGCAAACACAAAGATAAGGATGCAATTGCCTTGATGCAGGGATGGTGGCATGACCTTAAAAATGGCAGTAAACGCGACCAGCTGAGCTTTAACTTTAATGTGTGGAAGCTGGGGTTAAAAGACAAGGTCAAGGTGCTCCCTGGCGATTTGCGGGCTGGCAATCCATGGTTTTTTATGATACGTCACCGCAATGACTTTCGCTGGAAGGTCTTTAGGACCAGACTTAAAAAAAGACTGGGCTTACTTAAATTAAAAAACCTGGAGCCTCACAAAATCAATACGGGCAAGTAATCGTAATATTGCCGTATGAAAGTGGTCATCTCTCCATATTTTAAGGACAATGAATCCCGCTTGCGCAAAATCATCTCAGATTTTCAGAAGGCCGGCAAAACCATTTACGGTGGGTCACGCAATACCATTAAGATTTTTCCGCTTGAGGGCATAACCCTAAACGTGAAGGCCTTTAAAGTACCCCACTTTATCAATAAAATTGCCTATCGCCACATTAGAAAATCAAAGGCTGAGCGTTCTTATCTATATGCAAACAAACTACTGGAAAAGGGGATAGGCACCCCAAGACCCGTGGCCTATTTTGAGAATAAAACTCCGCTTACTTTTCTAGATAGCTATTACATCTGTGAGCATCTTCAGTGTGATTTTACCTTCCGCGACCTGGTGGACAATCAAGACCGTGTCCCGCAGTGGGAATCACTTTTACGTCAATTTACACAGTTTACCTACGCCATGCACGAGGCGGGCGTTGAGTTTCTGGACCATTCCCCGGGCAATACCTTGATACAGGTAGATGACGCTTCCGCGAAATTTTACCTGGTGGACCTTAACAGGATGAAGTTTCATGACTCCATGGATATCGATACCCGTGTGAAGAACTTTGCAAAACTCACGCCCAGAAAAGACATGGTGGCCATCATGGGTGATGAATATGCGCGACTCTCCGGGTTAAATTCCACGGAAGTGATAGCTAAAATGTGGGCCGCCACCCAGGAATTTCAGCATAGATTTCACCGAAAGAAAGCTATAAAAAAGAAAATCAAGTTCTGGAAAAAATAGGTTTACGAAATACGAAATTGCTAATTTAAGTATCCCACATCCAGCATTCTACTTCTGCCCGCGGCGATACAGCCATAATTTAATATAGCGCAAGGCGGTGGCATACCCGGCGAGAAAACTGATGGTAAAGCCCACGACACCGTCCCTAAACCCTTGTTGAATCACAAAGTGTTTAAAAAAACGCCAGGGAGGTTTTACAAAGAAGTGAAAGGCATTTAAACGGTTTGTATGCTTGTCATAATCCCTGGCTTGCCAGTAGGCATAGCGGTTAAGCTTGGCAATATAGTCGTCCAGGTTTTTATACGTATTGTGCAATAAGCGGTTTTTGAGAAA
>CEQG01035067.1_pt1 | contig 11601 bp, 9 predicted proteins | sample 350301 | NCBI WGS metagenome assembly CEQG01 (sample SAMEA2621242, study PRJEB7988) | marine metagenome | isolation source: saline water (ENVO:00002010), including | reverse complement strand
GGGATGTCTATCTCATTCCCGTCTCGCACCACCCGCGCCGAGGTGGGCCGGAGGCCGATGAGCCGCCTGATGGCCTCGGAAGTGCGGCCGCGCGCCCCGGCCTCAAGGAACCGTCCCAAGAGGATCAATGCCACGATGATTGCCGCGGTATCGAAATAGACCTTGGCCTCGATACCGTTGTCGGCCAGCACCTCTGGTGAAAAAGCGTGCAGCAAGACCACCGCCGCGCTGTATCCATAGGCGACCGTAGTGCCAAGGGCGATGAGGGTGTGCATGTTGGACGTGCGGTGTCTAAGCGCGCCCAGGCCGGACGTATAGAAAGTGGAACCGGCCCAGAACTGCACCGGCGTCGCCAGAGCCCACAGCAGGAATGGGTAGTAGCTCCGGCCCATGAGATTGGAGACCCATGGAAAGACGTCGAACGTGCCTAGGAGCAGCAAAATGGCCCCGGTCCCGGCAAACAGCAGCCGGTTGCGCAGATCCCTGATCTCTTTCACCTTGGAGAGCCGCTCCAGTTCCCTTTCCTGGTCTCCCGAGTCGTTGAAGCCCTCAACCCGGTATCCGGCGCCTTCCACTGCCGCCTGAAGGTGGGACAACTCGACCATGCCGGGGACAAATTCCACCGACGCCCGTTCCACGCCCAGGTTTACGTTGGCCTCGGCAACGCCGGGCACGTCGCGAAGGGCGTTTTCTATGTGGCTAACGCACGCGGAGCAGGTCATCCCACCGATGATCAGGGAAGCCGATTTGGTGCCCAACTTGTAACCCGCCCCGGAGACGGCGTCGCCCAAAACCTGGAACCGCACTTCGGCGGGATCGAATTCAACGGACGCCTTTTCCGTACCCAGGTTCACTGACGCCTCCACCACTCCGGGAACGCCCTTCAGGGCATTCTCCACGTGGCCGACGCAGGCGGCGCAGGTCATGCCTTCAACGGGCAGGCTGATCTTTATGATGTCTTTATCTTTTGTAGCCATTTTCAATTCCCCAGGAGTTGGAACCCCGGTCCACTATGCACCGTCGGCAAATATCAGGTTCCCTTTAGAGGCGCTCTGGCGCAACTTTTTCAGGTCGGCGTATTCAGGCGAGTTGTACCAGGCTTTGACCCGTTCCAGACTCTCGAACTCCAGGACCACCAACCGCTTGGGAGTCCATGACCCTTCGGCCACCTCACCTTGGGCCCCGCGCACCAGGTATGTGCCACCGTAGAGCGCCACGGTCTCGGGTACGCCAGCGGCATATTTGGCATATGTGTCCGGGTCGGTTACTTCAATGTCTCCGATAAAATACCCTAGGGCCCCGCCTTCTCTCGCTTGGGCATGGGGATCAACGCCCTCGGCAAAGACCAAGGAACCGGTGGACGCGCTCTGACGAAGTTTGGTGAGCTCCTTGTACTCGGGGGAGTAATACCAGGACTTGATCGTCTCCACGTCTTTGTACTCAGCGAGCACCAAGCGCTCCGGTCGCCAGTCTCCTTCGGCGTTCTCGCACTTGCCCGGGCCCCGCACTAAGTACCTACATCCGAACGGCCCGCTGGTGGCAGGCACCGCGGCGGCGTACTTGGCGTAGGTCTCCGGGTCGGTGACATTAATGTCGCCAATCACGTATGCGGACATATCTCAATCTCCTGCGATCGCTATTTATTTGACAGGATATAAAGGTCTTTCAGTTCGTCGACGATCTCTTCGGCGCGGCCAGACTGGATGCCCTCGACCACGCAAGACTTCAGGTGCCCTTCCAGCAGCAGGCTTTCCATCTTCTCGATGGCGCGGCGGACGGCATAGGTCTGCTTCAGCACATCGACGCAGTATTTGTCTTCGTCCAGCATCTTTCTGATGCCGGCTAGGTGCCCTTCGATGTAGCTCATCCGCTTCAGCGCGTCTTCTTTAATTTCGGGAAACATTGCGGTCCCTCCACACCCATACCCCCTGGGAGGGGGTTTACTATTTCGATGCTACTCTCCATAAATGTGCCTGTCAACTTAACGCACCAGATATGTTAGTCTGGCCCAATCCATAACGAAGGAGCGGCCATGGACGCCAGCGAATTCTGGGCGGCTATGAAAGAGCGGGGACTGAATTTCTTCGCCGGCGTGCCTGATTCCACTTTCCAGGACACCTACAACGTCATGGTGTCGGACCCGGATATCCGCTACGTGCCTGCCGTGCGGGAGGACGTGGCCCTGGGAATCGCCAGCGCCACTTATTTCACCGGCGGGTTGGGCGGTGTGATCATGCAGAACTCCGGAGTGGGCAACCTGGTGAACTCCCTGACGTCATTCAACCTGATGTACAAGATTCCTGCGTTATTAGTCGTGGGATGGCGCGGCTACGGAGGCCCGCCCAACGATGCTCCGGAACACTGGATCATGGGCGCCAAGACCCCCGAGTTCTTCGCTCTGATGGAAGTCCCCTACGAGATACTGGAGCCCGATAACCTCGAACCCACAATAGACCGGATCCTGGCCGCTATCAAAGAGCGTTCGGTCCCAGGGGCGTTGCTGGTCCGGGCCGGGGTGATCTCGTGATCGCCCGCTATCAAGCCATCGAGAGAATCTTGTCTCACATGCGGGACGGCGACCTGGTGGTCAGCACCACCGGCATGATCTCTCGCGAGCTGTTCACCCTGGACGACCGGCCCGGAAACTTCTACATGATCGGCTCCATGGGCCTGGCGTCGGCCATGGGACTGGGGTTGGCCATCCAGGCACCCAATAAACGGGTGTTCGTGCTGGAGGGTGACGGTAGCGCGCTGATGAGCCTGGGGACGCTACCCCTGATCGCCTCGGAGCGGCCAGCCAACCTGGTCCACATCATCCTGGACAACGAGGCCTACGAGTCCACCGGCGGCCAAGCCTCCATCAGTTCCCAGTTCGATCTCGCGGATACGGCCCGCAGCTCCGGATATCCCTGGACGCGCCGCGTAGAAGATCTTGAGGAACTGGAGTCGGCATTGCTGGAAGTCGCAGCCGCCGACCAACTAAGTCTCATCCTGGTCAAAGCTGGAATCGCTCCGGTAGGGGGGATCCCGCGGGTTTCCCATCTACCGGAGCAGATTCGGGACCGGTTCAGAGTTGCGGCGCAGGCTTAGCTAGTCTCCTGAGCCTACCCAACGTAACCGTTCCGCCGGTCCCACTCCTCCGCCTCCTTGCTCCTTTCCGACGGATTGCCGTACCCGCCGCCGCCCGACGACAGACAGTAGACGTGGTCGCCGGAGTTGACGACTACCTCAGTCTCTTTGGAGCCCAGGGGCCGGTCGGCCCCCTTGGCGATAATCTTGTAGTCGTGGGGGAGACCGTCTTCGCCGCCGAATAGCCCAAATGGGGGCACAACTATGCCGTCGCCGGCAGTGTTCAGCAGGGCCGGGCCTTCGCCTTCATAGACCAGGTCGCAGATGCCGCCCAGTCCGCCCCGCCAGGCGCCGTTGCCGCCCGAATTGGGGCGCAGCTCATGCCTGCGGATGAAGAATGGGAACCGCTCCTCTGTGACTTCGATGCTGGGACTGCGAATGCCTCCGGCCACGTTTATCTCGCCCACGTTGGGCCAGCCGTCATACCCATATGTTGCGCCGCCGCCGCCCCGCGCCAGGAAAAAGTGCCAGATGAACTGCCGGCCAGTGCGCGGGTCCTTTCCGGTGATGGCGTAGCGCAGGCGGCGGGAGAACCCGGCGTTGACCTCTTTTGGCACCGCCTGGGCCAGAGCCTTAAAGATCGCCTCAACGATCTCCTCAGCGCAGTGGTTGGTGCTCATACAGACCGGGGCCGGGGGGTTGGCGTTCACGATCAAACCCTTAGGCGCGATGATGTCCACGGGCCGCATAGAGCCTTCGTTCTTGGCCACGTCCGCAGGGGCCACGTACATGATGGCAGCATGGGCCAGGGAACGGGTGTTGGCGTAGGCGCTGTTGATGAACCCAGTCACCTGGGTGCTGGACTCACCCAAGTCGATGGCCATGGAGTCACCGGAGATGGTCACCTTGGCCCGGATGGGAATCAACTTATTATCGAAGCCGTCGTCGTCCACTAGCGACTCGCCGTAGTACACGCCGTCGGGCCACTCCGAGATGAACTGCCGAACCTGACTCTCGGTGGCCGCCAAGATCTCTTCCACCGAAGCCAACAGCCGGTCAGCACCGTAGCTCTCCAACAGTTCGCCGATGCGTTGGGTGGCGATCATCACCGAACCGATCTGAGCATTTAGGTCGCCCAAGAAATTCTCGGGCTGGCGGACATTGGCCGAGAGCATCTGCAGGACGTCTTCTCGGGGAACGCCCCGGTCGTACAGCTTCAGGGGCGGAATACGGATCCCCTCCTGGAATATCTCGGTGGCGCGGGGGTTGTAGCCGCCATGGGTGCCACCGCCAACGTCGCTGTGGTGGGCGCGGTTCACGGCGTAAAACAGCAACCTCCCCTGCTCGAAGACTGGCCTGATGATGGTGATGTCGGGCAGGTGGCTGCCGCCGAAGTAGGGGTCGTTCAGGATGAACAGGTCGCCCTCGGCCACGGTATCGCCAAAGTAATCCCGCACCGCCGCTCCGGCCACCGGCAAGGCGCTGACGTGCACTGGGATGCCCTCTCCCTGGGCCACCAGTTGGCAATCGGCGTCCAGAAGCGCGGTGGAGAAGTCACGGCTGGAGTTCAGTATCTGGGACATGGCGGTCCGCAGCATGACCTCAGTCATCTCCCTTGCTATTGACTCCAGGCGGTGCTCCACCACCGCCAAGGTTACCGGGTCAGGACGGTCCGCTGCTGTAGCCGTGTCTGGGCCAGAATCCAGAGAGACGTGTAGCTCAATACCTCCGTAGGGGTCGATGGTCGCAGAATCTCCGACCTCAACCAACACGGTGGTGAAATCCGATTCCAAGATGGCCGGGCCTGCCACCGAACTCCCAGGCGACAGGTCGCCAATCTCGTAGACAGGCGCTTCAACCCACCCACCCAGGTAGATGTTGCGGCGTGATTTCTCTTGGGACGGCCCAGTGTTACCAGGCTCTAACGGAAGCGGGTTCAATTTGGGTAGCCGGCCCACTACGCTGGCCCGCAGGGTCACCAGACGGATCTCCTGCTCGGACTGACTGTAGGAGTACAGCTCCTGGTAGCGGTCATGAAAGTTCGCCGCCCATTGTTCGAGCAACGCAGCGGGTTCTTGGTCCAAGTTCGGAAACGCAACGTTTACCTCGTAGATCTGGTCCAGGTAGCGCATGTCTGCGGAGACCGATACCTCGATATTTGACTCCGAAACACCCTGGGCCAACAGTTTCTCGCGGCCCTCAGACTCCATACTCGCCACGATGCTCTTTACCGAATCCAGGTCCATGCCCAGCAGGGCGGCCGGATGGGACCGGGAATAGTCGTATTTGAGGTTGGTAGAAAGCATGCCGTGGGCGGAAAGTACGGCGGCCGCGGCAGGTATAATCACCTTCTCAACCTGAAGTTGCCTGGCAACTTTTCCGGCCTGCAAACCCGCAGCGCCTCCGAAGGCCATCATGGTGAACCGGCGGGGGTCCACGCCGCGCTGTACCGACATCAGCCGGACGCCCTCGGCAATGGACGTGGAGACCACTGTGGAGATACCTTCAGCCGCCTCGATCATAGAAAGGCCAAGTGGCTGGGCCACGTGCTCGGCCACGGCTGTCTCAGCCAGGGATCTGTCCAGCTTCGCGTTGCCGCCCAGGAAATTTCCTGCGTCTAAATAGCCCAGCGCTAGGTTGGCGTCGGTCACCGTCGGGAGTTCGCCCCCCTTGCTGTAGGATGCTGGGCCGGGCAGGGCTCCGGCGCTCTTGGGTCCAACCTGCATGATCCCGCCGGCGCCCACCGAGGCTATGCTGCCTCCGCCTGCGCCCATGGTGTGGATATCGATCATGGGCACGGAAATCTTCCACCCGGCCTCGAATTTCTCGGTGCTCATGTGGGGCTCCCCGTTCTCGATCAGGGAGATGTCGGTGCTGGTGCCGCCCATATCGAAGGCGATGATGTTGGCAGAGCCGGACAGCCGTCCGTAGGCCGCCGCGCCGCTGACCCCGCCCGCCGGGCCCGACAGTATGGACCGCACGGCCAGCCGGCTGGAGTCTTCGATGGGCGCAACGCCGCCGTTGGACTGCATTATCAGGAAATCGCCCGCCTGGCTATAGGAGGTCAGGCGTGTCTGCAGATTCTCCAGGTAGCGGCCCAGCACCGGTCCCACATAGGAATTGATCACCGTGGTACTGAGGCGGTCAAACTCTTTTATCTGGGGAATTACCTGGGACGAAAGAGAGGTGTACATGCCTGGGAATCTGGCTTGGATGATCTTGCCCACCCGGTCTTCATGGTCGGAGTTCAGGTAGGAGAACAGGAAGCAGACGGCCAGGGCCTCGACTCCCTCGTCTTTCAGGCCGTCTAGGGCCTTGTTCAAAGCGTCTTCGTCTAGGGCGACTTTGACGTTGCCGTCGGCCCTCACCCGCTCGGGCACCTCGGCGCGCAGGTACCTGGGGACCAACGGGACCACCGGGGTCATGCGCAGGTTGTAGCGGTCCTCTTTCAGGCCCTCCCGCATCTCCAGCAGGTCTCTGAACCCATCGGTGGTGATCAGCCCGACCTTGGCGCCCTTGCGCTCCACCAACGTGTTGGTGGCGACGGTACTGCCGTGGATGATCATGTCGGCCGACGCCAGGAAATCGCTCAGGGACAGGTCGTGCGCTGATGCGGCGTCATTGAGTCCGGTCATCAACCCTTCTGACGGATCGTTGGGAGTGGAGGCGGTCTTGAAATACCGGGGAGGCTGGCCTTCCCGGGCGACTACAAAGTCGGTGAACGTGCCACCAACATCGATTCCAATCACGTACACGGTCAGTTACTCTCCCGAACTGATTTATTTCGCAGCTCTAGACGTATCGCGGTTCAACGTCGAAGGGCAGTCCAAAAGCATGTTTGCCGATCAGTTCCAGTGCGTCGAACCCTCCGACGGGGTGCATCGTCCCGGCGCGGACGTCCCGGTAGTACCGCTCCAACGGGCGCCCTTTGGCCAGGGCCGCACCGCCGACCATGTCCACCGCTTTGTTGACCACGTCCTGTGCTGCTTTCATGCAGAAATACTGCATGCCGATCGCCTCGGTCAGCATGGCGTCATCTCTAGCGTTATCGCCATCCAACCGCCTTGCGATATCTTTTTGGAAAGTCCAGGCCGCGTTCAGAGTGATGTCCATCTCCGCCGCCAAGAACTGGTGGCCAGGGTAATAGCTCTCCGGCTGCTTGAAGGGGATTCGGGTGCGCCCCTTGGTCTGTTCGATGGCGAAGTCCCGGGCGGCCTTGGCGATGCCAAGGTAGATGCTGGCGAAGCTGCCACCGTGCCAGGCCCACAGGCCCCGGGCGAACTGGTCCCACTCCCAGGGATTGTGTCGAATCACGCCTTCTTCCGAGACAAAAACGTTCTCCAGTGTCCAACTATGACTCTGGCTAGCCCGCATGCCCATGGTGTTCCAGTCGTTCAGGCAGGTCAGACCCTCGGTGTCCGGTGGCAACACGAAAATCAGGGCCACTTCGCCTTCGTCCGGGTCGTCGTAGATGGCGGTGCTGGCGAATAAGTCTCCGCCGGGGCTATTGGTTCCGAACCCTTTGCGTCCGTTGATCAAGAAGCCCCCTTCGGTCTTGGTAGCCTTGACCGTGGTGTAGCCCAAGCCGGTGATGCCCTTCAACGAGTCCACCTGGGGGTCGGTAACCGCGGCGAAGACCATCAGCTTCTCGGCGGCAATCTTCTCAAGCAAGGGCCGGGGGTGGTCATCGCCGCCCTTGATAAGGTCGCACATGACGTAGGGCAGTCCGAAGTGCATGTTGACTGCCAGGGCCGTGGCGCCGTCGCCTTGGGCCAGACGGTTCTGGGCGATGCAGACTTCCAGGAGGGACGCTCCCCCGCCACCCATGTCCGCCGGGATGGGCATGGATGTGTAGCCCGATTCCCTGAGAGCATCCATGTTCTCGAAGGGATAGGAGTTGTCGGCGTCGTGCTGGGATGCCCGAAGGGCAAAATCATCGGCATGCATCGCCGCCAGGTCATACCACTTGCGCTGAGAATCGGTGAGTTGGTCCGTCATGGGTGCATTCTCCAATTCAAATCGGTCTCCCAGCACGACCACACTTTAAGCCTGCTCAGGTACCGGCCCGAAGGCACGAGTATTCTAACGGCGGGAGGCACCGCCGTCCAACCAGATGTTGGGTCCGCCATTCAAAATTACTTCCCGAGTTCCTGTGGTCCGGCCGACGAACTCTTGCTCCGATAGACATGCAGTGACGGCCCTGCCCAACGACCCGCCCAGGTGGAGGCCCCGCTCGGTCCAGTCCAAGCAGCCAAAGGCGAAATTACCGGTGGAGTTGGCCGCCCCGGAAACGTCCACCCCCAGCTTCTCCATCTCCTGATGCCCCTTGGCGGTCAGAGAATAGCCGACCCGGTTGCCGGACACGGGTTCCGGTGCTTCTTGGAGCCAGTCCAGCCCCAGCATCTCGTCCATGAGCGCCACCCCAGCCACGCCGGCTAGATGCCCATAACAGGTCCGGGCCTGGCGCAGGCGGGTGTCGCGCCGAACCTCCCGATCGGCCTGCGGGCTGCGTCTGGGGCGCATCCTGAATGGTCCTTCTTGAGTCATCTCTCGCACCTCGGTTTTCATCGGACTAATGGATCTAACTAGGGTTCACTCTGAAATTGTCATTCCTCGGCTCACGCCTCGGAATCTCGTTTTAACTGGAACAACACTGACCAAGGGCAAAGAGACCCCTCGCTACACTCGGGGTGACAGAAGCCAGGCTGGTTTCAGTCTACTAATAACAAGGCGAGGCCGACGTTCCCGCTGGCCTCGCCATATCTGTGCCTAGTTTCGACCGGGATAGACTGTATCAGCCGCCAGCTATGGACGGGAGAAAATGCACTTCGCTGTTCTCCTGCACCTTCTCGAGCATGCCCAGCACGCTGACTTCTCCATCGACTATCACTGCGAGGCCGGGGACCAGGTCCTCATCGGACTCGTCGATGAGGTATTCCTTGATACCCGGATACATCGCCTCCAAGTTATTCACCAACCGGCGCACGGTTGTACCTTCCACCTGGACCTGCTGATGGCCGCCGGTCAACTGTTGCAACTTGGGCGGAATCCAGACTTCCGCCATCGCTGTTTACTTGCCCTCTTTGGCCCAAAGAGCCTCCAGGACTTTGTCCGGAGACATGGGCAGGTCGTTCATCCGCACGCCGATGGCGTCGTAGATCGCGTTGGATATGGCGGCCATGGGAGGCACTATGGGCACCTCCCCGACGCCCCTGACACCGTACGGGTGGTTGGGGTTGGCAATCTCCACGATCACCGTGTCAATCATGGGCAGGTCCAGCGAAGTGGGCATCCGGTAATCCAGGAAGCTGCTGTTCAGCATGGCGCCGCTGTCGTTGTACACGTACTCTTCATTCAGCGCCCAGCCGATGCCCTGGACCGCGCCACCCTGAATCTGGCCTTCAACGTAGGCGGGATGGATGGCTTTACCGGCGTCTTGGACGGCGGTGTAACGGAGGACATCCACCTTGCCGGTCTCGGTGTCGACCTCCACATCCACAACATGAACGCCGATGGACGGTCCGGGGCCGGGAGGATTCACGCCGGCGGAACCGACGATGGGGCCGCCCGTGGGAATCATTCGCGCGGCGATCTGCTTGAAGGTCAACTTCAACTCAGGGTCCGACTTGTGCTGGAGGATCGCTTCTTTGTATTCCACGTCGTCGCTGGGAATCTCCCAGATCTTGGCGGCCCGGTCGACCATCTGCTGTTTAACGCTCTGAGCGGCGTTGTAACAGGCCCAGCCGGTCTTGAAGGTAACGCTGCTGCCGCCCGTGTTGGAGGTGAATCCGATGGAGTCGGTGTCGCCGACCTGGGGTTTGACGTCTTCGACCGGGATATCCAGGACCTCGGCAAATTGCATGGCCATAGCCACGCGGCTTCCGCCGATATCCGGCGAACCCTCGGTCAAGCTGACCGTGCCGTCGGAGTTGACCACGGCGACCGCCGAAGCGGGTCCTGAGTTGTTGCCCCAGAAACCGGAGGCGACGCCGCGTCCCTGCAGCTTGCCGTCCAGTTTGGTGTTGTAATGCTGATGGTCCTTGGCTGCTTGCAGTGTCTCGATGTAACCGACCAATGGGTTAACGGGACCAGTGACCCGGCGGGAGCCCTCTTTTCCGCTGTTCATCAGACGGAACTCCAAGGGGTCCATGCCCAGCTTCTCGGCCAGTTCGTCCAGGGCCGTCTCCATGCAGAAGGCGGCTGCTGGAGCTCCCGGGGCCCTGTAGGCGGCTGCCTTGGGCCGGTTGATGACCACGTCGATGGCGGTGAGATGGCCGTTGGGGATGTCGTATTGGCCCATCATGCACTGGACGGCCGCGCCCACCGGCGAACCGGGGAAAGCGCCGGCCTCGTAAATCAGTTCGGCTTCTCCGGCTATGAGCTTGCCATCTTTGGTGGCCCCCAGCTTTACCTTGATCTTGGTGCCGGAGGTGGGGCCGGTGCCCTCAAAAACCTCGGTGCGTGTCAATTGGACCTTGACCGGCCGGCCAGATTTGCGGGACAGCAGGGCCGCGACTGGCTCCACGTAGGTGATGCCCTTGGCCCCGAAGCCGCCACCGATCTCCATGGGTATCGCTTTGACCCGCGAGACCGGGATGCCCAAGAAGCGAGCGGTCTGATCACGGACAGTGAACTGCCCCTGGCTGCTGGACCAAACCGTTACGTTGCCGTCGCTCTGCCAGTGGGCAACGCCGGCCTGGGGCTCGATGTAGCCCTGGTGCACCGCCTGGGTGGTCGTTTCTTTCTCAACGATGATGTCGGCATCTTTGAAGCCCTGCTCAACATCGCCCAGGTTGAATTCGAACTTGTTGGAGATATTGGTCTGCATGCTTTCAGCGTCGTCTTCCAAGAGCCCACCCGGCCGGAGGGCCGGACTGGAAACGGCGGCCAGCCGGTCATGCAAGATGGGAGCGTCGGGCTTCATCGCATCTTCGGCGGTAAGCACCGGCTTCAATACATCGTAGTCAACCTTGATCAAAGCCATCGCCTGTTCTGCCACGTGAGGACTCACCGCGGCCACGGCGGCCACAGGGTGACCTTTGAAGAGCGCTTTGCCCCGGGCCAGAACGTTCATGCTGAGGAAGCCCAGGTTATGGATCGATCCCTCGGCCAGGTCGGTCAGTTTCATGGAGGTCTCGGGCCAATCGGCGGAGGTGACCACCGCGTAGACTCCTGGTAGAGCTTCGGCCGCGCTGGAATCCACAGATTTGATCACCGCGTGAGCGTGGGGGCTGCGAAGTATCTTCCCGTAGAGCATGCCCGCCAATTTGGTGTCCGCGCCGTACTTGGCGCGCCCGGTTACTTTATCGGCGCCATCATGACGTATGGGCGTTTTGCCGACCGAATTAAATTCCTCGTTGGAGAGGACCATATTTGGCTTGTAGTCAAGCATTCTATCGCTCCAGGTTTTGTTTTTTACAGGCACGGTTTAAGCGTGCATCGACGCGGACCGCGCTGCTAGATGGAATTCTCATATAACATTGAGCGTATACTATCACAATCTCACGGGCAGTCCCGCGCCTGGCCCACCCA
>CEQG01029307.1_pt1 | contig 11620 bp, 8 predicted proteins | sample 350301 | NCBI WGS metagenome assembly CEQG01 (sample SAMEA2621242, study PRJEB7988) | marine metagenome | isolation source: saline water (ENVO:00002010), including | reverse complement strand
CGTAAGTACCATGCATGCCCAGCATTCCTAAGAACTGTTTGTTCGAAGCAGGATATGCACCGAGGCCCATTAGCGTGTTAGTAATTGGAAATCCAAGCTTTTGTGTCAATTTGATGAGCTGTTCCGACCCGTTACCTTGAATCACTCCTCCACCGGTATATATCATGGGCCGCTTAGCAGACAAAAGGGCTTCAACAGCTTTCTTAATCTGCCCAGAGTGACCTTTTCCGGGAACCTGATATGACCGCAGCTTGATTTCAGCTGGGTACTCATAGGGCAATTTTATCTTAGGGTCAGTTGCGTCTTTTGGCACGTCAATGACAACCGGGCCAGGTCGCCCAGTTGTAGCAATGAGGAATGCTTTTTTCACGATTAGAGGAATATCAGCCGCATTCCGCACCATGAAACTATGTTTAACCACTGGCCGCGAAACTCCAACCATGTCCGTTTCCTGAAACCCGTCGGTACCGATCATTCGGCTTTCAACCTGGCCTGAGATAACAACTATGGGAATAGAATCCATGTAAGCCGTAGCTATACCGGTTATGGCATTGGTAGCACCTGGCCCCGAGGTAACCAGTACCACACCAGCTTTACCGGTAGAACGTGCATAACCATCTGCAGCATGGGTCGCAGCTTGCTCATGGCGCACAAGAATATGTTCAACCTTGTCTTGACGAAAAATTGCATCATAAATATGCAACACGGCTCCCCCAGGGTAACCGAATATAATTTCAACACCTTCATCGTGCAGAGCACGAATCAGCATTTCACCACCAGATAACTGTTCCACTAGTTTGCCTTTACTTTATCCTTCCTGCCGGTCGCCCCAAATAAGGCTACGCCAATTGCACAACTGGCTACTCCAGCAAGCCGCGAATCCTTTTCCAAATCAAATGAATTTTGACAGTCGCCAAAACCCTAATAAAATCATCAGGATTCTTGCTTCTTGTCGGCCCCCCGCGTGATAACGTGATAGGGGCTTTGGGTGGATGTTGTCCTACGCCTAGAGCAGTCTGTGAGTATTTGCCTGGTAGCGACGAGTTCAGACCACAACAGAACGAGATGGGGGTGGCCGAATCGCTCTGCTCAAGGAATGCGATTCTGCCACTTATTCGAGCAAAGTCAAGCTCTTATGAAGTTAAGACTTGCCAGCCGCCTATTAAGCCACTTTCTTATCTAATTCCGGCGCAGTTTTGGAAAGTTTTACACCACCGCCGATTGCTAGATCAACGATAACAGTGTCGCCCGACGTATAAGATCCTTTAAGAACTTCCTGGGCAAGTGGGTTCTCAATCCTGTTCTGAATCACCCGCCGCAGTGGCCGGGCACCATACACGGGGTCGTAGGCAATCTTAGCTATATAGTCCAATGCCCCATTGCTCACCTGGATAGCTAGCTCTCTCTGAGCAAGACGTTGATTGAGCAGGCTAAACTGAATTTCAGTAATTTCTCTGACCTGAGCTTGTTGTAAAGAATGAAACACTACTGATTCATCAATACGGTTAACAAATTCGGGCGAGAAGTGTTTAACAACCGTATCCATAACTATTTTCTTGACTGAATCGTAACTAATTTCATCAGCTGTAGCTTGGTTCATTATCTCCTGAATACGATCTGAACCTAGATTCGAAGTCATTACGATTACAGTATTCCTGAAATCAACAGTTCGCCCGTGTCCATCCGTTAGCCTGCCGTCTTCCATTACCTGCAATAGAATGTTGAGCACATTGGGATGTGCCTTCTCGACTTCGTCAAGTAACAGCAGCGAATAAGGTCGTCGTCTGACCGCTTCAGTAAGATAACCCCCTTCTTCGTATCCTACATAACCTGGAGGAGCCCCAATCAGACGGGCCACTGAATGCTGTTCCATGAACTCAGACATATCAATACGCAACATTGCATCCTCGGTATCGAACAGAAATTCTGACAGCGATTTGCATAATTCCGTCTTACCAACACCAGTGGGGCCAAGAAACATAAACACTCCATTGGGCCTATTGGGGTCCGACAAGCCAGATCGAGAACGACGCACTGCGTTAGAAACGGCTGATAAAGCTTCTTCCTGGCCAACTACCCGTCGATGGAGAATTTTCTCCATCTCTAGCAAACGTTGTTTGTCGGTCTGTAGCATCTTGTTTACGGGTATCCCAGTGGAACGAGATACAACATCTGCAATCTCCTGATCAGTTACCCGATTACGTAAGAGCTGATTTTCAACGGTTTCTGCCTCAGCAGCCATCTCAAGTTTCTTCTCAAGGCCGGGTATCACACCGTATTGAATCTCTGAAATACGAGCAAGATCTCCCGCGCGGCGGGCATATTCCATGTCATTACGGGCTTTTTCTAGGCTGCTCTTAACTGTTTGTGTGCCGAGCAGTATCGCTTTTTCGGCTTTCCAAATTTCTTCGAGATCTGAGTATTCTCTTTCCAACCTTTTGATGTCTTTGACGAGTTTCTCTTTATGCTTATTGGAAGCAGCATCTTCGTCTCTCCTTAAAGCTTCTTGTTCAATCTTCAACTGAATTAGGCGTCGTTCAAGCTTGTCCATTTCTTCGGGTTTGGAATCGATTTCCATGCGAATAAGACTGGCAGCTTCATCGATAAGATCAACGGCCTTATCGGGTAGCTTTCGATCAGTAATATATCTTTGCGACAATTTAGCTGAGGCGATGATGGCAGAATCGGAAATATCTACACCATGATGAATTTCATAGCGCTCTTTCAAGCCCCGTAGAATTGCAATAGTGTCTTCTTCGGAGGGTTCTTCCACCAAGACTTTTTGAAAGCGTCGCTCTAGAGCAGCGTCTTTCTCAATGTGCTGCCGAAATTCATCCAGAGTCGTGGCACCTACACAGTGTAAGTCCCCTCGGGCCAAAGCTGGTTTCAACATATTGCCGGCATCCATAGCGCCTTCCACCCTTCCCGCTCCTACCATGGTGTGTAATTCATCGATGAAGAGAATTATGGACCCCTCTCGTTTTGACAACTCATTGAGAACGGCCTTTAAGCGTTCTTCGAATTCACCACGGAACTTTGCCCCAGCAATCAAGGCTCCCATATCCAAAGAGAGTATCTTTTTACCCTTTAATCCCTCAGGGACCTCGCCATTAACGATACGTTGGGCAAGCCCTTCTACAATAGCTGTCTTTCCAACACCGGCTTCACCAATTAGTACTGGGTTGTTCTTAGTACGGCGCTGTAGTACCTGGATGGTTCGTCTAATTTCTACATCGCGCCCGATAACGGGATCTAATTCACTATTTTCAGCGCGTTCGGTAAGATCGATACAAAATCTTGCCAGCGCCTGCCAAGAATCCTCTGCTGCTGGGTCGCTAACGTTTGCACCTCCCCTCAGATTTACTATCGCGTTCTCGAGGGCTTCTGACGACACACCAAACCCATTCAAAATTTTCCCAACAACCCCCTTATCCCCCATAGCTATCAGCAAGATGGTCTCGCTCGATATAAACGAATCACCTTTCTGTTGGGTAAGCTTATCGGCCTGATTAAGCAGCTTACCTAGACCAGGGGATACCGAAATTTCACCTTCATTATCAGGTAACTGTGGCAAATCGTTCACAACTTTTTGCAACTGTGAGCGCAACTCACCCACATTGAATCCCGTCTGTGATAACAATGTGAAGGCCGAACCCCTATTCTGGTCAATCAGAGCCATTAGCAAATGGGCCGGTTCGATTGAGGCGTGCTCTTTCCCCAAGGCCAAGGACTGCGCATCCGCTAACGCGGACTGAAGCTTGCTTGTTAATTTATCGATTCGCATAGTGTGTCCGTGAGCTTAGCCAGTGAACTGTAAACTGTTCCTGCTCCAGTTAATTAATTAGTTTCGAGACTATTTATTGGGTCTAGTTAGCAATTTTTCAATATGCCGCAACACTCCTTGATTAGTGTCAATAAATCGAGATGCGTCCCGGTTTCTATTAGGAGATGTGCTAACTCGGGCTTGCTTTAAGTGCCAATAATTGAGAGATAGCCCTAGTATGGTCGGAGGTAGTCCCACAACAACCACCAACGATGTTGGCGCCTTTTTCGATCCAGTCAGCGACAAATTCACAATAACGGTCAGGCGAGAGATCCTCTCGGAGAGTTAAGCTACCGTCATTTTTTTTGCCCCCATCTAATAACCACTCAGTGGGAACATGCGTAAAGGCATTGGCATAGCCTCCGCAATACTTAAAGTCTCCCGAGGCGATTAGAGACATGGCATCAGATATTCGCTCTGGCAGGCAGCAATTTGCCAAAAGTCCATCAAGTGCTAATGGCGCTAGGCTCTCAATTGCCGCTTGGACATTTTCACCACTTCGCAGATATCCCGCTTTTTCATCATGCAGAGTCAAACCAGCGAAGACCGGTTTTCCTGATTCAATCGCAGCGGTTACCGCAGCGACAGTTTCTTCGATTGTGGACATGGTTTCGCAAAGGAACAAATCCACGTAGTCATCAAGCGCTTCAACTTGTTCACGATAAAGAGGTCCGAGGAGCTCTCGGCTAAGAACGCGGTCAGGCCGATAACTGCCATTTTGCGGAGGCAAACTTCCTGCAATTAGTGCTTGAGATCCTGTTTCTGAATTAGCTCTTTTAGCCAATTGGCCAGCGATCTGATTCAATTCCTTGTATTTGGATTCAATGCCCTCTTTCGCTAACTCTCCGCGAATAACACCATAGCTATTAGTAGTAATAATATCTGCGCCAGCATCAATGTTTTCCTTGTGTATTTCTACCACAATTTCCGGCGCAACAAGCAATGCGTTGGCAGACCAAATAGTTGGTGGAATCTTGACACCCTTCAACGACAAGGTCTTACCCATACCTGCGTCAAGTAACTTAACATGGTCTGACTGCATATTTTTAGACTACGATATATTTTTATTGAAGAATGAACACCTAAATGTATGCCAATAATACTGCAGTGCCTTTTGGCTAGCAGCCTTTTGTCTCGGTTTACATTGGCATAACATAGCTCAAATTTCACCTATGGTAGTAATTATGGCCAAACCACCTAGCTTTGCATTTGACACCCTGAGCCTGCATGCCGGCCAGCGGCCCGATCCAACCACAGGATCGAGAGCTACACCGATTTACCAATCCGCCTCCTTTGTATTCAGAGATACCGATTATGCCGCGGGCTTATTTAATATCGAACGTGCCGGCCATGTCTACTCGCGACTTTCAAATCCAACCAACGCAGTACTTGAGGAACGCATAGCTGCGTTGGACAATGGGGTGGGAGCTATAGCTACAGCCAGTGGTCAAGCAGCAATGCACCTAGCCGTAGCCACTATCGTTGGCCAAGGCGACCATATTATCGCCTCACGCAGTATTTATGGAGGGACACATAACCTTCTGGCATATACCCTGCCGCGATTTGGTATCGAAACAACTTTCGTTGATCCAAGAGATCCCAAAGCCTTTGTCGCGGCAGTAAGGAAAAACACACGTTTGATATTTGGTGAAGTGCTTGGTAATCCCGGTCTGGAAGTTCTCAATATTCCGGCCATCGCGGAGGTGGCGCACCAGAATGGAGTACCTTTGCTGATAGACGCAACATTTGCAACACCCTATCTTTGCAAACCCATTGATTTAGGTGCTGACCTTGTAATGCATTCGGCAACCAAGTTTCTTTCGGGCCATGGCGTTGTCATCGGCGGCCTACTCGTAGATGGAGGAACTTTCGACTGGGAAATGTCAGGGAAGTTTCCAACTCTTACCCAGCCCTATTTGGGTTTTCACAACCTAAATTTCGCGGAAGAATTTGGCCCAGCTGCCTTCATTACAAGAGCTCGTAAAGAAGGCTTGAGAGATTTTGGCGCCTGTATGAGTCCAATGACAGCATTCCAAATACTGCAAGGGGTCGAGACCCTGCCTCTACGCATGCAGAAGCATGTTGAAAATACGAGAGCCTTAGTTGAATTTCTCAAGGAACAGGAAGAGGTAGAGTGGTTAAACCACCCCATGCTTCCTGACCATCCAGATCATGAATTAGCCAAGACATTGCTACCGAAGGGGTGTGGTGCCGTGTTTAGCTTTAGCGTAAAAGGAGGCAGGGAAGCTGGGATTAAGTTTATAGAAAACCTTGAATTATTTTCACACTTGGCAAATGTTGGTGATGCCAAATCACTCGTTATTCATCCGGCCAGTACTACTCATCACAGAATGGATAGCGAAGCCCTGAAATCTGCTGGTATATCTGAAGGGTTGATAAGATTATCAGTGGGTCTCGAAGATTCAATAGACCTGAAGGTGGATCTTCGTAAGGGTCTCCGCGCATCGCAACGTTAAGTCAGACAGGAGTTTCTCGTGCAGTTTAAAGTTGATGGGTTTAAAGTTTTTTGCAGTAACGGCTCAGGTGCACTGCGCGTTGGTCAATCTGCAGTTATCTTTATTCATGGGGCCGGACTTGATCATACTACTTTTGCTCTACCTGCTAGATACTTCGCCCGCCATCAATACAATGTTTATGCCCTTGACCTCCCCGGACATGGACGCTCCGCTGGTGCTCCGCTGACATCTATTACGGAGATGGCCAATTGGATACAACATGTCATCGATGAATTAGAAATCTTACAACCTGCCATCGTAGGTCACAGCATGGGGTCTCTGATAGCTCTTCAATTCGCTGCGTCCTTTCCAAACCAATTGCGCTCGCTGGTGCTCATGGGCACATCCATACCGATGCCTGTATCTGATCCTTTGCTAAATGCAGCCCAGAAAAATCATCATGATGCTATCGATATGAGCAATATCTGGAGCCATAGCCGAATAGCCCAACTCGGTGGTAATGAAAATCCTGGCGTTAGTATGTTGATGACTGGTCAAAGGCTACTTGAATCAGCAGACAAAAACGTCCTCTTTACCGATCTGACCGCCTGCAATAAATTTACCGGTAGCTTGGAACTAGCCAAGAAGGTGGCAGTTGAAACTTTGGTGCTGATAGGCCAGCAGGATCAGATGACTGCGCCTGTCAAAGCATTGGAAGTGGCCAATGCTATTCCTACTTGTCGCGTGCAGACACTCAGCCCTTGTGGCCACGCAATGTTGTCCGAACAACCGAATGCTGTCTTAGACGCGCTCACCACTATCATTTAGCAGTAAATGGTTATGACTTTGAAAACTCCCTAAGCATGCGAACTACCGAAATACCAAGGACAATATAAATTCCCAGCAGTGGCAATGAAGCAACCAAAGAAGCAGTCTGCAGCTCACGCAGGCCCCCGACAAACAATAGACAGGTCGGCAGCGCCCCAAGCGCTACAGCCCAAAACACTCGGTGCCATCTAGCCGGATGTTGGTGTGCTTGCAAAGACCGGGTGGCGCCTGCGGCGATGGTGTAAGACGCTGAATCGTACGTTGTAGCCATAAATATCAGACCGATCAGCGCGATAAATATGAGCCAGAATTTCCCTAATGGAAGTAAAGCAATAATGCCGGCTATGGCAGAAGAAGGACTGATATCGGTGGCTTGTTTAATGACCGGATAGGTGCCTTCTAATTCAAGTGACAGAGCATAATTTCCCAAAACCACAAAAAAAAGAGCACAGCCAAAGCTTCCCCATCCCAACATGCCAAATATTAGGGCACGGATAGTGCGGCCTTCGGAAATCTTGCATACGAACATGCCTATAAAAGGTCCCATTGCCAACCACCAAGCCCAGTAAAATATCGTCCAGCTTTCGACAAATTCACCGCGTTCCAGTGGATCAGTCCAGAACAACATTGTAGGAAAATTCTGAATAACATTGCCGACTGACACCAAACCCATTTCGAGGATGAATTTCGTTGGGCCGGCAAGCAGAACAAAAACGATAAGCACCAGTGCTAGACAAGCATTAATATTGCTCAACAATTTAATACCACGATCTAAGCCTCTATATACACTTAACGCAATAAGTGCTGTTGCCAGAAAGATAATCAAGGACTGTAAACCTATGCCATCTCTAATACCTGTTAACTCTGTTGTTGCAGAAGCCACCAGAGAAGTTCCAAAACCAAGGCCAGTGGCAGCGGTACCGATTACACCTACTATAAATACGAGATCAACCAATCGACCAGGCCATTTATTAGTCTGATTTTTTAAAACAGGTTCACACGCTGCACTCAAGCGTAGTGAAGGAACTTTTTTTACATGATAGGTACACGCCAGTGCCAGGGCCGGCAAGCAATAAAAAGCCCAGCCTATGGGGCCCCAATGAAAAATTCCGTAACTAATTGCCCAAGTGATTGCTTCCTGTGATTCAGGTTCAAGTCCGAAAGGCGGATTGACATAGTAGAAGGTCCACTCTGTTGCCCCCCAGTATATAAGAGACGCACCAATGCCAGCACAGAACAACATCGCGGCCCAACTGAAATGGGAATAAGCTAACTTGTTCGTGTTTCCAAGTACCACGTTACCGTGTTTACTGACCGCGACCGACAAAAGAAAGATAAGCAATGTGATTGCTATGAGCACGTATAACACGCCTAATCGACTAGTTATATTCTGGTAGAGCTTGTCGATTGTTATTGCACTCCAATCAGGAAAAATTACGATTGTCGCGACTACAAGCAGCAGCAAGAAAGCTCCAAAACCAAACAGGAGCCAGTCTACATTCTCCCCGACTGGACTTTGTTCGATATGCTTCGTTTGTGTGTCCTTCTCATTCATAATGCGGGTCCATCTATGTAAATCAAACAAGCCATACGTCCGGTTTTACCATCGCGTCGATAAGAAAAAAACCTATCCGCATCACAGTAAGTGCATGAATCGTGTGCTGTCACGGAAGTGATTCCAAGCTGCAAGAGTTTATGCGTTGCTATTCCATATAGATCCGCCATATATTTTCTTTCGTTCCGTGCTATAGCAAAACAGCCAGCTAAAGCCCCTCCTTCAGAACCGATAACTTGCGTCCTTACCTCTTCACCAACTTCGAAATGACAAGGCCCTATGGATGGTCCCAACCAAGCCACCAGCTCGTTGGCTGGGCTCCGCATTTTATGTACAGTATTCTCAATTATGCCGGCCACCAAGCCACGCCAACCTGCGTGAACAATTGCAACTTCATTTCCTCGATTACTCGCCAAAAACACTGGCAAGCAGTCCGCTGTAAGCACGCAACAGGCAACCCCCTCGGTACGCGTAATTAATCCATCGACCGAAAGCGGTTCACCGGCTGCCTCAATCTCAGCAACAGCTGCCCCGTGAACTTGATTTAACCATTGCCATACTAACGTATTCGGAAACATCGCTTGCAAACGTTTCCTATTCTGAGCAATAGCTCGGCTTAAGTCTCCTACATGATCTGCCAAATTAAAACTTTCGAAAGGAGGCAGGCTAACTCCTCCCTCCCTTGTGGTAACCAGTGCCTTTACATGCCGTGGCGCATTCCAGTCAGGAATTATTTGGTCGGGTCCGAGCATCTTCAGGCGGGTTCCAGTTTATGATCGGAGGCCAAGTGTTCTAATAACTGTTCCATGTCCTTTGGTCGGGGGTGTTCCCAAACCAGCAATTTTCCTGATGCCGGGTGGCAAAATTTTAAACAGCAGGCATGCAACGCTTGTCGTTGAAAGCTTCTTAGACACTCGGCAAGTGTAATTGAACAAGCACTAGGTAAACTCATGCGCCCTCCATAGAGTTGGTCACCAACCAGAGGATGATTGATATAAGCCAAATGTGCACGAATTTGATGTGTTCTTCCAGTTTCCAACTTCACCTTTACATGAGTATGAGAACGAAAGCGGGTAATAACACGATAATGAGTTATCGCTTCTTGGCCATTTTCCTGCACGGCTCGTTTTTTCCGATTTACTGGATGTCGGCCAAGAGGAGCGTCCAAAGTGCCACCACCCGTTAGCACACCTTTAACTATGGCTTCATATTCACGCGAAACTGACCTATCCCGCAATTGCCTCACAAGATCTGTGTGGCTTACCTGTGACTTGGCAACAACCATCAAACCAGTTGTATCTTTATCGAGTCGATGTACGATACCAGCCCTGGGTAGTTCTGCTAACCGCGGGCAGCGATGCAGTAATCCATTTAACAACGTCCCCGTTCTATTGCCAGCGGCAGGATGAACAACCAAATTTGCAGGCTTGTTCACGACCAACAAGTGTTCATCCTCAAATACAATATCGAGCGGTATTGCTTCGGCGGACCAAGCTTCTGTTGCCACTAGTTCCGCCTCAACCCTCAAGATATCTCCCGTTTTAAGCCGGTCCTTCGGCTTAAAGCGCTTATCATTCACCAAAAGTGCGCCGCTCCTAATCCAGCCCTGAAGCTTTGCCCGAGAGTAGTCTGGAAACAATCTTGCTGCGATTTGATCTAGTCGATTACCAGACAGATCTTCCGGCACTTCAGCCAACAGGGATATTTGAGTTGTCATTTGGGTATGATACTTCAATACAGTTTACTCAAACACTATATGCAATCTCATAGGAGTTTGGGGTTAAGCTAGTCTCTGTGGTTAAATAACACTCTTAAAGTGGTACCAAAGCCCATGAAAGGGTCAATTATGAAGCTCAGCATCTTCCAACTTCCGGTAGTAGCTATCCTATTGCTTCTGCTTAGTGGGTGTAGTTTGTTTGATGGTGAAGAAGAAGACGAATTCGCTGGTCTTTCAACCGAAGAGCAGTTTTACCAGCGTGCCTTAGGTCAACTGAATGGACAGAACTTTCGCGGGTCCATAACAACTTACCAAGCGCTCGAATCACGCTTTCCATTCGGACGCTTCGCCGCGCAAGCCCAGATCGAAATTGTATACGCCTATTATCGCAACCAGGATATGGAAGCAGCTAGGGCTGCAGCCGATAGATTTATCCGACTGCACCCGGATAACGAAAACGTAGACTATGCCTATTACATGAAAGGACTAGCGTCTTTCGAAGACGGTAGCGGATTTTTCAGTCGATTCTTGCCCATCGATCACACCAAGCGAGATCCAGGCCGAGCCCAAGAGTCATTCAGTGATTTTGCGCAATTACTAGCTCTGTACCCCGATAGTCCCTATGCGGCCGACGCCAGGTCTAGAATGGTTTACCTTAGGAATAATCTGGCCGCCTATGAGATTCATGTCGCCAATTATTACCTTGAACGCCTTGCTTACATTGCTGCTCTTAGAAGAGGCCAATATGTGGTAGAGAACTTCCAGGGAACACCAGCAGTGGCCGATGGCGTTGCAATCATGGTAGAAGCTTATCTGCGAATGGGATTAAGCGATCTGGCAGATACTTCGCTAGCTCTTTTGAAGGAAAATTATCCGGTCCACGCTTCTATCGATAACAACGATGATTTTATTATCCGTACAGAAATCACTAATCCATCTTTGCTCTATACCGTGACCTTTGGCCTACTCGGAGATAACGCAATAGAACCACCTCTAGCTCCAACCGGCCGTCCTCGCACATCGGGTAGTCAGGAAATTATCAATGCTCAGACAGAGCCCGAAGAAACAGCCAGTCGTAGTTGGCTAAATATCATTTCTCTAGGCGTCCTGAACTAATATAACCAATTGAATTCAGAATTGTTTCTAATTCTTATTTTTAAGTTAAAGGTAAATCAATATTTCATTCGTACTTAAGGGGCGACGCTATATACATCAAAGCTACCTTAGGGAATTATAGCCTT
>CEQG01060395.1_pt1 | contig 11629 bp, 11 predicted proteins | sample 350301 | NCBI WGS metagenome assembly CEQG01 (sample SAMEA2621242, study PRJEB7988) | marine metagenome | isolation source: saline water (ENVO:00002010), including | reverse complement strand
GGCCTACCGGAACGCGGGGGGGCGTTTTTCAAGGAAGGCGGCCAGCCCCTCGACGGCGTCCGGGCTGGTCTGCGTCAGCGCGGCGCAGAGGCTTTCGGCAAAGAAGCCATCGGCCTTTGCCATATCTTCGATCCGCGAAATCGCCTGCACCATCACATAGTTCGACAGCCCGGCGTTGTCGGCGATCTTGCGCGCCAGGTCATAGGCCATGGGCAGCGCCTCGCCTTCGCCCACGGCGTAATGTGCAAGGCCAAGGCGTTCGCCGTCTTCGGCACCGTATTTGCGGCCCGTCAGCATCATCTCGATCATCCGGTCGGCACCAAGGATGCGGCCCACCCGCACCGTGGCCCCGCCGCCCACGAAGATGCCGCGCCGCCCCTCGGGCAGCTGAAAGATCACCGAAGGCTCGGCAATGCGCACATGGGTCGCGGTTGCCAGTTCCAGCCCGCCGCCGATCACCGCACCGGTCATGGCCGAGACGATCGGAACGCCGCAATACTGGATCCGGTCCATCACCGCGTGCCAGTTGCGCGAATGACGCATGGTTTGCTCGGAATCGCGCTGAACATGCTCGCTCAGATCCAGACCCGAGCAGTAATGCCCGCCCGCGCCGGTCATCACCACCACGCGCACGCCGTCGGGAATGTTCGAGAAAAACGCATCCAGCTCGGCCAGCAGCCCGTCGGACATGGCGTTGCGTTTATCGGGACGGTTCATCGTCAGTGTGGCGATCCGGTCTTCGACCTTCACCAACAGATACGGTTCAGTCATGGCGCCCTCCCCAAGCGACAAACTTAGTTATACCTTATAACCATTATGGTTAGTACCGGCCCCCCGGCATTGCAAGGAATTTGTCAGCCGGGCAGGAGGAACAGCGTGATCGCGGGAAAGGCCACCAGCAGGATCACCCGGATGATGTCGGTACCCACGAAATACATCACCGCCTTATAAGTCTCGATAATCGGAGTCTTCGGATCCATCGAGTTGATGATGAACAGGTTCATCCCCACCGGCGGCGTGATCAGCCCCACCTCGACCACGATCAGCACGAGAATGCCGAACCAGATCGCGACGTGTTCCGCGCTCATCCCGAAGTCGAGCACCGAGATCACCGGAAAGAAGATCGGGATCGTCAGCAGGATCATCGACAGGCTGTCCATCAGGCAGCCGAAGACAAGATAGAAGACAAGGATCAGCGAAAGCACGGTCAACGGGCTGAAGCCCTGACTGACCACATAGTTCGACAGCTCTTGCGGCACTTGCGTCAGCGCAAGGAAGCCGTTGTAGAAGGCCGCGCCGAGCACGATGAAGAAGATCATCGCGGTCGATTTCGCGGTCACCATGAAGCTTTCGCTAAGGGTGCGCCAAGTCAGCCCGCCGTTAAGCAATGCAATCAACCCGGTGCCCGCTGCGCCCACGGCAGCGCCTTCGGTCGGGGTGAACCAGCCCATGTAGATGCCGCCGACCACCAGACCAAAGACCAGCAGAACCGGCCATACGTCGACCAGCGCAATGAACCGGTCACGCATCGGCACCGGCGGACGGGTGCCTGCCGCTTCGGGGTGCAGGCGGACGTAGACGGAAATCGCGATCACGTAGCCGATGGCGGCCAGGATCCCGGGGATAAAGGCCGCGAGGAACAGCTTGGCAATGTTCTGTTCCGTCAGGATGGCATAGATCACCAGAACCACGGACGGCGGGATCAGGATGCCCAGCGTGCCACCGGCAGCCAGCGTGGCGGTGGAAAAGCCCCCGGCATAGCCGTATTGCTTCAATTCGGGCAGCGCCACGCGGCCCATGGTGGCAGCGGTCGCCAGCGACGACCCGCAGATCGCGCCAAACCCGGCGCAGGCCCCGATGGCGGCCATGGCGACCCCACCGCGACGGTGGCCCAGAAAGCCCTCAGCCGCCTTGAACAGCGCCGTGCTCATCCCGCCCAGCGTCGCGAAATGGCCCATCAGCAGGAACATCGGCACGATGGTCAGCGAATAGCTGGAGAAGGTCGTGTAGGTTTCGTTCTTCAACCGCGAGAATGCGACATTGGTGCCATCGGTCACCAGAATCAGCCCGACCAGCCCGACCAGGAACATCGCCAGCCCGATCGGCACCCGGATGAAGATTAGGATCATCAGCGCGGGAAACGAATAAATCCCGATTTCGAGCGCAGTCATCAGTTCGTCTCCACACCGTTGTCCAGCACCCGGCGACGGGTGAAGAATTCGTAAATGCGCACCAGCGCGACGTAGCAGCTGACAAGTGCCGAGACCACGGCGCCGAACAGGCTGGCGGCATAGGCCCACCAGACCGGGAATTGCAGCAGGAAACTGGTTTCCATGTACCGCTGCTTGCTGATCATGCCATCATATAGCCGCCACGCGATCAGGATTAGCACGCCGGCAAAGACGATTTCGGTCAGCATCCGCAGCAGTCGGTCCAGCCAGTCGGGAAAGAAGTCGGCAAACAGATCGACCGAGGCATGACTGCTGGTGATCTGGCACAGCGGGATAAAGGCGAAGATGGCAAAGGCGACACCGGCCTCAACCAGTTCGTAATCGCCATTGACCGGGCCGACACCGGCCCCGATCGCCCAGTCGGAAAACCCGGGCGCGATGGATTGCATGAACGATCCATGGAACAGCCCGTTCAGCAGGCGCCCCGCGATCGACACGCAGGTCAAGACGATCAGAAAGCTAAGGACAATTCCGCCCAGGGCCGCCATCAGCTTGGACAGCCCCATCATCACCTGTTTCATGGCCTACCCCCTGGCCCGATGCGTGGCCGTTTTCCGGCCTATCGGCTTGGATCGGGGCCCGGCGTCACTGCGCCGTGGCCCCTTGGCTTTGCGTGACCGATTACTCGGTGTATTTGTCGATCAGCATCCGTGCTTCGTCCAGAAGCGCCTGACCGTCCTTGCCACGCTTGTTCATGTCCTCGACCCACTCGTCATAGATGGGCTGCGACAGCTTGCGCCACTCTTCGGTATCTTCTTCCGAGATGGTGATGATGATGTTGCCGCGATCCACGGCCACCTGACGTGCCGGGCCGTCCGAGTCGGCCTGAGTGCCGCCCGCAAAGACCGAGAATTCAAGGCCCGAGTTATCGTCGATCACGTTCTTCAGGTCGTCGGGCAGGCTTTCATACTTGTCCTTGTTCATCGCCAGAACAAAGGTCAGCACATACAGCGCCTTTCCGGTGAATTCGGTGTGGTTGCCCACCAGTTCCGGCACTTTCAGCGCGGTGGTCACTTCCCATGGGATGGTGGTGCCGTCGATCACGCCTTTCGACAGGCCCTCGGACACGGCAGGCACAGGCATACCAACCGGAGTCGCGCCCAGCTTGGTCAGCAGCGAGTTGACCGAACGCGAGCCGCCGCGAATCTTCATGCCTTGCAGATCTTCAGGCTTTTCGACCGGATCCTTGGTGTGGATCATGCCCGGGCCGTGGACCCATGTGCCCAGAATGTGCACATCGCGGAATTCGTCGTCCTTCATGTGCTTTTCGAACATTTCCCAATAGGCACGGCTGACCGCGCGGGCGTTCGTCATCATGAAGGGCAGTTCGAACACTTCGGTCGTCGGGAAGCGGCCCGGAGTATAGCCGACCACGGTCCAGACGATGTCAGCGACGCCGTCGATGGCCTGGTCCATCAGCTCAGGCGGTTTGCCACCCAGCTGCATCGATGGATAGCGATCTACCTTGATGCGGCCGTCCGACGCTTTTTCGACGTTGTCGGCCCAGACATCCAGAACCAGTTTCGGCACGTTGGCCTGCGCGGGCAGGAACTGGTGCAGCTTCAGCGTCACCTCTTGCGCCATGGCCGAGGTCGCCCCAAAGCCGGTCGCCAGTGCCGCGATGGCCGCAGCACCCACGTATCCCATCAGTTTTCTACGATTGGTCATAAGTTCCTCCCTTTGACCCCCTGTTTTGCAATATAGTGCACGTAGACACTTATATTGCAACATCTAAGCGACAGTCATGTTAAGCCATGCCACGAGGCCGCGCGATTCGTCAATTTTGTTATGAGTTATACCTAATCCGCGCAGCCGGACATGGGTTGCCGCCGCAACAACTATAACGACCCGCCAGCATTTGCCAACGGGTCGAATAAACCGCCGATCGGAATTTTCGCCTTATTCGGCGTCGGTTATCGTCAGCTCGATCGGGTCCAGCCCATCAATCCCGCCGGTGATCTTGTCGCCCGCCACAACCGGGCCAACGCCTGCGGGCGTGCCCGTCATGATCAGATCGCCGGGGCGCAGGTGATAAAATTTCGACAAGTCCATCACGATTTCATCCAGCTTCCATATCAGCTCGGCCAGCGTTGCGTCTTGTTTCACCTCGCCATTCACCTCCAGGTGAATACGCTGCGGGCCAATCTCGCCCAATTCGGCAGCCGCGGTCAGCGGGGCGAACACCGCGCTGCTTTCCACGTCCTTGCCCAGATCCCAGGGGCGCTGTTTCTCGCGAGATTTGATCTGAAGATCGCGGCGCGTCATGTCGAGCCCGCAGCCAAAGGAATGGATCGCCGCCCGCGCCTGCTCGGCATCGGCCCGGAACACCGGCGCGCCGATGGCCATCACCAGCTCCATTTCATAGTGAAAATTCTCGGTGCCCGGCGGATAGGGCATCGACGCGCCGCTTGCCACGGCATTGGCAGGCGATTTGGTGAAGTAGAACGGCGCCTCGCGGTCCACTTCGAACCCCATTTCGGCGGCATGAGCAGCATAGTTGCGCCCCACGCAGAAGATGCGGCCCACGGGGTAGCCCGCGCTTTCGCCCTTGACCGGAATGGTCAGGGTTTCGGGCAATTCAAACAGCAATCCGCTCATCTCGTGCGTTCCTCGTCATATCCAAGTGTATCTTGCAACGGCCAGTCGGGCGCCCGGAAAACGTATCCTAAAGCCCCATGCAACAATCTGGCCGTTGATCGAAACGGTTCCATTGCCCTTGATTGCGTGGAATCCGCCGGATGTCGAGCGCAGAGGCGGCGCGCCCACGCAACGCACGGCGCCTGGGCTTGTAACCATGATTATGTATGGCCTCCTCTCTCGGCGCCGATGACACTTCGTACGGCCATCTTAATCAGGAATTAATTTGCATGTGCAGACTGTACAGACAGGGCCGCTGACCAGACCGCGCCCTGTTTGGAATGCAAGATGCTCGTACCCCCGCTAATCCTGGCGACTTTCTCTGCCCTGATCGCCGCGCTGTTCGCGGCGAAGTCAGACATGCCAGCCTGGACGATCTTGCCGATCTATTCGGCCACGGGCACCGGGGTGTTCATCGCGGTGATCGGTGTGCAGCAGTCCCTTGCCAAGTGGCGCAAACGGCGGCGAAAACAACAGATTTCCGTCACCCCTGCAAAACTGCACCTGCGATCATGACAGCGGTTGCGCGACGGATTATATAGCGCCCGAACCATGTGGGCGGGGCAGATGCAGACCGACACTTCGCAACGCGGCAGTCGCGTCATTCCGCTTCTTGTCTATGCATTCACATGCCTTTGGGCGGCCTTTGTTCTTTATGGAACACTCACCCCGATGCCGGCCCTTCCGGGACCTCCGCGTAGCGACCTGATCGTGCATTTCGCGGTTTTTTTCGTTCTGGTGCTGCCCTCGGCCACCGTGCTCCCGCGTCATGCCTTCGCCATTGCCCTGTTTGCGTTGACCCTGGGAGGCGCGATCGAATTGATCCAGCCGTATGTCGGTCGATCCCGTGAGTTTCTGGATTTTATGGCCGATTCCGCCGGCGTGCTGGGCGGCCTGTGCATCGGCAAGATGATCCGCACGGCGTTCGGGTTGCGCGAATCAACTGACACAGCCACAGGTTGAGCCAGCCTTGCGTCGATAACGCCTTGTAAAACTGCATGAGATTTCAGGTTTCGCGCCCGGAATATCCCAATTTCCACCGATTTTCCCGAACGAAACCCCATTTATTCTGCCATTTTTTCCAATCCGGCGCCAAGGCCGCCACATTGCTGCCTCATTGGATTGTGAAAGTAAGGTTAATAAATGAGGCAAATGCATCCGGACCCCACTAGGGCCTACCGGAGAAGACGAGGAAGACCATGAGAATCCTGGCCGTCGATGATGATCCGATCATCCTTGAGCTCTTGTCAGAGCTTCTTGCGACGATGGATACCGAACATGATGTTATGACCGCCGACTCGGCGATCGATGCGCTTGAACTTCTTGCGCGTCCAGAAACAGAACCGTTCGACTGTTTTCTTCTTGATATTCAGATGCCTGGCATGGACGGCATCGAACTGTGCCGCAAGCTGCGCGAAACAACGCAATATGCGCGCGTTCCGGTGCTGATGATCACCGCAATGTCGGACAAGAACTATATCGACAATGCCTTCACAGCCGGCGCGACCGACTATGTGACCAAGCCCTTCGACATCACCGAACTGCGGTTCCGCATCAAAAATGCCGAATCGCGGGTGAGTGGCGACTCGGCCCTTACGAAGAAGATCTTTGCGGTACAGCGTAGCGAAGCCAAGACGGGCGATCCCAACGAAAAGGTGTCGCTGAACGAACCCGTCCCGATCATGGATGTCGATGGTGTTATCGACTATTTTGCCTTCGAGAACTATGTAACGCAGCTGTCGCGTGGATCTCTCTTTGGCTCGACCGTCTTCGCGTTTTCGATCCGCCGGATTCAAGAGCTGTATAATCAAAGCACGGCCTTTGGGTTCGAATGCCTGATCACCGACACGTCCGAGGCGATTTCGGATTGCCTTAAACCGCACCAGTTCCTTATTTCCTATGCCGGGAACGGCACGTTCGTCTGCGTGGTTGAAGGGGGCCATCGGCCCGATCTGGATCGTTTGACCGATCAGATTAACCTGGCGATCCACGACATGGACCTGCATTTCTGCGATGGGCGCAAACTTGATTTCCGTCTCTGCGCAGGCCAGGCCTTCCGCCTGATCTGGCGGGCCGGACGCAACGTGATCGACGCGGTTCTCGAAGCGCACGCTAGCGCCGAAGAAGAGGCGATCCGCCGCGAGAAAATGCAGGATGAATATTGGTTGTCGGAGCGTGCCGGATGATGATGGAAACGGTTCAAGCCGCCGAAATGCTACCCGGGCTGGAGCGTATTCGTGCGCGGTTCATCACGATGCTGGTGGATCGGCTCGACGAGCTGGAGCAGCTTTGCGACAACATGTACGAAGACGCGCCCGATTTGGCGGCGTTGGAGATGTCGAAGAATATCCTGCACAAGATCGCCGGTTCTGCCGGAACGCTGGGCATGACCACGCTGGGCGACGCCGCCCGCACCTGCGAGAATCAGATCATCAGCTTTCTCGAGTCGAGTCAGCCGGGACTGGAGCAAATTTTCGATTCGCTGGGTGAGTTTGCCGAATTGGCGGAAGGACTCGTCGCGCCGTCCCACTAACCGGCCGGCACAAACGCTGACAAAAAAACCGCCCGATGGGCGGTTTTTGCGTCTTGATGATCGCGGTGATCGACTAGGCTTTACCGGCCTGTTTAAGCGCATCCATGATCTGATCGCCCAGGGAAATCGGATCGAACGGCTTCACAACGACAGCGATGGCCGACAGCGATTTCAGCTCTTCCACCTCGGCGGGCTGGGCGCGGGCGGTCATGAAAATTGCGGGCGTGTCAGCCATGCCTTCCATGGTACGCAGCTCTTTCAGCGTTGACGGGCCGCTCATCCCCGGCATCATCACGTCGAGCAAAAGAACATCCGGGCCAAACCCGACGGCGCGCTCGATCGCCTCTTCCCCCGAGGCGCATTGCAAGACTTCGAACTCCCCAGACAGTTCAAGCGCCATATTCGCGACTTCGCGAATATCTTCGTCATCCTCGACATGCAGCAATTTCAGCAATTTAGTCTTCCTGTTCCGTTCGGATCAGCTCGCGATTTCGGCCGGCTGGTCCTGCAAGCTGTCGTTAACCTCTGCCACAGGAAACTCAACAAAGAAAGTCGAACCTACGCCTTCCTGGCTAACCATGCCAATCCCGCCGGACTGTTGCTCCATGATGACCTTGGATATGTTCAGGCCCAGGCCGGTGCCCTGCACCCCGCGGTGCGATTTGTCCTGCTTGACCTGGGTGAAGCGTTCGAAGATTCGGCCCTGTGCCTCTTCCGGGATACCGGTGCCAAAATCCTGCACGCTGATCCGATAGCTTTGGCCAATCTGCTCCATCCGCACGATCACCTTGCTGCCAACGGGCGAAAACTTGGCGGCGTTCGACAATAGGTTGGTCAGAACCTGAAGGGTCCGGCCAAAATCGTACGAGGCATGGGCCGCCTCGTCGACACCCTGCTTTTCAACGGTCACGTCAAAGCGGTTGGCAAACTGTTCGTTGGCGGCAATGGATTCGTCGATCACCAGCGACAGCGGCATGGTGTTCATTTCAAAAACCATCTGACCGGCGGCGATTTTCTCGATATCCAGGATGTCGTTGATGATCATCACAAGCCGGTCGGAATTGCGATACGCGATGCTAAGCATGGTGCGCGCCTTTTCCGGCAACTCGCCTGCCGCATTCGACAGCAACAGCCCCATCGCGCCCTTGATCGAGGTCATGGGCGTGCGCAACTCGTGGCTGATGGTGGCAAGAAGCTCGGCTTTTACCCGTTCGACTTCGGCCTGTTCCGAGGCATCGCGCAGCACCGCGACCAACTGCTTTTCACCGGAATAGGTCGTGATAAGCTGAATCCGGTTGTTGTAGGGCACCCCGTCGATGTCGTCGGCATAGGTGATCTGATCCACCTCGCCCGTCAAAAGCGGTTCAATCCGGGCGCGGAACTTGGCTTCGTCCAGGTCTTTGCAATCGTCCCACAGCGTCTTGGTCTTGACCTCGCCCGCCTCCCAGCCGACCCGCGCCAGCGCCGCTTCGTTCATGTAGGAGAAGGCGAGCGTTTCCGGGTCCAGCATATAAACTTCGTCCCACAGCTTGTGCAGCGTGGTGAACAGATCGTTCTGCTGGGCGTTGATCTTGGCGGTCGTGACATCTGTGCGGATCGACACTGTGCCGATCAGGTGGCCTTCACTGTCAAGGCGGGGCAGGATCGTGGCCTGCGTCCAGATTGTCTTGCCGCTTTTGCACCGCATCCGGGCTTCACCCGTCCAGGGAATCCCGCGATCAAGCCCAGCCCGAATTCCGGCAAACTGGTGCTTGTCTTCCTCGGCGTACAGAACACTTGTACTTTGGCCCAACAGATCTTCGGCGTTGAACCCGCTGACTTCAAGCAGCTTGTCGTTGACGTGAAACAGGCGCGCGTCGCGGTCGGTCAGGCTGACCATCGCGTGGTGATTGAGGGCCGACACCTCTTGCAGAAGCTGGTTGCGGCCGCTTTGCCCGGTCGCCTCTCCCGAGTGCCCATCGAAAATGTACCAGAATACCAGCGCCATGAAGACCCCGGCGGCCAGCGTAATATAGGGAACAAGCGTGCGCGACAGAGAGTAGCCAAAGGCGGCGGCGACGACAGGGCTAAGGAGAAAAACCGCCAACGCAAGAAGTATGGATTTCATAATGAACTTTTTTGAGTTCATGAGTCCCTGCCCGAAATGCCCAAGGTAAATCGCCGGCTTTTCCAGCGCATTGATAATAGTTGCCGCGAACATCTAATAAAGCCTCGTGGCCTGTCAACGTTCTTGACCAAGATTGCAGCGCTATTCGAACAATTGATGCCAAGATAATGTCAAAAGTGAGGTTTATCACACAATCCGACCGGCTTATGGCGCAAGATTGTTCTTTAAGGACATATGCTTAAGGCAAACCTCCGGTGTCGCTTTAGGACTGCCCCACAGCCATCGACATACCATCGTTTCGGCGCTCGGCCTTGGGCTCTTCCTGCGGCACGGTGAATAGGAACGTCGTGCCCTTGCCCAGCACGCTTTCATAATCCACGGTACCACCCATACGTTCTACGATCTGTTTCACGATCGACAATCCAAGCCCTGTGCCGCCCTTCTCGCGGGTATCCGTACTGTCGGCCTGCGAAAACGGTTTGAAAATGTTCGCCCGGAAGGTGTCGGGAATGCCACGGCCGGAATCGATCACGCGGAAGGTGGTCATCGTGTCGCCAGCCCGGGCCTCGATCCGCACAACGCTGTCACGCTGTGAAAACTTGCAAGCGTTCGAGATCAGGTTGGAAAACACCTGCGCTGCCCGGGTCCGGTCGATCCAGATCGCGCCGGTGTCGTCAGGAATGTCGAATTCCAGCCGGATGCCCAGACCATCGGCATAGGGCAGCATCTGGTGATTGACCTCTTCCAGAAACTCCGCGACGTCTTCGGATTCGAAGTGGAACTCGAGCTGACCTGATCCGATCCGCTCCATATCAAGGATGTCGTTGACCAAAGCGATAAGACGGTCGGAATTCGATTGTGCGATATCCAGCAGGCGATGCCCCGACCCCTTCAAAGAATCGCCCAGCGCGTTTTCCAGCAGCGCCAGCGCCCCCCGGATTGATGTCAGCGGCGTACGCAATTCATGGCTGACTGTCGCGATGAACTCGCTCTTCATCCGCTCCAGGTTCTTGATCTCGGTGATATCACTGACCTGCACGATATAGATATCGTCCTGGGTCTGCTTATCCGGCGTCCACGACACGCTGGTCAGACCCCAGAACCGGCTGCCGTCGCGACGCGTGAATTCGCGCTCTGCCTCCACCGAATGACCGCCAGCCTGTTTGACACGTTCGATCTGCTTCAGGATGTCGATCAGATCGTCGCGGGCCAGAATATCGCGCAGTTTGTGGTTTTCAATCAGATCGGCCTCGCCAAAGCCAAGCATCTCGCAGAAGGCGTCGTTCACCGCAGAAAAGCGACCGTCTGGCAGCAGCACGGCGTTGCCCACGGGCGCATAGGAAAACACCAGCCGCAGGCGCTCTTCGTTTTCGCGGATCTTCTCTTGTACCAGAACCTGGTCGGTCACGTCAGTCTGGGCGCCGATCAAATACTTGCCCCGATCCGGCCCGTCCATTTCTACCACCGCGGCGTTCGACATCATCCAACGCCAGCCCTCGCCCTCGAAGTGCATCCGGTACTGTGAAATCGCGCGCTCGGTCTCGCCCCGGATACAGGCCGCATCGGCTTGGGCCAAGGCATCGGCATCGTCGGGGTGAATACGCGACTGGAAGATCTTCTGGTAATCCAGACCATCCTCATCGACCGGCAGGTTCATGAGCCGCTTCCAACTGTCGGTCACTTCGGACCGGCCGGTGCTGAGGTCAATGTTGAACACGCCGATCTGCGCGCCCCGCAAGGCCAGGTCCCACCGGCGCTCGGTATTCTCGACCTCTTCGATCATCCGCATTTCTTCGGTGACATCCCGGATGATCAGCGTCGTGCGGCGAGAACCGTTGGCCGAGGTCCAGGCGCTGGCCCTGACATCGAAATGCCGCCGCCGCCCAGAACCCGAGCGCCGCCACGACAACCGCTGCATCGGTTCGTCCAATTCGATCCCCGGAAATGCCTGCCCGGCCGGACGGCCGACGATTTCGGCCTCTTTCCGGCCCAGCATCGTCAGGGTCGCCTTGTTGCAACTCAGGATATATCCGTGCGGATCCAGCGTCAGGATGCCGGCCACGGCGTTTTCGACAATCGACCGGTTTTCCTCTTCGCTGGAAATCAGGTCGGATGTCTTGC
>CEQG01031074.1_pt1 | contig 11662 bp, 10 predicted proteins | sample 350301 | NCBI WGS metagenome assembly CEQG01 (sample SAMEA2621242, study PRJEB7988) | marine metagenome | isolation source: saline water (ENVO:00002010), including | reverse complement strand
TCGCCCCGACGGTGGTCGCCCAGACGACGAGCGCCAGGTCGCGTCCCCGGTGCCGGGGCTCCGACAGGTCGGTCGCCGCGAAGCGCGACTGCAGGTTCACGGCAGTGCCGACGCCGATGAGCGCGAGCGCCAGGAGCAGCAGCGGAAGCGAGACGAGCACGGCGGCGAGAATGCCGACGACGGCGCCGAGCGCCGCGGTGACCGCGCCCGTCGCGAGCGCCGGGGCACGGCCGGCCCGGCGCGCGAGTCGGGCCAGCGGGACCGACGCGAGCGCGGCGCCGACGGTGGTCATCGTGGCCGCCATGCCCGACCAGGCGGGCGACCCGCTCACCTGGGTGACGAGCAGGGCTCCGGCCGACAGCGTCGAGCCCATTCCGATCCCGGCAAGCACCTGCCCCGCAATGAGCACCGCCCGCGTGCGGCTCTGCGCGCGCCGGACCTGCTCGTCGCTCAGCAGCGGCGAGCCGCCGACCGGAACGGTCATGCGCCGGGCGTGGCGTCGCGCGCTTCGGCGGGGTTCGTCAGGCGCCCGATGCCCTCGATCTCGATGTCGACGGTCTGCCCGGCGACGAATCCGCCGAGGCCCGACGGCGTGCCGGTCATGATGATGTCGCCCGGCAGGAGCGTCCAGACATCCGAGATGTAGGCGATGAGCTTCGGGATGGAGTGCAGCAGCTCGGAGGTGTTGCCGTGTCGGCGGGCCTCACCGTCGACCCAGCTGTGGATCTCGAGGTTCGACGGGTCGAGCTCGGTCTCGATCCACGGGCCGATCGGCGCGAAGGTGTCGTAGCCCTTGGCGCGCGCCCACTGCCCGTCGGCGAACATCTGGTCGCGCGCCGACACGTCGTTGCCGACCGTGTAGCCGAAGACGTAGTCGGCCCAGTCCTCCTCGCGCACCTGCTTGGCGATGCGTCCGATGACGACGACGAGCTCGCTCTCGTGCGTGATGCGCCCCTCGACCGGCGGGATCTTGATCGCGTCGCCCGGGCCGATCACCGCCGTATTCGGCTTGAGGAAGATCAGCGGGTTCTCGGGCGCGTCGATGTTCGCCATGTCGCCGCGGTGCGCGGCGTAGTTGAGGCCGACGCAGACGACCTTCGAGCGCGGGATGACGGGGGCCAGCAGGCGAGCGTCGGCGAGCGCGACGCGCTCGCCGGTCGGTTGGAAACCCGCGAACATCGGGTCGCCGGCGAGCACCACGATCTCTTCGTCGTCGACGATGCCGTACCGGGGGTCCTCCCCCGCTGAGCTGAAGCGTGCGACCTTCATCCCGGGCCTACTCGGACGCCTCGGCGTCGAGTCGCATCATCCAGCCATGGCGGTCCTCGGCGCGACCGTACTGGATGTCGGTGAGCGCCCGGCGCAGCGCCAGCGCGACGCCGTCCTCCGGTGTCGGCATGTCGATGGTGAAGTCGGCGGCCTTGAGCGTGCCGATCGGGGTGAGCACCGCGGCGGTGCCGCAGGCGAACGCTTCCACGATCTCCCCCGAGGCGGCGCCCTCGCGCCACTCCTCGATCGAGACCTGGCGACGCTCGACCGTGTGGCCGGCGTCCTCGGCGAGCTGCAGGATCGAGTCCCGCGTGATGCCCTCGAGAATCGACTCGCTCTGCGGCGTGACGAGCGTGCCGTCGCGGTAGACCAGCACGACGTTCATGCCGCCGAGCTCTTCGAGGTACTTCTCCTCCGCGGAGTCGAGGAACAGCACCTGCTGGCAGCCCTGGTCGTATGCCTCCTGCTGCGCGATCAGCGACGAGGCGTAGTTGCCGCCGGTCTTCGCGGCGCCCGTGCCGCCCTTGCCCGCGCGGGCGTAGGTGGTCGACAGCCAGATCGACACCGGTGCGACGCCGCCGTGGAAGTAGGCCCCCGCGGGGCTCGCGATCAGGTAGTAGTTGACCTTCTTGGCGGGACGAACGCCGAGGAAGGCCTCCTTGGCGAACATGAACGGTCGCAGGTACAGGCTCGTCTCCGGGGCCGAGGGCACCCACGCGCCGTCGAGCGCGATGAGCTGGCGCAGGGAGTCGAGGAAGTACTCGGTCGGCAGCTCCGGCAGCGCCATGCGACGCGCGGAGCGCTGAAGCCGCTCAGCGTTCTTCTCGGGGCGGAACGACCAGATCGAGCCGTCCGCGTGCCGGTACGCCTTCAGGCCCTCGAAGATCTCCTGCGCGTAGTGCAGCACGGCGGCCGCAGGGTCGAGCTGGATGGGGCCGTAGGCCTGGACTCGGGGGCGGTGCCAGCCGCCGCGCTCGGACCAGCAGATGTCGACCATGTGGTCGGTGAACTTCTGCCCGAATCCGGGGTTGGCGAGGATCGCCTCACGCTCGTCGGCGGGGAGGGCGGCGGGGTTCGGGGTCACCTGGAATGCGAGGTCCTGGTTCGCCATCGGGAGAAGTTGCATATCGCTGGCCGATCTGTCGGAGTGGAACTAGTCTGCGCCGGAGAGGGGGCGACCGCTAGGGAGCGGCCACCGCCGCGGCGATGGCGGCGCCGATCTCGTCGGTGCGGCGGGGCGCGGTGCCTCGCGCGGCGACGTCCGCGGCGACCGCTGACTCGACCCGCCGCGCCGCCTCCTCGAGTCCGAGGTGGTCGAGCAGCAGGGCCGTCGACAGGATGGCCGCCGTGGGATCGGCCTTCTGCTGTCCCGCGATGTCGGGAGCCGACCCGTGCACGGGCTCGAACATCGAGGGGAAGGTGCCGTCGGGGTTGATGTTTCCCGAGGCTGCCAGTCCGATGCCGCCGCTGATGGCGCCGGCCAGGTCGGTGAGGATGTCGCCGAAGAGATTGTCGGTGACGATGACGTCGAATCTAGCAGGATCGGTCACCAGGAAGATGGTCGCCGCATCCACGTGCAGGTAGTCCCAGGCCACGTCGGGGTGATCGGCCGCGTGGCGCTCGACGGTGCGCGCCCAGAGCGAGCCCGCGAAGGTCAGCACGTTCGTCTTGTGCACAAGGGTGAGCTTCTTGCGGCGCTTCTCGGCTTGGGCGAAGGCGAAGCGCACCACTCGGTCGATGCCGTACGCGGTGTTGATGCTCACCTCGTTGGCGATCTCCGCATCCGTGCCGACGCGAATCGCGCCGCCGTTGCCGACGTAGGGCCCCTCGGTGCCCTCGCGCACGACGACGAAATCGACCTCACCGGGGTTCGCAAGCGGGCTGACGACGCCCGGCAGCAGCTTCGAGGGACGCAGGTTGACGTAGTGGTCGAAGGCGAAGCGCAGCTTGAGCAGCAGCCCGCGCTCGATGATGCCGCCCGCGAGCCGCGGGTCACGGGGGTCGCCGCCGACGGCTCCCAGCAGGATCGCCTCGTGCTTGGCGAGCGCTTCCATGTCGTCGGCCTCGAGGATGCGCCCGGTCTCCAGGTAGTGCGCGGCACTGAACGGGTAGGGCGTCGTCGCGACTGTCACCTCGTCGCCGACAGCGGCGGTCAGAACGCGCACCGCCTCGGTCATGACCTCGGGGCCGATGCCATCGCCAGCGATCACGGCCAAGTCCAGGGTGCGGGTCACTCAAGCTCCAAAGTTCAGGGACGTCCAGGTTGTTCCCGGATTACTCCCAGAAAAGGCGACGTCGCCCAGCAATCCGGGGGTTTCCAGCCGTCCCAGCCTAGCCGCGTCGCCGGGCCGGCGCGGGCGCGCTCGCCTCGGCCGCGAACCCGCCGTTAGCGTCGAGACGGTGCCGGGCCTCACAAGGCCGCCCGCACTTCGAGGAAAGGGGAAACACCTTGAGTATCGGATTCGGAATCTTTCTGTTCGTCGTGGGAGCCGTCCTGGCTTTCGCGCTCAACGTCGGCCTCGACTGGATCGACCTGACGCTCGTCGGCTATCTGCTGATGGGAGCAGGAGCGGTCACCACGATCATCGGCATCGTGCTGTTCTCGCGTCGTCGCACGACCGTCGTCCACGACGAGACCCCGCACCGCGACGAGGTCGACCGCTAGGGCCGACCCCGCCGCGACGGAGCCTCAGCGCGTGCGGTGCCGAGTCGAGCGGCGCGTCGCGAGCACGGTGAGCGCGACGGCGCCCGCCAGCACCGCACCGGCTCCGAGCACCGCCGCTGCGATCAGCGAGTCGGACGTGCCCGTGGCCGCCAGCTCGGCCGGTGCCGCCTCGCCATCCTCCAGCGGGAGCGTCGGAAGCTCGACCTCGGGCGTCGACGCGGTGAGCGAGAACAGCAGCCCGTAGGTGCCGCCCAGCCCGCCGCCGTCGTTGCGGAGAATGCCCGCTCCCGCGGCACCGCCGTCGCCGTACCACTCCGCCTTCAGCGTGTTCCAGTAGGTCGTTCCCGGGTCGACGTCGGTGCCGACGGCGGGGGCGGTCGTGGCCAACGCCACATTCAGCGAGTTGAAGGGACCGCCGACGCCGAGCGGCGCCGCTCCATAGGCCTGGGTGCTGTAGGCGACGGAGACCACGACCCGATCCGGCAGCGTCACCGCGAGGCTCGAGAAGTCGAAGGGAACCTCGAACGCGAAGCCGTTGGAGCAGTTCCCGGTCGCCTCGTGGTACCAGAGGCCGCCGCTGCAGTTGACGGCGTCCGCGGACGGACGGAACGGCACGTCGACGTCCTGCGTCACTGTCGCGAGCAGGGCGCCGGGGAGCGGGTCCGCACCCTCGGCGTAGATGTTCACCGTGACCGGGTGGCTGAAACTCGAACCCGGCGTCGTCTCGCAGGTCGTGCCGCTCCCCGTCTCGCACGCCCAGTTGACCATCACGATCGTGACCGCCTCGAGGTCGCGATCCGTGCCGGCCAGCTCCACGAGGTCGCCGAACTCCGCTGTCTGCGTCGCCTGATAGCCCAGGCTGACGTAGGACGGCGCGAGCGTGTCCGGGATCGCGTCGTAGGCGTCGCTCGTCGCCGCGTGAGCGGCGATCGGCGAGGCCAGCAGCGCCATCGCGCCGGCGGCGAGCGAGACGGCGGCGAGCCGTCGTGTCGGGGTCAGTGAACGGGAAGACGGCTCAGCAAGGAGCATGGGGGTTCCTCCGGGGGAAGGCGAGCATGGGGGCCGCGAGCCGCCGGGATTTCGGGTGCAGGCATGCTCGCGTCAGCCCACGCTAACGCAACGGAGGAATCGTCACAATCGACAGATCTGTCCACCCAGACGAGGCGGATACTGGCGGTTGATCAGGGGAAACTAGTCGGAGACGACGTCGATCTCGCGCAGCAAGGTGGCGTCGATCGCCTCGCGCACCGACTCGATCAGCCCCTCGGGCGCCGGGGAGTCGATCGTCAGCACGCTGAGCGCCTCGCCGCCCGCGTGGTGACGCGCGATCTGCATGCCGGCGATGTTGATGCCCGCGTCGCCGAACTGCTGGCCGTACACCGCCACGATGCCGGGACGGTCGGTGTAGAGCATCACGACGAAGTGCTCGGCGAGCGGCACCTCGACGTCGTAGCCGTTGATCTCGACGATCTTCTCGATCTGCTTCGTTCCGGTCAGCGTTCCGCTCACCGAGAGCTGCGTTCCGTCGCTGGTCGCGCCGCGGATCGTGAGCACGTTGCGGTACTCCTCGCTCACCGGCTCGGTGATCAGGCGCACCGCGATGCCGCGCTGCTCCGCGAGCAGCGGCGCGTTCACGTAGCTGACGTGCTCGGTCACCGCGTTGGTGAAGACGCCCTTGAGGGCCGCGAGCTTGAGCACGCCGACCTCGAGGTCGGCGATCTCACCGCGCACCTCGACGTCGATCGAGGCGAGCGGGTCGTCGGCGAGGCCTGCGAAGACCTGGCCGAGCTTCTCCATGAGCGGGATGCCCGGGCGCACCAGCGGGTCGATGACGCCGCCGGCGACGTTGACGGCATCCGGAACGAGCTCGCCGCTGAGGGCGAGGCGCACGCTCTTGGCGACCGACACGCCCGCCTTCTCCTGCGCCTCCGCCGTAGAGGCACCGAGGTGCGGGGTGACGACGATGTTCGGAGCGCTGGTGAGCAGGTCATCGGTGGGCGGCTCGCTCGTGAAGACGTCGATGCCGGCGCCGGCGATCTCCCCGTCGCGGAGCGCCTGGGCGAGCGCCGCCTCGTCGACGAGGCCACCGCGCGCGACGTTCACGACGTACGCGGTCGACTTCATCGCTTTGAGCTGAGCCTCGCCGATCATGCCGGTGGTCTCGGGGGTCTTCGGCATGTGGATCGTGACGAAGTCGGACGTCGAGATGAGCTCGTCGAGCTCCACCAGGCGCACACCCAGCTGCTGGGCCCGAGCGGCCGTGACGTAGGGGTCGTAGGCGACGATCTCGACGCCGAAGGCCTGAAGTCGCGCCGCGATGAGCGCGCCGATGCGGCCGAGACCGATGATGCCGACCGTCTTCTCGTAGAGCTCGGTGCCGGTGTACTTGGAGCGCTTCCACTCCCCCGCCGCGAGACTCGCGTGCGCGGCCGGGATGTGGCGCGCCAGGCTCAGGATGTGCCCGACCGTGAGCTCGGCGGCGCTGATGATGTTCGACGTCGGCGCGTTGACGACCATGACGCCGGCCTCGGTCGCGGCCTTGATGTCGACGTTGTCGAGACCGACGCCGGCGCGGGCGACGACCTTCAGCTGGCGCGCCGCGGCGATCGCCTCGGCGTCGACCTGCGTCGCCGAGCGGATCAGGATCGCATGCGCCTCGGCGAGCGCCGAGAGCAGCGCCGGACGGTCGGTGCCGTCGACGGAGCGGATCTCGAAGTCGGGGCCGAGAGCCTCGACGGTTGCGGGGGAAAGTTCTTCGGCGATCAGGACGATCGGCTTGGCCACGTGGTCGTTCCTCGGGGTTCGGCGGCCAGAGGGCCGCAAGAATGCGCCTCGGCGATGGCGGGCGCGGCGGTACTGAGTTTAGTGGACGCGGGCCGCCCGCGACGACGGTGCGCGCACCGAGCGCGCTCCGACCGCGATCCGGCACCGCAGCGGAGGCGCGGCGGCGGGCTCGCTCAGCCGATCGCGGGCTGGATCGCGCTGGCGAACGACACCGCGCTGAGCGCGAGCGCGTGGGTCGCGGCGAGCGCCACGGCGAGGATCAGCGCGCGATCGAACACGGCGACGCACCGGCGCCCCGCGAGCAGCGCGAGACCGAAGAACAGCGGCGGGATCACGACCCCGGCGACGAGGAGGGGCCACGGGGTGGCCGCGCCGATCCCGAGCAGCTCGTAGTAGGCAGGCAGCACCAGCAGGTTCGAGATCGCCGTGAACTCGGCGAGCCCGAACAGCAGCGCGAAAGCGAGCACGACGGCGATCATGCGGAGGCCTCCGAGATCACGACGAAGACCAGCGGCCACGGCACCAGAATCGCCGTGCCGAGCGCCCACCATCCGACACGCTCGAGCGTCGGTCGCGTGCGGGTGAGGGTGAGCACGGCACCGAACCACAGCACACCTGCGACAAGCGCCATGAACTCGCCGAACTGCCAGGTGATATCGACGAACAGCTCCGTCGATCCGGACGAGGTGGACTGCACCGACAGCACCCAGCCGAGCACGATCGCGAGGTAGAGCGTCGCGAAGACGACGGTGGCGGCGGTTCGCGCGGGGCTGCTCGGCGTGGGCTCGGTCTGGCCGGCATCCGGTTCGTCACCCGCCTGCCCGCCCATCGGGTCCGCCTCGACGGCGTCGCTCGCGGCGTCGGTCGCGGCGTCGGTCGCCGTTGCGCCGGAGCGGCGCGGTGCGACACCCCCGCGGTCCTCGTCGCCGGCCCAGCTCAGGGCCTCGTCATCCAGATCGTCAGGCCCCTGGGCGGGGGCGGAATCTCGCGTGCTCACCGTCCCATTGTCACGGTCCGGCGTTACATATCCGACACACGCGTGATGTTGACTGTATGAACATGGACCTGATCGAGGTGCGCGCTCTGCGCGCCGCCCGCACGCGCGACGACCTGCGCGTGAACGAACACGTCCGCCCGCTCGCGGGCGGCACCTGGCTGTACTCCGAACCGCAGCCTGGGCTCGAGGAGCTCGTCGACCTGATGACCCTCGGCTGGACGCCCGTCGACGCTGAGGCGACGGGCGGGCTCCGCATCGCCGCGACGTGCACGATCGCGCAGCTGCTCGCGCATCCCGCCGACCCCGCCTGGGGCCCCGGCGTCGCACCGCTGTTTCGCCGGGCGGCCGAGTCGCTCGTCGCCTCGTGGAAGATCTGGAACGCCGCCACCGTCGGCGGCAACGTCTGCATGGCCCTGCCGGCGGGCGCCATGACCAGCCTGACCTCCGCGCTCGACGGCGAGGCGCTCATCTGGCAGGCCGACGGCGGCGAGCGCCGTCTCCCGATCACCGAATTCGTGACCGGCGTGCGCACGACCGCGCTCAGCCCGGGTGAGGTGCTGCGCCGCATCGACCTGCCCGCGCACGCGCTGCGCGCCCGAGTCGGATTCCGCCGCTCCGCCCTCGCCCCGCTCGGACGCTCCGGCGCCATCGTGATCGCCCGGCGGGATGTCGCCGGCAGCTTCGTCGCCACCGTCACCGCCGCCACGACCCGCCCGCACCGCGTCTGGTTCGCCGCACCCCCCACCGCCGCCGAGCTGCGTGAGGCGATCGAGGCGAGCGTCGCCGCGGGCGACGGCTGGTACGACGACGCGCACGGCGCCCCCGACTGGCGTCGCGCCCGCACCCTGGCGATGGCGGAAGAACTGCGCCTCGAACTGACAGCGGAGGAGGCGCGGTGAGCATCCGAGTCGTGGTCGACGGCGAGGAGCGCGAGCTGGAGCCGCGCCCCGGGCAGGTGCTGCGCACCCTGCTGCGCGAGGCCGACGTGTTCAGCGTCAAGAAGGGCTGCGACGCGGGCGACTGCGGCGCGTGCAGCGTGCTCGTCGACGGCACCCCGATGCACTCCTGCATCACCCCCGCCCACCGCGCCGACGGCACCACCGTCACCACCGCGGCCGGGCTCGGAACGCCCGACCACCCGCACCCCGTGCAGGAGGCCTTCGTGGCCGCGGGCGGCTACCAGTGCGGCTTCTGCACCGCCGGATTCGTGGTCACCGCCTCCGCCCTCACCGACGAGCAGCGCGCCGACCTTCCGAACGCACTCAAGGGCAACCTCTGCCGCTGCACCGGCTACCGCGCGATCGAGGATGCGGTCTGCGGCACGGCCAACACCGAGACCGTGACGAGCGGCGCCGCCGCCGGACGATCCGTCGCCCCGCCCGCCGCGCGCCGCGTCGTCAGCGGACGCGAGGCGTACACGCTCGACGCCCCCATCGGCGAGGCCGCCGACCCGTCCGACAGCTCCACTACGACGACGGGACTGCTGCACCTCGCGGTGCTCGGCTCGCCGCACGCGCACGCGCGCATCCTGTCGATCGACGCCCGCCGCGCGCTCGCCCTCGACGGCGTGCACGCGGTGCTCACCCACGAGGACTCGCCTCAGACGCTTTTCTCCACCGGCCGCCATGAGGCGCGCACCGACGACCCCGACGACACGCTCGTGCTCGACACCGTGGTGCGGCACTACGGGCAGCGCGTCGCCGCGGTCGTCGCCGACACCGTCGGCATCGCCACACGCGCACTCGACCTGATCGACGTCGAGTACGAGCTCCTGCCCGCCGTCTTCGACCCGGAGGACGCGCGCTCCCCCGGCGCCCCACTGCTGCACGCCGAGAAGCCCGCGTCGTCGCGCATTGCCGACGCCGCCCGCAACACCGTCGCCGAGGTGCACGGCGAGCGCGGCGACGTCGCGGCGGCCCTCGCCGAAGCCGACATCACCGTCTCCGATCGCTTCTTCACCTCGCGCGTGGCGCACGCGGCCCTCGAGACCCACGCCACCCGCGGCTGGCTGGATCGCACCGGAACGCTCGTGCTGCGCACCTCCACCCAGGTTCCGTACCTGATCCGCGACGAGGTCGCCCGCATCTTCGACCTCGAGCGCGAGAAGGTGCGCGTCTTCGCCACTCGCGTCGGCGGCGGCTTCGGCGGCAAGCAGGAGCTGCTGACCGAAGACCTGGTGACGCTCGCCGTGCTCAAGACCGGTCGCGCCGTGCAGTACGAGTTCACGCGCACCGACGAGTTCCGCATCGCGCCGGGGCGGCATCCGATGCGGGTCGGCGTCACCCTCGGCGCCCGCCGCGACGGCACCCTCACCGCGCTCGCCATCGACCAGATCATGGACACCGGGGCCTACGGCAATCACGGCGTCGGCGTCATGTTCCACTCGGTGCACGAGTCGGTCGCGACCTACCGCTGCGACAACGTGCGGGTGGATGCGCAGTCCGTGTACACGAACAACCCGCCCTCGGGCGCGTTCCGCGGCTACGGCCTCGGCCAGGTGATCTTCGCGATCGAATCGGCGATGGATGAGCTCGCCCGCGAGCTCGGCATCTCGCCGTTCGAGCTGCGGCGGCGCAACGGCGTGCGACCGGGTGATCCGATCCGCACCATCGAGGAGGACTCGGGCGACATCGCCTACGACGGCGCCGACGGACTGCGCCAGTGCCTCGACCTCGTCGAGGCGGCGCTCGATCAGGATGGCCCCGAACTCGGCCAGCTGGGCCGCGGCATGCGCTCCCTCGACGCGGGCCGCGACTGGCGGATCGGCGACGGCGTCGCCCTCGCCATGATCGCCACGATCCCGCCGCGCGGGCACTTCGCCGAGGCGACCGTGCGGGCTCTCGACGGGGAGCAGCCGGACGGCGCGCTCTACGAGGTCCAGGTCGGCACCGCCGAGTTCGGCAACGGCACCACCACGGTGCACGCGCAGCTCGCCGCCACCGCGCTCGGCACGACGCCGGAGCGGGTGCGCATCCGCCAGTCCGACACCGCGGTGGCCGGCGCGCGGCACGACACCGGGGCCTACGGCTCCACCGGCGTCGTCGTCGCCGGCAAGGCGGTCTTCGCCGCCGCGACCGCGCTCGCCACGCAGCTCGCCGAAGGCGGGGAGCGCGTCGCCACCGCCACCCACGACGGAACGCCGCGCACCGTCGCGTTCAACGTGCACGGGGTGCGCGTCGCCGTCGATCCCGGCAGCGGTGAGGTGCGCATCCTGCGCTCCATCCAGGCGGCGGACGCCGGCACGGTGCTGAACCCGGAGCAGCTGCGCGGCCAGATCGAGGGCGGCGCAGCGCAGGCCTACGGCTCGGCGCTCTACGAGGAGGTCATGCTGGAGGAGGGACGGATCACCACCGACGTGTTCCGGAACTACCACATCCCCCAATTCGCCGACCTGCCGCGCACCGAGGTGCTCTTCGCCGAGACGCACTCGGAGCTCGGGCCGCTCGGCGCCAAGTCGATGTCGGAGGCGCCGTACAACCCGGTCGCCCCCGCGCTCGCCAACGCGATCCGGGATGCCCTGGGCGTGCGCCCGGTCGAGATCCCGATGTCGCGCGACCGCGTCTGGCGCCTCACCGCGGGCCGCGCGTAGAGCTCGCGCGCCCGCACCGCGCGCCGAGCCCGCGCGGGGCCCGCGCCACGCGCATCTGCCGCGCGCGTGCACGCCGCGCACCGCGGGCCGCGCCCACACGCCGCGCGCGTGCACGCCGCGCGCGCACCCCACACTCCCAGCACCCCCAGCACCCCTGCGAGCGGTGCCAAACGTGCGATCCCGCGCGCCCACACCCCACTTTTGGCACCGCTCGCACGGGGTGGGTATGAGGGGGTGAGGGATGGCGCGGGGAAGCGCGCGGGGCGCGGGTCGATGCAGCGGACGGGCGAGGCGCGGGTCGATGCAACGGGCGGGCGGGGAAGCGGGCGGGGCGCGGGTCAATGCGCCGGACGCGCAG
>CEQG01085282.1_pt1 | contig 11681 bp, 9 predicted proteins | sample 350301 | NCBI WGS metagenome assembly CEQG01 (sample SAMEA2621242, study PRJEB7988) | marine metagenome | isolation source: saline water (ENVO:00002010), including | reverse complement strand
CCCCGGCCGAGCTGGTGGCGTGGAGCAGAGCCTTCGTGGACTCGCTGGATCATGTCGGTGTCGCAATTCTTGAACGCCCCGGTTTCCTGGTGAACCGCATCCAGTTCGCGATGCTGACCGAGATCTATCGCCTTATGGACGAGGGCCTCGCCTCTCGCGACGACATCGACAACGCGGTGCGGCTTAGCCTTGGGCCAAGGCTTGCTTTGTGGGGGCCCCTTCTGACGGAAGATCTGATCGTTTCGAAAAAGACGGCGCTGGCCGTCACCAACTCGATCTACGAGCAGACCGGCGACGAGAACTACAAGGGCCGCCCCGTGCTCGAAGACATGGTACGCCAGGATCATCTCGGCGCGATCACGGGGCGCGGCTGGTACACCTTTGCGGGGACAAGCGAAAGCGTGGTCGAGACCCGCGATCAACAACTGTCGGCGCTGCTGGCCTGGTTGAAAGAGGCCAACACGGTGGAGGCGCTCAATGTCCGGTAACTTGACCAACCTACCTCTTTTCTTATCCATGGGAGTGCCGTCATGATTGTGTTGGTCACCGGCGGCCTGGGTGTGAACGGCGCATTCGTGACGCGGCAACTCGTCGAACGCGGGCACCGGGTTATCGTTGTCGACCGCCAGCGAGACGTGTCTCTGCTGGGCCCCGCAGCGGAAAAAATCGACCTACGCCATACCGATATTCTTGATCGCGACGCGATGGCGCAGCTGATGACAGATCAGAAGGTTGATGCCGTCATTCACATGGCCGCGCTGATCACCGGGATCGACGAAGACCCGCTGAAAGGGTTCATGGTCAACGGCCTTGGTGCCGTGCAACTGATGGACGCCGCGCTTGCGTCCGGGGCAAAGCGTTTCGTGTATACAAGTTCGCGTGCCGTTTATGGAAACATCGTGGGCGAACACGCACATCCAACCTATCACCCGGTTGACGAGGGCCAGCCGCTCGAGGCGCACAGCGTCTATGATGTGACGAAGCTCAGCGGCGAGCTGATGGGGCGCACCTTCGCCAAGCTGGGGCTCGAGTTCGTCGCCCTGCGCTTTTCAACGATCTACGGGCCCGGCAAGCTTGTCCGGCATGGCCCTATGGGCATCCTGTCACGGATCATCGAAAACGGGATGCTGGGTATCCCCTTGCGTCTTCCGCAGGGCGGGGAAGAGCGGGACGATATCATTTACGTCGGCGATGTCGCCCGGGCCTGCGTGGCTGCACTCGAACACGAGAAACCGGCGCATCACGCCTACAATATTTCTTCGGGAACAGGCGTCACGCTTGGCGAATTCGCCGATGCGGTGAAGGCACACGCACCCGGCGTGGACTTCGAGATCGGTCCCGGTCTCGACTTCTTCAATGCCGGCGTCCGCTATGCCGGCGTTCTGGACAACACGCGCGCCCACGACGACCTGGGGTTCGCGCCACAGTACGGCCTGTCCGAAGGCATCGCCGACTATATCGCCACAATGCGTGACCTTGGGCTTTCGCCCACTGCAACCTAGGCCGAAGCCGGGTGCAGCAAGACATCAAACGGGGAGGACGACAGCACATGCAGAAAATGCTGAAAGGGGGATCGATCAGTCAGGAACAAATGGTCCTGATAATCTCTGCTGCCCTTTTTGTGATCTTCTCGATCACGCTCGACAGTTTCTTGCAAGTTTCGAACCTGGTTTCGCTTCTGCAGAACGTATCGATCCTTGGCATCCTCGCCATCGGCATGGCCGTGGTGATCATCGGACGCGGCATTGACCTGACGATGGTCGCGGTGATGGTCTTTACCGTCGGCTGGAGCTTTTCGCTGCACCTTGACGGCATGTCGATCGGGATCGCGCTTGCCCTGGGCTTTGCGCTGGCGCTGCTGATCGGCACGGTAAACGGCTTCCTGATTGCCTATGTCGAGATTCCGGCGATCTTCGCAACCCTCGCCATGGCCACCGTTATCGCAGGGCTGGGCCGGTTCGCACTGGTCGAGTCCGATACCATCTTCATCACCAGCGATCTGGGACTGATCGGACAGTTGGGATCGGGCCGCATCGGATCGGTCATTCCGATGCCGGTTGTCATATTCCTGCTGCTGGCCTTCGTCGTCTATCTTGCCCTGCGGTACACGCGCTACGGGGCCTTCATCTACGCGATTGGCGACAACTACCTCGCGGCCCGCAACAACGGTATCGCGACGCGGCCCATGACGATCCTCGCCTATGCGGTATCGGCGGCGATCGCCTTCTTTGCCGGTCTGATCATGGCGACGACCGTGTCAACCGTGAACGCGCGCCTGGCCAATTCGACGCTGGTCTATGACATCATCCTGGTGGTCGTCATCGGCGGCATCGGGCTGTCGGGCGGCAAGGGCAGCATTCGCAACGTCCTGTCCGGGACGCTTCTGATCGGCCTTCTGCTGAACGGCATGACGATCATGAACATCAGCTATTCGGTCCAGAACATCATCAAGGCGCTGATCCTGCTTGCCGCCATCATCTTGGATTCGCTTCTGAACCCGCGCGACGAACAGACCTCCCAGCAAGGCGACATCTGATCCGCCGGACCTGGGCAGACAACAATGGAGGAGGACAACATGAAACTGCGACTGACCGGAAGATTATTTACCCTGACCGGCCTGCTGTGCGGCGCCATCGGCATGGCCGCGCCCGCGATGGCCGAACGACCCGATGACGGGCTCTTTGACATCTACTCGAGCGCATTCGAGGGCAAGACGGTGGCCTTCGTGCCAATATCGGCCAACTACGATCTGACCGAGGGCTGGATCGCCGCGCTGGAGCATAGCGCAGAGCGTCTGGGCTACGAGTTGCAGATTCGCGACCCCAACTGGAACATCGACGCGGGGGCGCAAGCGCTTGAGCAGTTCATCTCGGAAAAGCCGGACATTCTGATTTTTCAGAACAACGACATGCACGCCTATACCAAGCTGGTGCAACGGGCCATGGCCGCCGACATCAACGTGATCCAGATGAACCTGAAGACACCGGTGAACTCCGACGCGTTCATCGGAGGCGACTGGTACCAGGTCGGCGCGGACGAAGCGATGGAAGCGGTCCGGCTGTGCGGCGAAGGCACCTCGGGCAAGGTCGCCATCATCCAGGGCCCGGTCACAAGCCCGCCCAGCCTTCTTGGTGTCGCAGGGATCGAGGACACGCTGGCGGAACATCCCAATATCACCATCGTCGCCAATCAGGCCGCCGATTGGGATGCATCCAAGGCACACGCCATCGCCTCGACCCTTATCAAGCAGCACCCCGATCTGTGCGCATTCGTTGGCCTTTGGGACAACATGGACATCGGTGCGGCCGCTGCCGTTCGCGAAGCAGGTCTGGCCGACAAGATCAAGGTGATCACGGAAGGTGGCGGCCACCAGAAATCCGGGTGCGACAACATCAAGAACGGCATGTTCGCATCCTACGTGAAGGTGGACACGCGCGATCAGGCCAAACAACTGGCCTCGGCGGTGGAAACGTTGCTGCAGGTTTCGCCCGAGCCGGGTTCGCAGCCCTTCGGCCTTTACACGGCCAATCAGCTTCTGACGCCCGAAACCGTGGCCGACACCGACTGCTGGACCGTCGATCAGGTTCGATCCGGCGGATGAGCATTGCCGCGCGCGCCCGCGCGGCGCGCGCGAAAAATAAAAACTGGGAGGAACAAGACATGAATTTTTTTGGCGTAAAAACTGCCCTGCGGGCTGCCGGAGTTGCGGTCGCAATGATCGGCACGGCGGGCATCGCCCATGCGGAACGACCCGATGACGGGCTGGTCTTCAAGTATCAGGAGGCCGTGAAAGGCAAAACTGTCGCCTTCGTGCCCATCTCCATGGGGTTCGATCTGACGCAAGGCTGGGTGGCTGCGGTGCAGCGCGAGGCGGACGCCTTGGGCTATGAACTGATCATCCGCGACCCAAACTGGAGCGTCGACGCCGGGGCGCAGGCCCTCGAACAGCTTATCGGCGAACAGCCCGATATCCTGATCTTTCACAACAATGACACGCAGGCATACACCAAGCTGGTCCAGCGGGCGATGAGCGCAGGGATCAACGTCATACAGATGAACCTCAAGACGCCGGTCAATGCCGACGCCTTCGTTGGGGGGGATTGGTATCAGGTTGGAGCGGATGTCGCGAAAGAGACCGTCAAGCTTTGTGGCGAGGGAACGTCAGGCAAGGTCGCGCTGGTACGCGGCCCGGTCACGAGCCCGGCCAGCCAACTGGGCGTTGTCGGGATTGAGGACGTCCTGGCAGATCACCCCGAAATCGAACTCGTCGCCAACCAGGCGGCGGACTGGGATGCCTCGAAGGCCCACGCCATCGCATCGACCATCATCAAACAGCATGACGATCTGTGTGCGTTCATGGGTCTGTGGGACAACATGGACGTCGGCACCGCCGCGGCCGTCCGCGAGGCTGGCAAGCAAGGGCAGATCAAGGTCGTTACCGAAGGTGGCGGCAACCAGGAGTCGGGCTGCAACAACATCGAGAACGGCGCCTTCACGTCCTACATCAAGGTCGATACGCGCAGCCAGGCGCACCAGCTTGCGAATGTGATCTCGATCCTGCTTCAGCAGTCACCCGAGCCGGGTTCCATGCCCATCGGCCTTTACACTGCAAACCAGGTCATCACGGCCGACACGCTGACCCCCTCTTCGTGCTGGACCCTCGATCAGATCAAGGCAGGCAACTGAGCGATGCCATCGGAGCGGCCGCGCACAGGGGTACGCGGCCACTCTCATCAAATTCTGGAGCGCCCAAATGAGTGCAAGTGAAACCTTCATGCGCTGGCGGTATCGGCTCGTGCCGGACCATGTTGTCGGTGAAATTCTGTCGAAGAACTGGATCGACAACGCCATTCCAATGATCTTCCTCGGCTTCGCCGTGGCCCTGTTCGCCGTCATCCTTCCCGGCGTTCTGTCGACAGGCAGTCTGGCCATTCTTGCGCGGGTGCTTGGCGAATATCTCTTCATCGCGATCGGCATGACGATGGTGCTGAAGGCCGGGGGCATCGACCTGAGCGTCGGGTCCAACTTCGCATTGTGCAATTTCGGCGCGCTCTACCTGGTCAACGCGATGGGTCTGCCGCTGATCGTGGTGATCCCGGTGATCCTGCTGCTGGGCGGCTTCGTCGGCGCGATCAACGGGTTTCTCGTGGGCTACCTGCGGCTGCGCGCCTTCCTGACCACCCTCGTGACACTGATCCTTGTCCGCGCCGTGGTCGAGCTTCTGTCGCTGAACTACAGCGTCGCGGCCTCCTACTCCGAAACCCCGGTGCCCGCATGGGACTATCTGGGAACGGCAGACATACTCGGCGTGCCCTTCAGCCTTGTGGTTGCGGCGGTTGTCGCCATCGTGGCGCACACCCTGATGACCCGGTTGCGGTTCGGCTGGCACCTCAGCGCCGTCGGTGGATCGCGTCGCTCGGCCTACAACATCGGCCTTCCGGTCAATCGGATCGTGGCACAAACCTACATCTACAGCGGGATCTTCACCGCGGCGGGGGCGCTGTTCTATGCCTCGCGCCTTGGCAGCACCAGCGGGACAGTTGGTATCGGGCTGGAAATCATCATTCTGACGGCCGCGGTGCTTGGCGGCAACAGTCTTGGCGGCGGGCGCGGTTCGGTTACCAAGGCCATCATCGGGACGGTGATTGTTGTTCTGGTGTCCAACGCCCTGATCCGCATGGGATTGCGGACCGGTGCCAGTGAACTGGTGCTTGGTTCGATCATGCTGGCGGCTGTGGCGATCGACGTGAAATGGATGAAGAACCGGATGAAGGTTCTGAACAAGGCCTATGTGTCGCCAACCTATCTGGCGCTGCCGCCGAACCCGGAAACCCGCGAAGGATCGGGGTCGATCTACGAGGTGAACAACAGGCTCGGCGAGGCCGGTGTCATTGGTCAGGGCGAACTTGACGGCCCCGAGGACGTGATCCTTGACGAAGACGACCACCTGTATTGCGGCAGCCGCCACGGCGACGTGATCCGCTTTTTCGCACCCGACTACACGCGCCACGAAGTCTACGCCCATATCGGCGGTCACCCTCTTGGCATGGCGTTCAATCGCGACCAGGAACTGGTGGTCTGCGTCGGCGGCATGGGCCTGTACAAGATCACGCGCGACCGCGAGGTGGTGAAACTGTCGGACGAAACCAACCGGTCGCTACTGTCGGTGATCGACGACTCGCGGATGCGGATTGCGGACGATCTGGACATTGCACCGGATGGCCGGGTCTTCTTCTCCGAAGCCACCATCCGCTACAACACCAGCGAATGGATGCTCGACGCGATCGAGGCGCGCGGGAACGGCCGACTGATCTGCTACGACCCGAGCGACGGGACATCGCGCACGATCCTGTCGAACCTGAAGTTCCCCAACGGTATCTGCATGTGCGACGACGGGCAGTCGTTCCTGTTCGCGCAGACCTGGGATTGCAGCATCACCCGCTATTGGTACGACGGGCCCAGAAAGGGCGAGACCGAACCGGTCATCCCCGATCTGCCGGGATATCCCGACAACATCAACCGGGCGTCGGACGGCAACTTCTGGTGCGGGCTGGTGGGGATGCGTTCGCCCACCTTCGATCTGGCGTTGCGGATGCCGCAATATCGCAAGCGCATGGTGTACCGCGTTGCCGCCGACGAATGGATGTATCCGAACATGAATTTCGGGTGCCTCATCAAGTTCGACATCGACGGCAACATCCTTGAAGTGCTGTGGGACCGCGAAGGCGCAAAGCATCCGTCGCTCACTTCGATCCGCGAACACAAGGGCAAGCTCTATCTGGGCGGTCTCTTCAACGACCGGATCGGTGTCTACGACATCCCGGGCGCCGATCCCAACTGGACGGGCATCTCGCACTACTGGGGAGACAAGGACAATGGGTAACATGTTCACCCGGTACTTCGACCGGCTGCGCGGCAGTGGTGAGGCCGCCATCACCCTGCCCCCGATGGACGGTGCGCTGCGTCCCAACAACCGCATCGAAGAGGCCGATGAAATCGCGGCTGTGGACGGGCCCGACAATCTCGTTCGCCACAACGGCGGCCTGATCTTCAGCAGCGGCTCGACGCTGCACAAGCTGGAAGAACAAGGCGCAGTCGCACACATCGCAACCGAGACAAGCGCCGTGTGCTGCCTTGCCAGCCATGCCTCGGGCGCGCTGGCCATTGGTCTGGAAGAGGGGCAGATCATCATACGTGGCGGCGCGCATGACGGGCAGTCCTTCACCTCGCTTGGCGATACGCAAATCGTGGCGCCAAGCGCGATGGTCTTCGAGGATGCCGCAACGCTCTTGATCTGCCTGGCGAGCCAGGTGCACGGAATGGACGATTGGAAACGGGACCTGATGACATTCGGCGCATCAGGTTCGGTCTGGAGACTGGACCTTTTAACTGGCGCAGCCCGGTGTCTTGCGCGCGATCTTGCCTTTCCAAGCGGCATCGTGGTGCGGGACGACGGTGCGGTACTGGTGTCGGAAAGCTGGCGTCACCGCGTGATCAGCATCGCGGATGGCGGAGAACCGGGCGTGGTTCTGGACGAACTGCCGGGATATCCGTCGCGGTTGATCCGAGGCGACAACAACGATCTGTGGCTTTGCATCTTCGCCCCGCGCACCCAGCTGATCGAGTTCGTGCTGAAAGAACGCGCCTATCGCGAGCGAATGCTGGCCGAGATCGATCCCGAATACTGGATCGCGCCATCGCTGCATGCTCCGACATCCTACCTTGAACCCATGCAAGGCGGCGGCCTGAAGCAACTGGGCGAGTTGAAGCCGTGGGCCCCATCGCGCTCTATCGGACTGGTGGTTCGGCTCGACGCCGACGGGCGACCGCTGGAAAGCCTCCATTCGCGAGCAAACGGGAAACGTCACGGTATCACAAGTTGTCTGCCGGATTCAGGCGGTCTTCTGATCGCCTCGAAGGGCGGGGACACAATTTTGAAGGCAACGACATGAGCTTTGATGCGGCAAAGACCGAACCTTTGGTCACAATGCGGAACGCCACCAAGGAATACAGGGGCGTTCCTGCGATCAAGAATGTCGATTTCGAACTGGCACCCGGAGAAATCCACGCTCTGCTGGGCGAAAACGGCGCGGGCAAGTCGACCCTGACCAAAATCATGGCCGGCGTGACAGAACTGACCTCTGGCGAAATGCTGCTTGAGGGGCGCCCCGTTTCCTTTGCCACGCCCGCCGAGGCGCTGAACAACGGAATCGCCATGGTGTTTCAGGAAACCAGCCTGGTGCCGTCCATGTCGGTCGCGCAGAACCTGTATCTGGGGGAAGAGAAGTTCTTTAACCGGCTTCGCGGCGTCTATATCGCGGCCCAGCAATTCATGCAGTCGCTGAACTTTGATGTCGACCCCTGGGCCGATGTCGGAACGCTGGGGGCCGCCAAGAAACAGATGGTCGAAATTGCCCGCGCCGTCCGGCAAAAGGCCCGGGTCATCATTTTCGACGAACCGACGGCGACCCTGACCCCGGAAGAGAAGCGACACTTCTTCAACCTGGTCCGGCAGCTGAAGGACCGCGGCGTATCGGTCATTTTCATCAGCCACGCGCTGGAAGAGGCCCTGATGATCGGAGACAGGATCTCCATTCTCCGTGACGGCGAACTCGTTGATACGGGACCGGCCGAGAGCTTTGACCGCAACTCCATCGTGCAATCCATGGTCGGCAGGACCCTTTCGGAAGAGCTGTACCAGGATCACGAAACCCAGAAGGTGCGCCCGACCGGCAAAAAGGTTCTGTCGATCCAGAACCTGTCCATGTCGAAGGTGGTGAAGAACAATTCGTTCTCGGTCTACTCGGGGCAGATAACGGGGATATTCGGCCTGATCGGATCGGGCCGTACCGAGGCGGCAAAGGTCATATCCGGCATCTACAAGCGCGATTTCTTTCACGGCGGAGAGGTTCGGCTGAACAACAGGCCCGTTCGCTACCGCACGCCATTGAAGGCGGTCAAGGACGGGATCGTTTATGTCACCGAGGACCGAAAGATCGAAGGTTTCTTCGAGAACATGTCGATCGCCGACAACATCCACCGTGCCGCGCAGGCCGCTAATGTCAGCTCGGGCGTCATACTGAACTATTCCGAGATCGGCAGGATGGCGAAAGAGTGGAGCGAGCGACTGAACATCAAGGCGATCAACTCGAACGCGCGCGTGATCGAATTGTCCGGCGGCAATCAGCAGAAGGTGGTGATCGCCCGTGCGCTTGTTCAAAAGCCCAAGGTCGTCATCTTCGACGAACCGACCCGCGGCGTCGACGTCGGGGCCATTTCCGAAATCCACCAAATTCTGAATGAATTGGCGGATCAGGGCATCGCGGTGGTGGTGATTTCATCCTACCTGCCCGAGATCATGAACATTTCCGACCGCATCCTCGTGTCGCGCGCCGGCCGGATCGTCGAGGAATTCACCCCTGACGAGGCCACGGAAAAACGCATCATGTTCGCTGCGGTCCACTAGCGCCCGCGGTCCCTCGCCGACCGGAAAACTGAAGCATGTCGCGCCCTGACGGGCGCGATTCAAGGCCACCCAATGCTCCCCGCACAGAAATTTCTACATATGTGCAAAAGTCGAGTCGACCTCGCGCATGGCATTTCTGCGGTTTGCTGTCGTGTATAGTCTCACCACGCAATCAGGCCAACCAGAGCCGGCGCCCGGACGATACCGGCGCCGGTCGTGCAGCGGGCCGGATGCTTGAACAAGGGGAGGAGACTACAATGAAATTCACCGGTATTCTTGCGGCGGCCGCTCTGGCCGTGTCGCTATCGCCCGACGCGGGCAAGGCCACGGATCTGCGGTTGCTGGCCAGCTGGGATTCCAGCTTTCCGCCCGTCGGCAAGGTTCTGACGGCCTTCACCGACCACCTCGAGAGCAACGTCGAGAGCCTGAGCATCAAGACGATGGGGCCGGAAACGATCCCGCCGTTTGAACAGCTGGACCCCGTTCAGCGCGGCCTGTTCGACATGCTCTTCACGCATGGGTCCTATCACTACAACGATCTGAGTGTTGGAATGGCGCTGGACACGCTCAAGGGCTCTGTCGCCGACCTGCGCGATGCCGAGATCATTTCCTTTGTCGATGCCCAGTACCAGGAAATCGGCATGAAGGTCGTGGCCGTTCTGGCCGACCCGCGCGGCTACCAGGTCGTTCTGAAAGACGAGCTGACAGGTGACGGGCTGGCAGGGCGCAAGATTCGTGGCACCCCCAGCTATCACGCGGCTCTGGAAAAGCTTGGCGCGTCGCCAGTCGTCCTGCCCGGCGGCGAGATCTATCCCGCGCTGGAGCGCGGAACGATTGACGGTGCAGCCTGGCCGATTATCGGCGCGCTGTCCTTCCGGTGGTTCGAAGTCGCCGATTACCTCATGCGCCCGTCCTTCGGCCAGTCGAACTATCTGGTTCTTATGAACCTGGACAAGTGGAACGGTCTGGACGACGCGACACGCCAGCAGATCGAGGCAGCGGCTCAGGAATTCGAGCAGATCGCCGTCGATCAGTTCACCGAGATCGTCGCAAGCGAAGAGGCCCAGCTGATCGAGAACGGCATGCAGGAAACCCAACTGACCGAAGAGCAGGCCGCAGAGCTTCAGACCGGATGGTTCATCGGCCAGATGAACCTTGCGGCCACGGTCAACCCCGACAAGATCTCGAAAATGCGCGAATTGGCGAAAGAGGCCGGTCTGTCGTACGAATAAGACCCGACACTCCGTCCGGGACGCCGCCATCTCTTCGATGGCGGCGTTTCTTAAAGATGCCTCTCAGACGTGCCATTCAAAAGGATAACCGCCGTGCTGATCACGACATTGGACCGGATTTTCCGTCTGGCATTCGCGCTTGGCGCGATTGCCCTGACAGCCATCGTCGCCTGCTACGCCTGCGAGGTGGTGATGCGTTATTTCTTTAATGCGCCGACCCGCTGGGCCAGTGACACGGTGTCATTCCTTCTGCTGGCATCCGTCTTTCTCGTTGCGCCCTGGCTGACAAGGGAAAACGGCCATGTTGCCGTAACCCTGCTGCCCGACCTCTTGCCAGAGAAATGGGCGCGCCTTGCGATCCGGCTTGGGTTCGCGGCGGGCGCCATCGTCTGCATCGGCGGGGGCATCATTGCGATCGCCGAAGCCGCATCGCTTTTCCGGCGTGGAACGATGACCTATTCGGCAATTCCCTTTCCGAAATGGATACTCACGTCAGTGATCGCCTTTGGTCTGGTTGGGTGTGGGCTGGCGTTTATCGGCCTGACCGTTTCACCACCCTCACCGCAGCAGGAGCCCCGGACATGATGCCTGAAGGGATACCCGCACTGGTCGCGGGGGTTGGTCTGCTGCTGGCCTTTCTATCGACCGGTATGCCAGTCTTTGTCGGGTTTTTCCTGATAAACCTGTTGACCGTTGTCCTGTTCATCGGGCCTGCGGGATACGGAATGTTCGTGAACTCGCTTTACGAAACCACGACCACGCAGTCGCTGGCGACCATTCCGCTGTTCATCCTGATGGGAGAGATCCTGTTTCGCAGCAACTCGGTCGAGATGCTCTTTCGTTCGATCGACACGCTGATCGGACGCGTGAAGGGGCGGCAATACGTTCTGGGGATCGCGCTCGCCACGGTGTTCAGCACGCTTTCGGGCGCCGCCATGGGCGTAGCGGCGATGCTGGGGCGTTCGCTGCTGCCCGGCATGATT
>CEQG01047028.1_pt1 | contig 11697 bp, 10 predicted proteins | sample 350301 | NCBI WGS metagenome assembly CEQG01 (sample SAMEA2621242, study PRJEB7988) | marine metagenome | isolation source: saline water (ENVO:00002010), including | reverse complement strand
CTGGAACTGAGCCTGCCGGATACCGGTTTCCGGCTTCCGCGCCGTGATCCGTCGCCCGACGCGGCGCCTGTGCCCGCCGCAGAAGCGCCCGCTATCCATGAGCCCGCCGCAAAGCCCGCGCCGCGCAAGGTCGCCGTTCCCGAAAACCGGCCTGCGCCGGTGATCGCCGATCGCACGCTGGCGCCTTCGCCCTCGCGCGCAAAGCCCGCGCAGACGCAGCTCGCCTTTCCCAACAGTTTCCGCCTGCCGTCGATCGAATTGCTCAAGGCGCCAAGCGAAAATGCCAATGCCGCGATCGACAAGGCAGCGCTGGAGCGCAACGCCCGGTTGCTCGAAAGCGTGCTGGAGGATTTCCACGTAAAGGGATCGATCGTCGAGGTTCGCCCCGGTCCGGTCGTCACCATGTACGAGCTGGAACCGGCAAGCGGGATCAAGGCGAGCCGCGTCATCCAGCTGGCCGACGATATCGCCCGCAACATGAGTGCGATCTCCGCGCGCGTCGCCACCATCCCCGGGCGCAGCGTAATCGGCATCGAACTGCCCAATGCCAAGCGCGAGTCGGTCAACCTGCACGAGCTGATCGCCAGCGAGGCGTTCGAAGCACCCGCCGCATCGCTGCCGATCGTGCTGGGCAAGAATATCGCGGGCGACCCGGTCGTCGCCGATCTGGCGCCGATGCCGCACCTGCTGGTGGCGGGCACCACCGGTTCGGGCAAGTCGGTGGGGCTCAACTGCATGATCCTGTCGCTGCTCTATCGACTGACGCCCGATCAGTGCCGGATGATCATGATCGATCCGAAGATGCTGGAACTCAGCATGTACAAGGATATCCCGCATCTGCTCGCCGATGTGGTGACCGAGCCCGCCAAGGCGGTGCGCGCGCTCAAATGGGCGGTGGAGCAGATGGAGGAACGCTATCGCATGATGGCGAGCGTCAATGTCCGCAGCCTGGCGAGCTTCAACGACAAGGTGCGGGCGGCCAAGGCCAAGGGGCAGAAGCTCGGCCGGCGTGTTCAGGTCGGCTATGATCAGGACACCGGCCAGCCGGTTTATGAGGAAGAGACGCTCGACCTGACGCCGCTGCCGCAGATCGTGGTGATCGTCGACGAGCTTGCCGACCTGATGATGACCGCGGGCAAGGAAGTCGAATTCCTGATCCAGCGGCTTGCGCAAAAGGCGCGCGCGGCGGGCATCCACCTGATCATGGCGACGCAGCGCCCCTCGGTCGACGTCATCACCGGCGTGATCAAGGCGAATTTGCCGACCCGCATCAGCTTCCACGTCACCTCGAAAATCGATTCGCGAACGATTTTGGGCGAACAGGGCGCCGAACAGCTGCTCGGCAAGGGCGACATGCTCTATATGCCCGGCGGCAAGCAGATCGTGCGCGTCCACGGCCCGTTCGTTTCCGACGATGAGGTCCAGGCGGTGGCCGATCACTGGCGATCGCAGGGCCAGCCCGATTATATTCAGGCCGTTACCGAAGAGCCCGAGGATGGCGGCTTCGCGCTAGACGGCTCGCCCAATGGTGACGACAGCCCCGAGGAACAGCAATTCCGCCAGGCATGCCAGCTTGTCGCAGAGAGCCAGAAGGCATCGACATCCTGGCTGCAGCGGCAGATGCGGATCGGCTATAATTCGGCGGCGCGCCTGATCGAGCGGATGGAACGTGAGGGACTCGTTTCGAAGCCAGACCATGTCGGGCGTCGCGACGTATTGATGGATACCGACGGCAGGCCGCTGTAGAGCCGGGACAGGGATCGAACCGCCGGTTCGCAAGTTCAGGGCGCGTTCAATCGCGCGTCGGCATATCGGCGCCCCTGTCGAACGAGAGGAAGCTTTTCTTGCCGCGCATCACTTTAGCCGCCGCGCTTGCAGCGCCCGCTCTGATCAGTGCCGCTCCTGCACCGCAGAGCGCCGTCGATCAGGTGCAGCAATCTCTGCGCGCCGTGAATTCGATGGTCGCCGATTTCCAGCAGATCGATCGCAACGGTCGGGTGCTGACCGGAACGATGACGCTCAAGCGACCGGGCAAGATCCGGTTTCAATATGAACGCGGCGTGCCGCAGCTGATCGTTGCTGACGGCAATTCGCTCTATTTCATCGATTATCAGGTGCGCCAGGTCGAACGCTGGCCGATCGGCAATTCGCCGCTGGCGGTGCTGCTCGATCCCAATCGCGATATCGGGCGCTTCGCCCGATCGGTGCAGACGCGCGACCCGCGTGTCGTGTCGATCGAGGTGCACGATCCCGATCATCCCGAATATGGCCGGATCACGCTGATTTTCCAGAAAAACGATTCGGCGCCGGGCGGACTGATGCTGCAGGGCTGGGTCGCGCTTGATTCGCAGAACAACCGCACCACCATCCGCCTGTCGAATCAGCGGATGAATGTCTCGGTATCGGACAGGACGTTCCGCTGGAACGATCCACGGCGCGGTGGCCGCCCCTGACGTTCAGCTTTGTTCATCTGAGCGACAGCTTCGAGTGACTACAAGCGTGGTTGCGGATGGGGTCGACGTCGGGATTTTTTCCCCCTGTTGCCCGAGGTGGTCTCCCATCCCGCCTGCGTGACGAACGCCAGGTCGGCCCTCGCTCCTTTTGCCCCCGGAGCGGGGGCCTTTACTTTTTCGGCGCCTGTTCATCTGGCGCTGGGGCGGGACGATGGTTACATCCCCGGCAATGACCGACACGCTGAAGATCGCATCCTGGAATATCAATTCGGTCCGCTTTCGCATGCCGATCGTCGAACGTTTCCTGACAGAGGAGGCGCCCGACATATTGTGCCTGCAGGAAACCAAGGTGATCGACGCCGATTTCCCGCACGCCCCGATCCGCGCGCTGGGCTATGACCATATCATCGTCAACGGCCAGCGGATGCACCATGGCGTCGCGATCCTGAGCAAGGTGCCGCTGGTTGCCGACGACCGGTTCGATTGGCAGGCCAATGGCGAAGCGCGCCATGTCGGGGTACGGCTCGCAAACGGCGTTCGGCTGGAAAATGTCTATGTTCCCGCAGGCGGTGACGTTCCCGACCGCGAGGTGAACCCCAAATTCGGCCAGAAGCTCGATTTCCTGGAACGGATGACGCGCTGGTCCGAGGGGCTCGATGTCCCGACGATCCTGGTCGGCGATTTCAACGTGGCGCCGCTCGAAAGCGATGTGTGGAGCCATAAGCAATTGCTCGATGTGGTCAGCCACACGCCGATCGAAGTCGAAACGCTGGGCAAATTGCAGGCGGCGCATGATTGGGTCGATCTTGGCCGCCACTTCATTCCCCCGCCCGAACGCTGCTTCACCTGGTGGAGCTATCGCGCGAAGGACTGGGCGGCTTCGGATCGCGGCCGTCGGCTCGACCATATGTGGGCCAGCCCCGAAGTCGCAAAGGCCGCCACGGGCCATACAGTGCATGAGCCATGCCGCAGCTGGCTCAAACCGTCGGACCATGTGCCGATCGTCACGGAGTTCGCATTTTGATTTACGCGGAAGCAATCGATTCGGCGTTGGCGATGCTGCGCCGCGGCCGGGCGGTGGTGGTCGAAGACGCGGGCGTCGCGCTTGCCTGTGTCGCCGTCGAACTGACCAGTGCCAAGGTCGCCGAAGCCTTTGCGCAGGGTGGTGCGTTCGAATTGCTGGCGTCGCGCGATCGGATGGCGGCGCTGAAATATGACGTGACCGGGATCGAGGGCGACGCGGTTCGCGTCACGACCGACGGGCCGATGACGCTGGATATCGCGCGAGCGATTGCCAATCCGCTGCTGGAAGGCACGGTGGCGCTGCCGCCGCTGCAGCTGTCGACGCCCGAACCGGCCAGCGTTGCACATGCGGCGATGCGGCTTGCCAAGGATGCCGAACTGCTGCCCGCGCTGTTGGTGCGTGCCGCCGAACCCGCTGAAGGCCCCCGCGTCTCCAGCGCCGAAATCGCGCAATATTCGGCGCCCGATTCACTGCGGATCGTCGCCGGAGCGGAACTGCCGATCCGTGACGATGACGGCGCCCGACTGATGGCATTTGCCGGGGCGGCGGGCGCCGAAGTGCATGTCGCGCTTATCCTTGGCGAACCCGAATTCGATGCGCCGATGCTCGTTCGGCTGCATTCCGAATGCCTGACCGGGGATGTATTCGGATCGCTGCGCTGCGATTGCGGGCCGCAGCTGGCCGCCGCGAAGCGAACGATCCTGGAAGCAGGCGGGGGCGTGATCCTCTATCTGCGGCAGGAGGGGCGCAAGATCGGGCTGGCGAACAAGATGCGCGCCTATGCGCTGCAGGGCCGCGGCTATGACACGGTGGACGCCAATTTCCACATCGGTTTCGGCGCCGACGACCGCGATTATGACGTTGCCGCGCGGATGCTGAAACTGATGGGTATCGAGCAGGTGCGGCTGTTGACCAACAATCCCGCCAAGGTGGGCGGGCTGCGCAACGCCGGCATCGGCGTGGTCGAGCGGGTGCCGCTCAGGATCGACGCGAATCCGCACAATGCGCGCTATCTGGATACCAAGCGCGACCGGAGCGGCCACCAACTCTGACGGTCAGAGGCCCAGCAGCCGCGCCACATCGGTAAAATCAGCCGCGACATCATGCACGCCCAGCGCGCGCAGCCGTTCGGCATGGCCGACGCCACAATGCTGTCCGGCACACAGGCCGATCACATGCGCGCCCGAAGCCACTGCCCCCTTCGCGCCCACCGGTGAATCCTCGAGGATCACCGTACGACGGATATCGGCGCCGATCGCATCGGCAGCATGAAGATAGATGTCCGGAGCGGGCTTGCCGCGCGCGACATGTTCCTTGCCGCTGTAGATATGCGGTCCGAACGCGTCGCGCACGCCCAGATGATCGAGATGCGTTTCGATCCAGTGCGATCCGCTGGACGAAGCGATCGCCCGCGGGAGGCGATCCGGAAGACCGCGCAGAAAGGCTATCGCTCCCGCAACGGGATCGAGCCCCTGTGTCAGCACGCGCTGATTCTCGGCCTCGCGCGCATCGTGGAAATCATCGGGCAGGGGGCGCCCGATCCAGCTTTCGAGCGCTGAGAGAAACTCCTGCCCGGCCAGCCCCATGAAATTCGCCATCGAATCCTCCATGGAGGTCGGATGGCCGATCGCCGTCAGATATTCGGCGATCTGGGCATTGCCGGCATATTCGCTCTCCAGCAGCACGCCGTCGAAATCGAAGATGATCGCATCGAACTTCATGCGCGCGCTCCGAACAGCGCCGAACCGACGCGAACATGGCTGGCGCCGAGAGTGACTGCCGTTTCGAAATCGTCCGACATGCCCATGCTGAGCCCGTCAAGGCCGTTATCGCGCGCGAGCTTTGCGAGCAGCGCGAAATAAGGTGCAGCCTCCACGCCAAGCGGCGGAACGCACATCAGCCCCACCAGAGGCAATTCGGCCGCGCGCGCCTGTGCCAGCAGCGCGGGGAGGGCCGCGACATCGCATCCCCCCTTCTGCTGCTCATCGCCGATATTGACCTGAACGAAGCAGCTCGGTCGCTTGCCGCTTTTATCCATCGCCCTGGCCAGCGCCGTGACGAGCGACTCGCGGTCGACCGAATGAATCGCATCGAACAGCGCAACGGCGTCATCCGCCTTGTTCGATTGCAGCTGACCGACGAGATGCAGGGCTATACCGGGGGTTTCCTCGCGCAGGCCGGGCCATTTTTCAGCGGCCTCCTGAACCCGGTTTTCGCCGAAAATCCGCTGACCAGCCGTTATCAGCGGGCGGATCGTATCGGCATCGTGCGTTTTGGAGATGGCGATCAGCGCCGTAGCGCCCGCCCGCCGCCCGGCAAGCGATTCGGCACGCGCGATCCGTTGCTGGACTGCGGCGAGCCGTACGGAGGCATCGTCTGTCTGCATGGCCGACGCTATAGGAGGCAGGATGCACCGCCGCCAGTCCCCGATTCCGCGCCTGTGGCTAATGACCGATGAACGATTGGGCGAATCGCTGTGGGAGGCGATCGCGCGATTGCCGCGTGGGTCCGGAATCGTGTTTCGTCACTATGGATTACCGCTTTCCGAGCGGAAGCGCCTGTTTGCGCGGGTATTGGCAGCGGCACGACGACGCGGCCTGATCGTCCTGCGCGCCGGCACGACGCCGCTCGGTACCGCCGAAGACGGCGTTCATGGGACTGCGCCGCTGCTGCGTCCGGGTATCCGGACCATGTCGGTTCATAATCGCGGTGAAGCGGTCGCGGCGATCCGCAGGGGCGCAGACGCGGTGTTCGTTTCGCCTTTATACTCGACCCGATCGCATCCGGGAGGCAGGGCCATGGGCCGGATACGGGCGGGATTGCTTATGCGCCACCTGCCGATGCCGGTAATTGCGCTGGGCGGCATGAACGCAGCGCGCGCGCATGGCCTGTCAGCGCTTGAAATTCACGGCTGGGCTGGAATTGACGCGTGGAGCGACGATCAGAAGCGGAATGCGGTACCGATATAAACGGCCTGACGCTCACGCTGATCCTCGGTCAGCGAAGTCGCCAGACGGTTGCGATCGTCATCGGCTTCATAGCGGATGCCCGCACGCACATCGATGTTACGCGTCACCGAATAGGAGCCGCCGACATCGACCGAATAATCGGGAACGCCATTGATCAGCTTGGTCGAACCGGCCGGCGTCGTTGACGAGCCGGCAGCGCGCACCCGGCTCGGGCGGCTGGCAGGTTCATAATTGGATGCGGTATCGATCGTCTGGCTCCGCGCGGCAGGCCGCACGAGATCGACCTGAGTCGCGGCACCGGTCGCGGTGGCGTGTTTCCAGCCCACCGAACCTGCCAGATCATATTCGATCGGAGCGACATGGACTGTCGGCGCGCCGAGCGGCGAACCGGTCACTTTTTCGGTAACGTTGGCGGCAGCGCGCGCAGTCGCGCTGGCCGGACGGCGCGTTTCCGAAGGCGTGAACTGCATGCCACGGGTTCCGACGCGGTTGTTCTTGATCAGCTCCGCGAGTCGCGGATCCGCCGCAGCCGGGGTGAAAATGTCGAGATTCATCGAAGACGTGAAGCTGGGCGCCGAAGCCGCTTCGAAGCCGGATTCCTTCGCCTGGAGCGCGGACACGGTGAAACCGGCGGCAGCCACTGCCCCCAGTCCGATACCCGCCATCCAGCGCTTGCGCGTCATCTCGATTCCTTTTCTGTGCGAAACCCCTACCATGATTGCCGCGGAAGGTTCCACCTCGGAATCGATTTTCGGTGCAACTGTTGCACACTGTCCACAGCGTGCGATGCTTGCGGCGGACGGCACAGCTTCTATAGAGGCTTTTCCATGGACTTTCGTGTTGGGATGTTGCCGATGAACCGCCCCCTTAGCTTCGCGTTGCTGCTGCCGCTGATATGCATCACAGCGGCCTGTGGAGGCGGTAACGAACGGCCTCGCGCGGACATTGCTGCGGCACAGACGACGACGATCGGCGTAAACAGCTATCTTTGGCGCGCCAGCCTCGACACGCTGAGCTTCATGCCGCTGTTGCAGACCGATTCGGCCGGCGGTGTGATCGTCACCGACTGGTATGTGAACCCTAATGTTCCGACCGAGCGGATGAAGGTTACGGTGACGATCCTCGATCAGGATCTGCGCGCCGATGCGCTGCGCGTCGCGGCTCAGCGTCAGGTGAACCAGAATGGTCAGTGGATTGATTCTCCGGTTCAGGCCGCCACGGTGCAGAAGCTGGAAGACATCATCCTCACGCGCGCACGCGACCTGCGCCGCGCGGCGATCGTTTCCGACTAAATTTTCCGGAGCAAGTTGATGGCGTCGCGGTTCAATCCGCTCAAGGCGGACGCGGCGTGGCAGAAAGTGTGGGAAGAAAGCCGCACGTTCGCCGCGCGTGACGATTCGCCCAAACCCAAAAGCTATGTGCTTGAGATGTTTCCCTATCCGTCGGGGCGCATCCATATGGGGCATGTCCGCAACTATACGATGGGCGACGTCCTTGCGCGCTATCGGCGGATGACCGGGCATGAAGTGCTCCACCCGATGGGGTGGGACGCGTTCGGCATGCCGGCGGAAAATGCGGCGATGGAAAAGGGCGTGCATCCCGGTGGATGGACCCGCGAGAATATCGCCACGATGCGCGCGCAGCTGAAACGGCTGGGCTTCGCACTCGACTGGTCGCGCGAGCTGGCGACCTGCGAGCCGGAATATTACGGCCACGAACAGGCGCTGTTCCTCGATTTCCTCGAAGCCGGCCTCGTCTATCGCAAGAAAGCGACCGTGAACTGGGACCCGGTCGACATGACCGTGCTCGCCAATGAGCAGGTGATCGACGGCAAGGGCTGGCGATCCGGCGCCGAAGTCGAAAAGCGCCAGCTCGATCAGTGGTTTCTGAAGATCACCGATTTCGCCGATGATCTGCTGGAAGGACTGAAGTCGCTCGAGCACTGGCCCGACAAGGTCAAGCTGATGCAGGAAAACTGGATCGGCAAGAGCCAGGGGCTGCAATTCCGATTCGCGCTGTCGGACGGCGGATCGGTGGAAGTGTTCACGACGCGCCCCGACACGATTTTCGGGTCGAGCTTCGTCGCGATCGCCGCCGATCATCCGATCGCGAAGCAATTGGCAGAGAGTTCGGACGAAGTCGCTGCCTTCATCGCCAGGTGCAAGGCGGGCGGCACCAGCGCGGCCGAGATCGAAACGCAGGAAAAGCTGGGGTACGATACCGGCATCACCGCAACGCATCCCTTTGATCCAGCGTGGAAGCTTCCGGTCTATATCGCCAATTTCGTGCTGATGGACTATGGCGTCGGCGCGGTGTTCGGCGTGCCTGCGCATGACCAGCGCGACCTGGATTTCGCGCGCAAATATGATCTGCCGGTGCGCCGCGTGGTTTCCGATGGCGAGAATGAAGCGCCCGAATTCCATGGCGACGAGGCCTATACCGGCCCGGGCACGCTGGTGAATTCGCATTTCCTCAACGGCATGGACGTCGCCGACGCCAAGCGCGAAGTCATCACTCGCGCCGAAGCCGATGGTTGGGGGCAGGGGACGACCGTGTGGCGCCTGCGCGACTGGGGCGTAAGCCGCCAACGCTATTGGGGCACGCCGATCCCGATCATCCGCTGCGAGAGCTGTGGTTCGGTGCCGGTGCCGCGCGATCAGCTGCCGGTGAAACTGCCCGAGGATGTGTCGTTCGATATTCCCGGCAACCCGCTGGTCCGCCATCCGACGTGGAAGCACGTCGATTGCCCGAGCTGCGGCGGCAAGGCCGAGCGCGAAACCGACACGCTTGATACTTTCGCCGATTCCTCCTGGTATTTCATCCGCTTCGCCAGCCAGCCGGACGACAAGCCGTTCGACAAGGCTGTCGCCGAGCAATGGCTGCCGGTCGGGCAGTATATCGGCGGCGTGGAACACGCGATCCTGCACCTGCTCTACGCGCGGTTCTTCACCCGCGCGCTCCAGCGTATCGGCAAGCTCGACATTGCAGAGCCGTTCGCGGGCCTGTTTACCCAAGGCATGGTGACCCACGAAACCTATTATCGCGACCGCGGTGAGGGTGTCGCCAAGCAGTGGTTCAATCCCGAAGAACTGGTGTTCGATTCCGGCAAGGTGACGGCGAAGGAAGACGGCGAGCCCGTCACCATCGGCCGCGTCGAGAAAATGTCGAAATCGAAGAAGAACACCGTCGATCCGACCGAAATCGTCGATCAGTACGGCGCGGATGCGGTCCGTTGGTTCATGCTCTCCGATTCGCCGCCCGAGCGCGATCTGGAATGGAGCGAAAACGGCATTGAAGGCGCCTGGCGCTTCGTCAATCGTCTGTGGCGGCTGTTCGACGGGCTCGAACCGGGTGACGGCGAGGACAAGAACCTCGACCGCAAGCTCCATCGCACCATCGCCGACGTTGCCGAGGCGATCGAGGCGCTGTCGTTCAACAAGGCAGTCGCAAAGCTCTATGAGCTCGTAAACGCGATCGAAAAGGCAAAGCCATCGGCATCGCGCACCGCCGCGATTCGTACGCTGCCGCGCATCGTTGCGCCGATGGTGCCGCATCTGGCCGAGGAAGTCTGGGCGGGCATGGGGCAGGACGGCCTGATCGCCGACGCCGAGTGGCCGACCGTGGATCAGACGCTGCTGGTCGACGAGGAAGTTACCGTCGCGATTCAGGTGAATGGCAAGCTGCGCGATACACTGCTACTGCCCAAGGGTGCGCCGCGTGAGTCGGTGGAAGCCGCCGCACTGGCATCGGAAAAGATCGTGCGCCTGCTGGAAGGCAAGGCGCCGAAAAAGGTGATCGTAGTGCCCGATCGACTGGTCAACATCGTCGCATGAGGATCGCCGCTGCCCTGCTCGCGCTGACGGCGCTTTCGGGCTGCGGCCTGACTCCGCTCTATGGGGGCGGGGCGAGCGGCCCTGTGCGCACCACGATGGCGGCGATCGACGTCGCGCCGATCGAGGGACAGGCAGGCTGGCTGATGGGCAATGCGCTGCGTGATCGCCTCCATGCGGGCGATGCGAATGCGCCGCGCTATCGGCTCGAGGTGCGGCTGGACGACCAGATCACCGGGCTTGGCGTGCGGAGCGACGACAGCGTGGCGCGCGAGCGCCGGACCTTGCGTGCACGCTATCAGCTGATCGATCTTTCGACAGGAACCGTGGTGCTTGACGCGACGGCCGGTTCGGACGCGGGCATCGACGTGGTCGGTTCGGAATATGCGACCATCGCGGCCGAACGGAGCGCGCTGGAGCGTCTTTCCGGTATCGTCGCCGACCAGATCGTGGCGAGACTGGCGCGCTTCGCCCGCGCCGACGGAGACCGGTGAAAGCCAGTGCAGCCCAGATGCGGGCGCAGCTTGCCGCGCCCGACCCCAAGGTCCGCCTCTATCTTCTCTATGGGCCGGATGAAGCAGGCGCGAGCGACATTGCCGCAAAGCTGGCCAGCGCAATAGATCCGAACGTCGAGAAAATAGACCTAAATATCAAAGAGTTACGCGACACCCCCGGACGTCTCTGCGATGAAGCGGCGTCGCTGTCGCTGTTCGGCGAGCGGCGACTGATCCGGGTAATGGGCGCGGAGGACGGCATCGCCGAAGCCTTTCGATTGTTGCTCGAAAGCGAGGCAGGGGAAAATCCGGTCGTAGCGACCGGGCCGTCGCTCAAGAACAGCAGCAAGCTTGTGAAGCTCGCGATCGCTTCGCCGCTGGCGATGGCGCAGGCCTTTTACGTGCCGGAGGGGCAGGATGCCGCCAGGCTCGCCGCGAGTATCGCGCGGGACCATGGCCTTCGGCTGGTAGGAGAAACCGCGAGCCAGCTTGCCTCCGCCGCTGCGGGCGACCGCGCGATCCTGACGCGCGAGATCGAAAAGCTCGCATTGTTCCTGGATGCTGCACCGGAGCGGCCGCGTGACGCCGATCCGCTCGCATTGGAAGCGATCGGAGCCGATATCGGCGAACCCGAACTTTTCCGCACGATCGAGACGATCATCGAAGGACGGACGCGCGAGATCGGCGACGAGCTCGCCGAGCTGAACGCTGGCGGGGGATCAGGAATCCCGTTGCTGCGCATGCTGACGCGACGACTGATCGCGTTGGCTGAGCTGCGCGCGCAGATCGATTCAGGACAATCGATTGAGCAGCTTGCCGAGCGGATATTTTTCCGCGAACGGGCAGCGACCGCGCGCGCGCTTAAACGATGGAACGGCCGGCAACTGGCGCATGCGATCGACCGGACGCGCGCAGCCGAACGCGCGA
>CEQG01023444.1_pt1 | contig 11751 bp, 13 predicted proteins | sample 350301 | NCBI WGS metagenome assembly CEQG01 (sample SAMEA2621242, study PRJEB7988) | marine metagenome | isolation source: saline water (ENVO:00002010), including | reverse complement strand
CGGCTTTCGGTGAAATGGGCGCGGACTATCTGGCGCGCACCGAACTCTATCGGCAATATTTCTACGATTATTATGTCGGCTTGAACAATGGCGATGCCAACAAGGCCGACGATGTGGTCCGGCGCCTGGATGGCAGCTATTATACTCCGTCAGCGGCAAATCGCGCCGGCAATGACTGGTATATCGATTGGAAGCGGATACCCAAATATTATGACGGCGCGGTGTGGAAGGACCCGGCGAGCGCGACGGTCAATCCTCTGGGCGGTTCGGTGGATTCCGGCAGCAAGAATACGACGCCGATGCCCTCGCCCAATTGGCAATGTCCCGAAGAGGCCATGCCGCCGCGATATGGACGGATGAAGAGCGAATATCTCAGCCATATCGCAAATCAGCATGGCGCGATCTATCCGGCCAATGGCACGATCCACCATGCTGGGCTGCTATGGGGCTATCGCCTATTGGTGCGGGACGATGTGTTCACACGCGCCAACCCGACCACCGAACGTCCGCGCCGCGCGCTGGTATTCATGACCGATGGCGTGAACGAAATCGGCGAATCCCAAAACGGCTATCTGGACCGCACCTTCACCTGGTACGGTCGGTGGAGCGACTCCCGCATCGCGGCAAACCAGTCAAATTCGGAAACGCAGATGCTGCGCCGCTTCGAAAAGACGTGCGCCAATATCCAGCGGGAAGCAAACCCGCCTGAAATCTACATCATCGCGCTGGTCGCCAACAGTTCCGCCATCGATACGGCATTCAACAACTGCGCGCCCGGCCGTGTATACCGCACCAGCAGCACGGACGAGTTGCGGCGCGCATTCCAGGACGTGGCGGCGGAACTCGTCGACCTCCACCTGATCCAATGAGACATTTCGCCCCCCTCGCCAAAGACCGGTCGGGTGTCTCCACGGTCGAATTCGCCATCATCCTCCCCGCGTTGCTGACGCTCATGTGCGGCGCAATCGAACTGGGACACATGCTGTTGGCGCGCGTCGTGCTGGAAGGCGCAATGACCGAAGCCGCGCGCATCTCGACCGCTTCGCTCGAAACAGCCGAAGCGCAGCGCACGACCCTTATGGAAGAAAGCATCGAACAGGCCATGGGCAATTTCCCCCTGGCCGACGGCGCGCATGTCAGCGTGCAAACGATCGTCTATGGAAATTTCAGCAGCGCGCATCCCGAAACCTATGAGGACGCGAACGCAAACGGCCATTACGACCTGGGCGAATCCTATGTTGATCGCAACGCCAACGGCAAATGGGATGCGGCGACGCCCAAAACCGGAACGCTGGGCGGCCCTGGCGATGTCGTCAGTTACACCGTGCGCTTTCCCAAGCGCATCCTGTTCGGGTTTCTGGGCGCGCAATGGCTGCTGGGCGACAGCATCATGCTGACCGGATCAACTGTTGTCCGCAACGAATCCGTTGTGCGAAGGACCTCCTGATGCGGGTGCCTCACTTTGTCCAAAAGCTGGCGCGGGACCGCAGCGGCCTGGCCCTAGTCGAGTTCGGCCTGGCCCTGCCCCTGTTCCTGGGATTTGTGCTGTCGGGCATCGAAATGGCGAATTACGTCATGGCGAATAACCGGACCCAAAGGCTGACGACCATGGCGGCCGACCTTGTGGCGCAAAGTGGCGCGGGCGCGATCGGCACCAGCGAAGCGCAGATTTACGATCTGTTTTCGGCCCTCGATCTGACGGCGCAACCGTTCGACCTGCGCAATCATGGCCGCATCGTGATCACCGCGGTCAAGGGCACCGACACGAATGCGGACAATGTGGTCGAAAGCCGCATCCTGTGGCAGAGGTTCGACGGCAAATATGTCGTGAGCCCGGAGGTCGGCTGCATCCAGTCGACCAGCCTCGCCACATTGCCGGGGAACCGGACATTGGCGCTGGATGAGCTGCTGTTTCACGTGCAGGTCACCTATCGGTATCAGCCGGTGTTCAGCAGCGCGCCGTTCCGGATGTTCTCCCTACCGGTCGATTTTTCGCGCCACGCCATGTTCCGCGCACGATCGACCCAGTTCCAGACGCCGGCGGCGGATTCGCGCTTTCCACCCAAGAATAAGTGCGCATCCGTCACCGGGTTGTGACGGATCGAAAAAGGGCGACCCCGGCGGGGCCGCCCTTCCCGTCCTACTTGTAGCAGACCTTCTTGGCCGCCTCGACCACGCGGGCCGCGTCGATCAGCGCGGCCTTTTCCAGGTTCGCGGCATAAGGCAGCGGCACATCCTCATTGGTGACGCGCAGCACCGGGGCGTCGAGGTCGTCAAAGCCCTTTTCCATCACGACCGCCGCGATTTCCGAGGCGATAGAGCAGGTCGGCCAGCCTTCTTCGACCACCACGATGCGGTTGGTCTTCTTGAGGCTTTCCAGCACGGTGGCGGTATCGAGCGGACGCAGCGTGCGCAGGTCGATGACTTCGGCGTCAATCCCCTCACTCGCCAGCGTTTCGGCCGCTTCAAGCGCTACGCCGACGCCGATCGAATAGCTCACCAGCGTCACATCCTTGCCCTGCTTCATGATCCGCGCCTTGCCGATCGGCAGGACATAATCATCGAGCTTGGGGACGTCGAAGCTGCGGCCATAGACCAGTTCGTTCTCCAGGAACACGACCGGGTCTTCCGAGCGGATCGCAGCCTTGAGCAGCCCCTTGGCGTCGGCTGCGTCATAGGGCGCGATGACGATGAGGCCGGGGACGGACGCATACCAGGGGCCGTAATTCTGGCTGTGCTGCGCGCCGACGCGGCTTGCCGCGCCGTTGGGACCGCGAAACACGATCGGGCAGCGCATCTGGCCGCCGGACATATAGTTGGTCTTCGCCGCCGAGTTGATGATGTGGTCGATCGCCTGCATGGCGAAATTGAACGTCATGAATTCGATGATCGGACGCAGACCACCCATGGCGGCGCCGGTGCCGACACCGGCAAAGCCATATTCGGTGATCGGCGTGTCGATAACCCGCTTTCCGCCAAATTCGTCGAGCAGACCCTGCGTGACCTTGTAGGCGCCCTGATATTCGGCGACTTCCTCACCCATCACGAAGACGCGCTCATCCTTGCGCATCTCTTCGGCCATGGCATCGCGCAACGCTTCGCGCACCGTCGTCTTGACGAATTCGGTGCCTTCGGGAATGGCCGGATCCTGCACGGCGGGCTTGACCTCGGCGGCCAGATTGGCGGTGCCGCTTTCGGGCTTTTTGGGCGCGCCGGGTGACGCCTCGGCCTTGGCCGGCGGCGCGCTTTCCTCGGCCTTGGGCGCCGGCGCGGCATCCTCACCGCCCTCGCCCGCCATTTCGGCGATGACGGTGCCGACCTTCACGCCTTCCGATCCCTCGGCCACCATGATCTTGCCGATCTTGCCTTCATCGACGGCTTCGAATTCCATCGTCGCCTTGTCGGTTTCGATCTCGGCGAGAATGTCGCCGGACTTGACCTCATCGCCTTCCTTGACCAGCCATTTGGCCAGCGTGCCCTCTTCCATCGTCGGCGAGAGCGCCGGCATCTTGATTGCGATACCCATTAATATTGCTCCACCAGCACGTCGGTATAGAGTTCAGCCATGTCGGGTTCGGGCGAGGTTTCGGCGAAATCGGCAGCCTCGCTCACGGTCTTGCGGATGTTCTGGTCGATGCTCTTGATCTCGTCTTCGCCGACGCCAGCCTCGATCAGATATTTCTTCACGCCCTCGATCGGATCGCTGGTGTCGCGCATGGACTGCACTTCCTCACGCGAGCGATATTTGGCCGGGTCGGACATGGAATGGCCACGATAGCGATAGGTCTTCATTTCCAGCAGAATGGGACCGTTGCCGCCCTGCACCCATTTGAGCGCTTCCTCGGTCGCGCCGCGCACAGCGAGCACGTCCATGCCGTTGACCTGAATGCCGGGAATACGGAAGCTTTCGCCGCGACGATAGAGCTGATCCTCTGAGGAGGCGCGATTGACGCTGGTGCCCATGGCGTACTGGTTGTTTTCAATGACGAAGATGATCGGCAGCTTCCACAGTTCAGCCATGTTGAAGGCTTCGTAGACCTGGCCCTGGTTGGCCGCGCCATCGCCGAAATAGGCGACGCACACGCCGCCATCGTCATTATATTTGTGCGCGAAGCCCAGGCCCGCGCCCAGCGACACCTGCGCGCCGACGATGCCGTGGCCGCCGTAGAATTTATGCTCGACGCTGAACATGTGCATCGAACCGCCCTTGCCGCGCGAGATGCCGGCTTCGCGGCCGGTGAGTTCGGCCATGATGATCTTGGGATCGATGCCATAGGCGAGCATGTGCCCATGATCGCGATAGCCGGTGATGACGCTGTCCTTGCCGGGCTTGAGCGCCGACTGGATGCCGACCGCGACCGCTTCCTGGCCGATATAGAGGTGACAGAAACCGCCGATCAGACCCAGGCCGTAAAGCTGGCCGGCCTTTTCCTCGAAACGGCGGATCAGAACCATCTGCTTGTAGAAGTCCAGCAATTCGTCCTTGCTGGCTTCGTAATCCGAGGGCGTTTCGGGGCGCGGCCGATTATGGTCCGCTCCGGCGGGTGCAGCCGCCTGTGCCTTTGCACTCGAAGCACGCGGCGTCGTTGATTTCGCCAAGGCTGTTATCCTTTTGCGTGGGTAGGATGGAAGGAAGCCCGATATAGCGACAGGGTTGCATAGTTTGCAACTGCACACACTACGGAATCCGGGCAAAATCCATAGCTGACACGGTGAATTTATGGCCCGATCCAACGCCGGTCGCGTCGCTTCCGCACATCGTGGCAGCAAAATTACGGATTGCCGGCTTGGCACGCAAATTCGTTGCGCCGGGTACCGGCTCCGCATGGAATCGCTGTATCAGTTGAGCGGCACGATCACTTCATCATGATGAATGACGCCCAGCTGGCGGCGAACCAGCTCGTCAGCGAGATCGGGATCGACCCGGCGCGGATTGAGCGCGTCCACCCGGTTGCGCAATTCCGCGCGCGCCTGCTGCGTCTTCTTAAGCTCCAGCTTCGCGCCATGCAGCTGGCGACTATAGTCACCCCAGGCGAGCACGCCATTCGACCCCAGCACCACATAGCCGGCAAAGGTCAAAAGCAGCAGCAAGGCGATCGCAGGCCCAAAGGCCGACACCAGCAACAGTCTGAGTTTCGCGATATGCGCCATGGCCTAGTGGAATCACAGCGAAAGCCCGGCCGCAAGCGAAAAATATTCAACTTGCGGCCAGCCGATCATTTCAGGCATGAAAGCCCCGGTTCAGCGGAAGATCGAACGCCCCGCATAGACCGCCATATCCCCCAGTTCCTCCTCGATGCGGATAAGCTGGTTATATTTGGCAAGCCGGTCGGACCGGGCGAGCGAGCCGGTCTTGATCTGCCCGCAATTGGTTGCGACGGCCAGATCCGCGATGGTCGCATCCTCGGTTTCCCCAGAGCGATGCGACATGACCGCGCTGTAGCGCGACCGGTGGGCGAGATCGACGGCGGCAAGCGTTTCGGTCAGCGTGCCGATCTGGTTGACCTTGACCAGCAGCGAATTGGCCAGCCCCTTGCCGATGCCCATGGCAAGGCGCGCGGGGTTGGTCACGAACAGGTCGTCGCCGACCAGCTGAACCTTGTCGCCAATCTTGTCGGTCAGCGCCTTCCAGCCTTCGAAATCATCCTCGCCCATGCCGTCCTCGATCGACCGGATCGGGTAGTCGGCGCACAAGGCAGCGAGATAATCGGCCATTTCCACCGGCGAAAGCGACAAGCCTTCGCCCGAAATCTCATATTTGCCGTTCTTGAAAAATTCAGTCGCGGCGCAGTCCAGAGCCAGCACAACGTCGTCGCCCGGCTTGTACCCGGCCTTTTCCACCGACAGCATGATGAAATCGAGCGCATCGCGGGTCGAGGCGATATTGGGTGCGAAGCCGCCTTCGTCGCCGACCGAGGTCGCAAGCCCCTTGTCGTGCAGGCCCTTTTTGAGCGTATGGAAGATTTCCGATCCGATGCGCACGGCGTCGGCGATGCTGTCCGCACCGACCGGCATGATCATGAATTCCTGAAAATCGATGGGGTTATCGGCATGTTCGCCGCCATTGATGATGTTCATCATCGGAACCGGCAGGACATGCGCGCTGACGCCGCCGACATAGCGATAGAGCGGCAGGCCGCGTGCATCGGCAGCGGCTTTCGCGACCGCCAGGCTGACGCCCAGAATTGCATTGGCGCCCAGGCGCGATTTATTGTCGGTGCCGTCGAGATCGATCATCGCGGCATCGACTTCGCCCTGATCCTCTGCATCCAGTCCGATCAGTTGCTCGGCAATCTCGTCATTGACCGCCGCAACCGCCTGGAGCACGCCCTTGCCCAGATATTTCGTGTTGTCGCCATCGCGTTTTTCCACTGCTTCATAGGCGCCGGTCGATGCCCCTGACGGCACGGCCGCGCGGCCAAAGCTGCCATCTTCGAGCATGACGTCGACTTCGACGGTGGGATTGCCGCGGCTGTCGAGAATCTGGCGGGCGTGAATGTCGAGAATGGCGGTCATGATCGCTCCTGAAATGAAGGGCCTGCATCGCGGCCGGTCGCCGATTTCGCGCTCCGCTTAGCCAGCGACCGCACCAATGGCAATGCGGGGCTTGCACCCGCGCAAAAAATGCCGATGGTCAAAATGTAACGGCAACGGAACTGTAGTCGCCCGCGAAGCATTAGGGGCTCGAACACCTGCCGACACACTGTATCGAAAGGGAGAAACAGGACGATGGTCGACACCCCCGAAACGCCGCCCGCCAAGCGCGGCCGCAAGCCCGCTGCCGACAAGCCCGCAAAGGCCAAGCCCGCCAAGACCGTCATCACTCCCGAACCGGTCGAGGCGGCGCCGATGAAGCTGGCAGCGACGCAGGCAACCGCTGACGAAGGCAGCAACGGCGCGGAGAGCAAATGGAGCGCGCAGATCGCTCCCATCAAGGCGCAGGCTGAAAAGGCCGCCAAGACCGCCAAGGAAAAGATCAATTCGGTGGATTGGAAAGCCCATGTCGATCCGTTGAAAGACCAGGCGGGCAAGACCGCCAAGTCGGCGGCGATCGTCGCAAAGGACAAGACGGGCACCGCGATGCAAAGCCTGGCCAAGCTGATTTCCGACACCGCCGGCACCGTGGACGCCAAACTTGGCCCGCAATATGGCGATTATGCGCGCCAGGCCGCCGAACAGGTTGCTGGCGCCGGGACCGCACTGGAAGGCAAGGATGTCGATCAGCTGATGGACGAAGCGCGCGATTTCGTGCGCAAGAGTCCGGCCGTGGCGATAGGCGCCGCCGCCGTCGTCGGTTACGTCCTGATGCGTTTGGCCAAGGGTTCCGACGACAAGGCCTAAGGCTATGGGCCCGCGCATGGCGGGCCTGCTCATTCCCGCGCAGCGGAGGGTATATTGATTGAAGAGCCAGCGGAAACGGCGGTCACGCCGCATACCGAGGGGCCCGAAGAGGCTGCGCGGCAGGAATCGGTAGGGGAGGCGTTCAAGCGGGTCTATGAAGACGCGCGCGCCTATGCCGCTGCCGAGGCGGAGAAGCAGAAGCTGCGTCTCGGCCTCATCATGGCCGGCGTTCGAAATGCAGCGATATTCGGCATCGCTGCCTTCCTGATGATTTTCGCCAGCCTGGTTGCGCTTCTTGTCGGTTTGATCCACGTGTTTGAGCCGATGATTGGTCCGCTCGGGGCGGCTCTGGCCGTATTTGCGGCCGGGATCATCGTCGCCATAGTTTTGCTGCTGCTCGCGAAGGGCTGTATCAGCCGGATGAAGAAGGCGATTGCGCCATGACGCCGGCCGAGATCGCCTACCGCGCGGCCGTCGCCAATGCCGATGCGCAACGTGCGCGCCTTGTGGACAGCGCGCAGGCCGCTAAAGCCCGCATTTCTCCCGCGCGCTTGAAGCAGGATGCAAAGGACAAGGTCACCGCCACTGCACTGGACGGCGTCGCCTATGTCGGTGCGAAGGTCCAGCAGCGCCCCATAGCGGTCACCGCGGCCGTCGGTGCGCTCGGCCTATTCATGGCCCGTCGCCCGATCACGGCACTTTTGCGCCGCTTATACGTTCGCTTCCACGACAGACATAGACAATTCGGAGATTGAGTGATGGCCGATATTCGCGCACAGATTTCCCGCGCCCGCGAGGCCGCTAATGACGCGGCGACCAACGCGTCTGACCGCATCCGCGAAACCAGCGGAAAGGCGCGCGACAGCGCGGGCGAGTTGATCAACAGCAGCCGGGAAAAGGCTGGCGACGCCTATGCCGACGCCCGTGACAGGACGCAGCGCGTCGCGACGCGCGCCAATCAGATTGTTCAGGATCATCCCGTCATGGCGGTTGCAGGCGCGGTTGCCGCTGGCGCACTGGTCGCATGGATGTTCCCGAAAAGCCGCCGCGCGATGAAGGCGCTTCCCGGACTGGCCACAACATTGGGCGCTCGCGCAGTCGAAGCGGCAGCCGCTGCCCGTTCCGCCGCGGCCGACGAAGCAGATATCGTAACGCACAAGGCCGGCGGCGTTCTGACGAAAGCCAAGGCCTTTGCGGCGCAGGGGGCGGACAGCTTGCGTCATCGCGCTGACGATGCGTACAGCGCGGCGAGTGATGCCGCATCGTCAGCGCGCGAAAATCTCGCCGCTGCCGACCTCAGCGCCAAGGCGTCCAGGCTGGCCGATGACGTCACCGCGCTGGTGGTTGCTAAGGTCGATGCGATCAGCGACGCGGTTAAGGCGCGGTTGCCCAAAAGCTAATCGCGATTGCGCTGAACGCAACAGGGCATCCCGTCCCTCTTCTTGGCGGATCGCGGAGACGATGCTAAGGCTCCGCGATCATCCAAGGGAGAATAGATAACGCCATGAGCAAAATGCATCTAGTGATGGGCGGTCGCGTCAAGGATCCGCAGACGTTGGAATTTCAGGATCTGAACCAGGTGGATCTGGTTGGTGTCTATCCTGATTATGCGTCGGCCGAAAAGGCGTGGCGGGGCGCGGCGCAGCGGACGGTTGACGATGCTGAAATGCGCTATGTCATCGTGCATCTGCACCGCTTGCTGGAACCCGAACTTCCTACCGCCTGAGCCGGCAGCTCAAAGAATTTTCGCCCGTTCGATCGCCAAGGTCGAACGGGTTTTTCTTGTTCAGTGAACGGCGCGCGGTTTCTTGCGAAAACGCCAGCGCAGCAATGGACGAGTGAGGGCAAGCCCACCCAGAAACCCGCCGATATGCGCCGCAATCGCGATCTGGCCCAGCGCGCCGGCGCCCCCGGACGTAGCAACGCCGATCATCAACTGGATCGCGATCCATCCGGCGGCTAGCCATAAGACGCGCACCAGATTTGCGGACAGCGGACCGACCTTGCGCACCTGCTGCTGGCTATAGAGCAGCGAATAGGTAGCGATGATCGCGGAAATGGCGCCGCTGGCGCCGACCATTGGATTGGTGGAAGCCGGATCGACCAGATATTGCGCCAGACAGGCCGCATAGGCCCCGACGCCATACAGGATGAGCGTCCCGCTCCACCCCAGCACATGCTCCACCTGCCGGCCGCAGAAAACCAGCATCAGCATGTTGAAGCCGATATGCAGCCACCCGGCATGGACCAGGGTGCAGCTGAGCGGCGTCAGCCAGGCAGGCACGGCGGCCATGCCCGCGAGCAGGCCCGGGTCGCCGAACCGTGCGGGGATGAAGCCGCCAAGGATCGCGGCGTCCTCGACCCGATTGGCGGCGATCAGCGCCAGGAAGACGGCGACGCTGATCGCCGCCAGTCCATTGGTGGCGCGGCCCGACGGCAGGCGCACGGGGTCAGAGGAACTCGATCTTGTCGACCAGGTAGAATTTGTCACCCGATGGGACAGACACTTCCACCTCATCGCCGACTTCACGGCCGATCAACGCGCGGCCAAGCGGGCTGGAATAGCTGATCATGCCGGCCTTGGCATCGGCTTCGGCCTGACCAACGATCTGATATTTCACCGGCTTGTCGTCTTCGTCCATCAAGGTGACGGTCGCGCCGAAAATAATCTTGTTGCCCGACAGGGTCTTGGGATCGATGACCTGCGCACGCGACAGCTTGTCTTCCAGATCGTTGATCGTCGCTTCGACCTGACCCTGACGCTCCTTGGCGGCATGATATTCCGCATTTTCCGAAAGGTCGCCATGGGCACGGGCTTCCTCGATGGCGTCCACGATCAGCGGCCGTTCGGCCTTCAATTCGCGGAGCTGCGCGTTGAGCTTGTCATAGCCCATTTGCAGCATCGGCATCTTCTCGACGGTCGCCATTCCTGTAAATCCTTCGTCAAAACTTCCCTTTGGCGGCCCCGGCATAGGGCCGCCCCGCATCGTCATTCCTGTGCAGGGGATCAGGCGTGCGACCCGGGATAATAGGATTGGAGCGAGCGCACTTCAAGGGCGCGACTGCGCAAGGCTTCGATCGCGTCCGCCGCGGCGACGCTGGCGGCCGCCGTGGTAAAGCTGGCGATCTTGGCGCGCAGCGCCGATGTACGGATGGCCTTGCTGTCCTTCAACGACTGCCAGCCTTCGGTCGTGTTGAAGATCAGCTGCACGTCGCCATCGGTAATCCGGTCGACGATATGCGGCCGCCCTTCGGCCACCTTGTTCACCCGTTCGACGGCGATGCCCTGCCCTTCCAGATAGCTGGCGGTACCGCCGGTGGCGATGATGGTGAAGCCCATGGCCGCCATCTTCTGTACGGCGGGCAGGATCACCGGCTTGTCGCTGTCCTTGACCGACACGAATACGGTGCCACCGGTCGGCAACACCGTGCCAGCACCCAGCTGCGCCTTGGCGAAGGCTGTTGCAAAATCCCTATCGATTCCCATGACTTCGCCGGTGCTCTTCATCTCCGGTGAGAGCACCGGATCGACGCCGGGGAAGCGCGCGAAGGGGAAGACGGCTTCCTTGACTGCGATATGGTCGATCGCATTACGGTCGATCGTCGGCAAGTCCTTGAGCTTCTCGCCCGCCATGACGCGGCTGGCGATCTTGGCGATGGGCGTGCCGATCGCCTTGGCGACGAAGGGCACGGTGCGGCTGGCGCGCGGGTTGACCTCGATCAGGTAGACGACGCCGTCCTTGACCGCGAACTGGATGTTCATGAGGCCCCGCACGGACAGTGCGCGGGCCAGCACATCGGCCTGCCGCTCGATTTCCGCGATGATGTCGGCCGACAGGCTGTAGGGCGGCAGCGAACAGGCGCTGTCGCCCGAATGCACGCCCGCTTCCTCGATATGCTGGAGCACGCCGGCCACGACCACATCGTCGCCATCGCACAGCGCGTCGACATCGACCTCGACCGCGTCGCGCAGATATTGGTCGATGAGGACCGGCGAGTCGCCCGACACCTGCACCGCGGTGGCGATATATTCCTCCAGCTGCGCCTGCCCGTCGACAATCTCCATCGCGCGGCCGCCCAGCACATAGGATGGGCGCATCAGCACCGGGTAGCCGATGCGGTTGGCGACGGCGATCGCCTCCTCCCGGCTGCGGGCGATGCCGTTGGCGGGCTGCTTCAATTTGAGCTTGTCGATCAGCGCGGCGAAGCGTTCCCGGTCTTCGGCCAGGTCGATGGCATCGGGGCTGGTGCCAAGGATCGGCACGCCTGCGTCCTCCAACGCCTGCGCCAGTTTGAGTGGGGTTTGCCCGCCAAACTGCACAATGACGCCCGCCAGCGTGCCCGCCGACATTTCGACGCTCAATATCTCCAGCACATCCTCGGCGGTCAGCGGCTCGAAATAGAGGCGAT